>ERZ889078.1029-NODE-1029-length-23291-cov-27.478826_pt1 | contig 23291 bp, 26 predicted proteins | sample MGYA00521266_ERZ889078 | MGnify/ENA primary metagenome ERZ889078 (study PRJEB32303, sample SAMEA104408618) | aquatic metagenome | biome: Brackish water; feature: Pelagic; material: water | place: Baltic Sea | collected 2014-06-16T06:34:00 | depth 76,534 m ...
GAACTGGATCGGGGGCACCCGTCCGGGCAACGCCCTGTTCGTGCCGCCGTCGCCGGTGCAGGTATGGGCCGAGGTGGCGCTGAAATAGGCGCGGCCATAGCCGCCGGTTGCCAGCACCACCATCTTGGCGTTGAACCGGTGGATGGTGCCATCGTCCAGTTTCCAGGCCACAACCCCCTGGCACGAGCCGTCTTCGGCCATGATCAGATCAAGCGCGAAATATTCGATGTAAAATTCCGCCTTCTGCTTCAGGCTCTGGCCGTAAAGCGTGTGCAGGATCGCGTGACCGGTACGGTCGGCGGCGGCACAGGTGCGCTGCACCGGCGGGCCTTCGCCGAATTCGGTGGTATGGCCGCCAAACGGGCGCTGGTAAATCTTGCCCTCTTCGGTGCGGGAAAACGGCACCCCGTAATGTTCCAGCTCGTAAACCGCCTTGGGGGCCTCATGCGCCAGATATTCCATCGCGTCGGTATCGCCCAGCCAGTCGGACCCCTTGACGGTGTCATACATATGCCAGTGCCAGTGATCCGGCCCCATGTTGGACAGGCTGGCGGCAATCCCGCCCTGTGCGGCCACCGTGTGCGACCGGGTCGGAAAAACCTTGGTGATACAGGCGGTTTTCAACCCCTGTTCCGCCATCCCCAATGTCGCCCGCAGGCCCGAGCCACCCGCGCCGACAACAACGACGTCATAGGTGTGATCAATGTATGTATATGCGGACATTATCTACTCCGGGTCTATCAGGCGGTCAGGGCGATTTTCGCCACGGCAAAGGCACCGGCGACGGCAAAGCCGCGCCAGATCAGGGCATTGCCGATCAACAACAGCAGGCGGCTGCGTTCGCTGTGAACGTAATCCTCGATCACCACTTGCAGGCCAAGCCGCAGATGGCGGAACGCGACGATGAAGAACCCGATCGCCATCAAAGCGTGGAACGGGTGTTGATAGGTCGCCAGAACCGCCGCGTGCCCCGCCCCAAGTGCCTGCATGAAAGGCACAACAAACAAAACCCCCAGCGGGATCAGGGCAATCGCGGTCAGGCGCTGCGAGACGAAATGCCCGGTGCCGTCTTTCGCGGATCCCAGACCGGCCACAGCCTTGTAATCGGTTTTATATGCCATCATCGCCCCCTTACAGCGTCATCCAGACCGACAAGGCGGTCAACAGAACCGAGCCGATAATCGCATACCAGCCGGTGCGCGCGCTTTCGCCCAGACCCAGGCCCTTGCCCATATCCCAGCGCAAATGCCGCACGCCGTTCATGAAGTGATACCAGAACGCCCAAAGCGAGACCAACAGCACCAGCTTTCCCAGCCATGAGGTCAGCAGACCATCGACAAAGGCGAAATAGCCGGGGCTGGTTGCGGCAGCCAGAAACCACCAGACCAGCAAAATGCCGGTAACCGCCAGACCCATCCCGGCGAAACGGTGCAGGATCGACATGGTCGAATTCATCTGCTTTCGATAGATCGTCAGATGCGGTGAAAGCGGTCGGTTAGGTTGTCCGTTAGCTGCCATGCTGGCCCCCTGTCTCTGAGTCGTCTGCGGGTCGCTGCTGGTCCCTTATGGGTCGATTGTATACCATCGTAAACTGAAAAAACACCGCGTGGCCCTGATAAGGCAAATAATTCACCTCATTCGGTGAATAGTCCAGCCAGTTCCGAACAAATCACAATTCTTTTGCCGTCGGACTGGTAATAGGCGTTCGGTTCTCCACAGGAGTCAAACACCAATTCCAACGCTTCACCGGGATCAAGGGCCTCGTTCAGAATGCCGACTTCGATTCGAACGGCGTCCAGAACCACCTCTTCGGCTTCGGTCTTTGGCCTGGTGCCGATGCTTAAAAACAACCAGTCGCCTTTGCCTTTCGCCTGGATATCGTCCAGAACCGGTCCCCAGCTTTCTTCGGCCAGTTGGTATTCGTCAGGGCAGGTTGCCTGTCGGTCCTCGGGCAGGCCCTCGTTGTTGGCTATATCCTGGCGGTCGCCGGGTTTCGCCCCGTAAAACAGGCAAAGGATGGTATAGAACCTCTGCTGGTCCAATCCATGCGTGTCCCAAAAGGTCAGTTCATAGCCCTGTTGCGCCGCCATTTCCGCCATATAGGCAAAATTGTCGGCGGCGGCCAACATGATCGCCTCGGTGTCGTCTTCGTCGTTGATGGTTTCTGACAGCACCACGCCCAGCACGTCGGCGGCGTCTTCTTCGCGGCCGAAAACCGGCAGGCGCAACACGTCAATCAGCGCATGGCCAAGTTCGTGATAGATGAAAAAGATCGTATTGGCGCGAATATAGTCGTCCTGTTCCACCGTCAGATCTTTGGCCGACAGCGAGAACGGCAACAGACACAGCGCCAGAAGCGCACAAACCATCCGGTTAACCATTGCGATCCCTTTCGTCAGGTCGGCATGATACCGACCCGCCCTGTCGCGTAAAGACAAATCGTTGCGTCAGGGTCGGCCGGAAGCTTTGGTTTGGCTCGGAAAACCGGCCAACCGGGCCAGTGCCGGCCCGCCACACCGCAAGCCAGGGAGGTCGCGGGTTATTCGCCCGCAGAGCTCCAATCGGTGCCCCAGGTCAGCGACACCCCGTAAAGCGGGGTTGTGGCGTCTGAATCGTGATAGCGCAGATCGACCGAAACGCTGTCTGTGATGGATTTACCGATGCCGATGTCCCAATAGGTTGATCCACCGGGGGTCAGGGGTTTGCCGATACGCCCGGACAAACCGTAACCGCTGGCGAAATCATGGCTGCCGTTCAGGACCACTGTCAGGGGGCCGCCGATCAGATCGTTTTTCAGGATCGTGCCGAACGACGTCGACTCCGATATGGCATAGCCAAAGCTGGCGACCAGTTCGCCGCCAAGATCGCCCTTTTTGTCATAGTAATAGCGATAATAAGCCAGATCATACGACATGCCGCTTGAGCCGCCGAAGTCGCCACGAATCCCCGCATAGATATCGGTTTCCAGTTTATTCGCGCCAAAAGCCACGTTGGAAAACCAGAGGCCGGAATAAAAGCTGCCGGTGTCCAGTTCGACATAGGGCTGTAATGCGGCACCGTTCTTGGTTTGGGTGACGCTGTTGAAGATATAATTCGAGGTTAACGTCGCGCCAAAGGACAGCGATATACCCTCAGCCGTGGCGGCTGCGGGCAATACGGCCAAGCTGAGTGCGGTCAGGAAGGAGTGCAGGCGAGTCATGGGTCGCTCCATCATCACGAAGATATAAAGCGATCAGATCATTTCCATGTGATTCGGCAAATTTATTGTCGGAAAGAATCACTATTTTTCAGGCGCGTAGCTAAAATGCTGCAGATCAGGCGGGGTTGGGAACCAACGCCCAATAATCCAGATCAAGCAAGACATCCTTGCGGTATTTGCCGTCTGCATCCCGCAATTCCATCCCCGCGCTTTCGCCTTTGGTCGCCACCAACCGCAGACGCAGCGCGCCAACGCCGGGGGCGGTGGTTTCGGCCTTGTCCAGAACCTCGGACCAGGCGCGCACCGTGTCACCGGCGACGCAGGGGTTCACATGCGCCCCGGCATTGATCCCGGCGATCATCTGCGCATTGGCCAGACCGTTGAACGACAGGCTGCGGGCCAGCGAAATCACATGCCCGCCATAGATCAGCCTTTGCCATTCCGGGCGCGCCATCAGATCAAAATGCACCTTGCTGGTGTTTTGCCACAGCCGGGTGGCGATCATATGTTCGGCGTCCTCGATGGTGGACCCGTCCACATGGTCGATCTTTTCGCCAATGGTGTAGTCGGCCCAGCGATGCGGCTCGCCCGCCAGGGCAAAGTCGTAATTGGCAAAACTCAACCCCTTTGGCAGCACCAGCTGATCGGCGGTCAAGGCCGGGGCCAGATCGGGGAGAACCGTCGCGGGCGCGGGGGCGTCGAGGTTCTTTTTCTTGACCATGACCCAGCGCTTATAGTCGATCACCACCTCATTGCGTTGGTTCAGGCCTTTGGAATGCACCCAGACCACGCCGGATTTGCCGTTCGAGTTTTGCTTGAGCCCGATCACCTCGGAGGTTGACCTGATGGTGTCGCCCACATGGACCGGCTGCAAAAACCGCCCTTCGGCATAGCCCAGATTGGCCACCGCGTTCAGCGACACATCCGGCACGGTTTTGCCAAACACCACGTGAAACCCGGCCAGATCGTCCAGCGGCGCGCCGTCCAGACCGCAGGCACGGGCGAATTCATCCGAGGAATAAATCGCATGCCGCGCCGGGTAAAGCGCGTGGTAAAGCGCCCGTTCGCCGCCCGATATGGTGCGGGGAATGGCATGGATCAGGGTTTGACCGACGGCGTAATCTTCAAAAAACCGGCCTTGATTGGTTTTTACCGCCATCTTGTCGTTCCTATAGCTGCCCCAGTTTCATGTCGGGGCTATAGTCGGCTGCCGCTTCTTTGACAACCGCCTGACCACAGCGCATGACGCCCCGTGCGGCGTCAAAGGCATAGACGGGGTCGCCGTAAAGCGACCAGCCTTTGGCCAGCGCCTCGGTGACTTTGTGACAAAAGACCGAGGTGTCATCCTCGGTCAGCAGACGATAGGCTTTCATGGGTAGGTTCCAAGAAAAGGGTTATGGTTGAACAACCAGTGAATACCCGAAATCACCACGAACAGGAACAGGCTGGCCAGCGCCAGTTTCCAGTCCTGCAAGGCATTGCCGGGCATCGGGCGTTCCCAGGGGCCTTCATGGCCGTTGATCAGCAAAATCTGCACCCCGGCCCACAGGCCCAGCCCGCCAAACAGCAGGATCGAGGCCAGATCGCCATTGACCAAAAGATGCGCAAAGGCCCAGAGGATCACGCTGATAAGCAACGGGTGGCGGATTTTGGCGCTGAGCCGCCCGCCGGCGCTGCCGATTCCGGCCAGAAACAGCGCGGGCAACATCAGGATATCGGTGACATAGCCGATCGCCGGCCAGGGACTGTAAATCGCGATGAACGACGCTTGCCGATAGCCCAGAAACATCAACACGGCCGACCCCAGCAGCACCAGCGAGATCAGTCCGCGCGACGGCTTATCGCCGATTGACGCGCTCAGGTCACGGCGCAGGCCGGGGGCCATGCGTTTGAACACATGCGCCAGTGACCACAGTGCCAGTCCAATCAGAAGTTTCAGCATGCAACGGGCCTTTGGTTACAGGTTGCGCCATTCAAACGCCGGTTGAAACGTATCGCAAGCCCCATTCACAGCTTGCCGGCCTCTTCCAGAACCCGGCGGGCGACGCGAAAACATTCAAGGCTCTGCGGCACACCGCAATAGATGCCGATAACATGGATGATGGCGCGGATTTCCTCGACGCTGACGCCGTTGTTCAAGGCGCCCTTCAGGTGGATTTCCCATTCGTGCATTTTGCCCAAAGCGCCGATCATCGACAGGTTCATCATGCTGCGGGTCTTGGCGTCGATCACCTCGTCGCCCCAGCCGAAGCCCCAGCACCAGGCGGTCATTGCCTCTTGAAAGGGTCGGGTGAAATCATCGGCGGCGGCCAGGTTTTTTTCGACATAATCGGCCCCCAGCGTTTGTTTGCGCTTAACGAGGCCTTTTTCAAACAGATCGTCCACTGAACTTCTCCTGACTGCTGGTGCTGATGGTATATTAGGCGGCACCGTCCGGCGCCAGAACCTTTAGAAACAGCCCCATGAACCGGTCGCTGAGCGACAGACGTTCCTGATCGTCAAGCTCGTCCCAATGGGCCAGCATCCAGCGATCCGTGGCCATGCCAAGTGCCAGAGCCATGTCAAACAAATAGCTGCGCGGCAGGTCGGTGCGGATCAGGCCCAGCCCCTGCCCCCGCAGGATCAACGCCTCGATCCAGCCTTGCATATTGGCAAAGACCGACAGGGTCAGCGCCCGTTCGCCGGGATTGTCAAAGCTGCGGTAAAACATCCGTGCCACGGTGACATGATCCGGAATTTCGATGGCCATCCGTGTCATGTCCTGCGCCAGTTGCGCGATCTCGGGCCAAAATGTTTCTTGCGTCAGCGCCTGTGGATCGACCGCCAGCAGCGCCTCCATCAAAGGGGCCAGCGCATGGGTCAGGGTTTGCTGAAACAGGTCGGTCTTGTTCTGAAAATAGTGATAAAAGGACGATTTGCTCATCCCGAGTTCGCCAATGATGCGATTAAGCGAGGCGCGTTCAAAGCCGTTGGCGGCAAATTCCGCCCCCGAGGCCGCGAACAGCCGGGCGCGCTTGTCTGCGGGCAATTTCAGAAACGCAGGGTCGGGCATGATCTTGACAGGACCTCCTTGAACCCATACGTATCGGATATGGACCGGTCGGTCCAGTATCGTTTCGATAGCCCTTCAATTTTTGCGGCACCGGCAAAGGCGAAAGGAAAATCATGTTCATTTCAAGCTTGACCAAGGGCCTTGTGGCAGGACTGGCTCTGGCGATCAGCGTGCCGTTTGCCGCCGAGGCGCAGGACGCCAGGGCGATCCTGAAATCGGCCTTTGACAACTGGCGCGCCAATTCTTCGCATGCGATCGTCGAAATGACGGTCAAGCGCAGCACCGGCACCAGGTCGATGACAATGGAAAGCTGGACCGAGGGCGAGGACAAGGCCTTGGTACGGTTCACCGCTCCGGCACGCGATGCAGGCAACGCGACCTTGCAGATCGGCGCGGCCACTTATGTGTTCAATCCGAAGCTTAACCAGGTGATCAAACTGCCCGCCAGCGCCATGACCCAAAGCTGGATGGGGTCGGATTTTTCCTATGATGACCTGTCGCGGTCGCAAAAGGTTGTCGATGATTACACCCATGTTTTGCTGGGCACCGGGTCTTCGGGCGGCAAGACCTTGTACAGGATCGAAAGCACCCCCAAACGCGGGGTGCCGGTGGTCTGGGGTAAACAGGTTGTTTCGGTCCGGTCGGACGGCGTTCTGGTCTCGGTCGAATATTACGACCAGCGCGGCCAGCGGGTGCGGATCATGACGGCGGATAAAATCGGCACTCTGGGCGGGCGGCCCTATCCTTTGGTGATGACGATGAAAACCGACGCCAAGCCGGGGCAATATACCCGTGTGACCACCAAGTCCGCCGAATTTGATATCAGTTTGCCCAGCTATCTGTTCACCCGGTCCAACCTGCAAAACCCAAGGTAAGCCCAGATGATTTTCGCACTGGCGTGGCGCAATATCTGGCGGCAACCGATCCGCACCTGGCTGAGCATGCTGGGGATGGCGTTCACCTCGATGCTGCTGGTGTTCATGTTGTCGTTTCAGTTCGGCTCTTATGACACGATGAAATCGTCGATGCTGCGGATCAGCGATGGCTATGGGCAGTTCCAGCCGGTGGGCTATAAAGACGACCCCGAGATTTCCAAGGCGATCACAAACCCCGAGGCCCTGCTGGCCGAGGCGCGGGCGATCAAAGGCATCACCGCCGCCACGCCGCGCACGATGGGCTTTGTGCTGCTGGCCAATGGCGAACGCAGCTTTGCCGCGGCCGTGACCGGGATTGATCCGGCCAACGAGGCGCTGGTGACAAAGCTGACCTCTTTGGTCAAACAAGGCCGGCCGCTGCAAGCCGGGGATCAGGCCGCGGTGGTTCTGGGCGATGGTCTGGCGCGCAATCTTCGGCTGGCGGTCGGCGACAGCGTCACCATGCTGGGCTCTGGCATGGATGGTTCAGTTGCGGCGGATGTGCTGACCCTTGTCGGGATCTTCAAAAGCGGGGTGCCGGAAATCGACCGGCAAATCGCCCAAATGCCGATCCAGCGGTTTGACGAGGCCTTTTTGATGGACGGCGCGGTCAATGTCGTCGCGGTGACGGGCGATCAGCTTTCCGATGTCGAGCGGGCGGACCGGCCCCTGCGCGCCATCGCAGCCAAATATGGCGCGGTTTACCTTGACTGGGCCGAGATCCAGCCGGCGCTGCAACAGGCGATCAGTTTTGATATGAGCACGGCGTTGTTGATGTATGGCACGCTGGTTCTGGTGGTGGTGTTCATCATCCTCAACACGCTTTACATGTCGGTGCTGGAACGCACGCGTGAATTTGGCGTGTTGCTGGCGATTGGGATGCGACCGGGGCAGATCGGGCGGATGGTCTGGATGGAGATGATCTTTCTGTCGTTTGTCGGCAATGGCATCGGCATCGGTCTTGGCATCGCGGTCACTGCGGTTTTTCAGCATGTCGGGATCGCCTTTGAAGGGCTGGATGAGGTCTATGCCCAATGGGGTCTGCCATCGCGGATGTATCCGGCAATGACGCCGTTCCGGGTTCTGATCGGGCCGGGGGCGATTGTGCTGGCGATCGCTGTGTTGGGGATCATTCCCTATCGCCGGACTTTGGGGCTGGAACCTGTTTCAGCGATGGCCGCGTGATGAGCCTGTTGAAAACCCTTACCCCGCTTGCCTGGCGCAATCTGTGGCGCAATCCGCGCCGTACCGTGATCACCCTGATCGTGGTCAGCGTCGGCCTGTGGTCGGTGATCATCTTCAATTCCTTTCTGGGCGCCTGGGCGCAATCGAGCAAGGACGCGGTCTTGAAACTGTTGATCGGTCAGGGCCAGATTCATGCCGTGGGCTTTATGGACGACCCCAGCATCGACGTGCTGATGGCGCCGCCGGATGCGACCCTGACCGCCGCCCTGAACGCCACGGCAATCGACGCCTGGGCGACACGGTTAAGCCTGCCCAGCGTGGTGCAGTCGGAATATAAGACCCTGCCGGTGAATATTCTGGGGGTCGATCCAGGCGACGAGGCCAAGGTGTCGTCCTTGCCCGGCAAGATCACCGAAGGGCGCTATCTGACCGGGCTTGAGGATGACGGCGTGGTCCTGGGCCTGCATCTGGCAGACCGATTGAAAACCGGGCTGGGGCGGCGGGTGATCCTGATGTCGCAATCCGCGGACGGCACGCTGGCAGAGCAAAGCTTTGATGTCGTCGGCCTGTTTGATGCCGACCAGCAGACCGAGGATTTCTATGCCTTCACCGGGCGCCGGGCGGCGCAAAAATTCGTCGGCCTTGACGACCAGATCGCGGAAATCGTGTTTACCATTCCGCTGGACAGCGAGCTTGATCCAACCATCAAGGCCCTGACCGACGCCGCCCCCGACCTTGAGGTGAAGAGTTGGAAAAAACTGTCGCTGTTTCTGTCCACCACCGACACTTTCATGCAAAGCTTCATTTATATCTGGCTGGGCGTGGTCTTTTCGCTGATGGCGATTGGCATCATCAATACCCAGTTGATGGCGGTGTTTGAACGCACCCATGAGTTCGGCCTGTTGCGCGCCCTTGGCATGCGGCCCCGGCTGGTTCTGGTCATGGTGGCAATGGAAAGCGCGATGCTGATCGGGTTTGGCGTTTTGATCGGGATCATCATCGGCACCGGGTCGATCTGGTATTTCTATGACGGGATTGATCTTAGCGCCTTTGCCAAGGGGCTGGAGATGTTTCAGGGCGGCCAGATCCTGTACCCGAAATTTGATCCGCTTGGGATTGTGATTTTCTCGCTGATCATCTGGGCGCTTGGCATTCTGGTGGCGCTGTGGCCCGCGCGGCGCGCCAGCAAATCCAGCCCGGTCGAGGCGATGCGCCATGCGACGTAAGGAGCAGACATTATGACCACCCCCATCGCCACCTGTCGTGGCGTCAGCAAGGTTTTCGGCACCGGCGATCTGGCCGTCCATGCGCTGCGCGATGTCGATCTGGATATCCAGCCCGGCGATTTTGCCACGCTGGCGGGGCCCTCCGGTTCCGGCAAGACCACGCTTTTGAACATGATCGGCGCGCTCGATAAGCCCAGCAGTGGCGAAGTGACCATCGCCGGTCAGCCCCTGAGCGCGCTTGGCAAAAACGAACTGTCGGACTTGCGGCTGACTAGGATCGGCTTTGTGTTTCAGGCGTTCAACCTGATCCCGGTCCTGTCGGCGCGGGAAAACATCGAATTTGTGCTGGAACTGCAAGGCTGCCCGGCGGCAGAACGCCAGACCCGCGCGATTGAGGTTTTGAAAGAGGTCGGTCTGGCCGGCATGGAAAACCGCCGCCCCTCAGCCCTGTCGGGCGGGCAACAGCAAAGGGTCGCCGTGGCGCGGGCTTTGGTGTCGCGGCCCAGCATCGTGCTGGCGGATGAACCGACCGCCAATCTTGACAGCACCTCGACCCTGGAACTGGTCAGGCTGATGTATCGGCTTAATCAGGAACTGGGCACCACCTTTTTGATTGGCACCCATGATCCAAGGGTGATGGAGCACAGCAAACGTCATATCGAACTGCTGGACGGAAGGATTGCCAGTGATGAGGCGCGCTAAAACCCTGCTGACCGCAGCCGCTTTGATGGCGGCAACCACCCCAGTATCGGCTGACGGGCTGCGGCTGCGAACCGATTACAGCCTGACCAGCGGCTGGTCGGCGGCCAGCAGTCTGGACACGGCACTTGGCTTTCAGAACCGCGCCACCGGGGCGGGCAATGTCCGGCTGATCTGGGACAAGTCACTGGGGGATTTTCAGCTCGAGGTCCAGTCCAACCTGTCTTTCGCCCAAGGCGACGCCATCGGCTATGGGGCGGCGCTGGCACCGTTTTTGCCAACCCCGCCCCCGGCGACTTATTTCGACCTGGCCCGCCCGTGGCGGATCAACGGCACGACAATGGCCACCAACACGATTGACCGTTTGTCGATCAGCTATGGCAGCCCGCATTTTGTCATCAAAGCCGGGCGGCAGGCCATCACCTGGGGCAGCGGCACGGTGTTTCAGGTCAGCGATATCGTGGCGCCGTTTTCGCCCAATGCGCTGGACACCAGTTACAAGCCCGGCGTCGATATGGTGTATGCGCAATATCTGTTTGACAGTGGCGCAGACATCCAGACCATCTGGGTGCCGCGCGCCGCGAGTTTTGGCGGCACCATCGCCTTTGCCAGCAGCACATATGCAACCCGCGCCAGAATGACATTGGGGCCGATTGATACCGGCGTGATGCTGGCGCGGGATCGCGGCGATTCCATTGCCAGCCTGGCCTTTGGCGGCCCGTTGGGCGGGGCCTCGTGGAACGTGGAATATGCGCAATGGATGTTGGCCAGCGGCACGACGCACCGGTCCTATCTGGCAAATATCTCGAATTTCGGCACCTTGTTTGGCCGCAATATATCGTATTTCGCGGAATATTATCACAACGGGTTTGGGGTCGATGCCGCCCTGCCGTTTGACAGCCTGCCCGCCAGCCTGATCAAGCGGATGTCCACCGGGCAAGTCTTTAACACCGGCAGGGATTTGCTGGCATTTGGCGGGCAAATGCAGATCACGCCGGACCTGATGATCGCGCCAAATGCGATGATCAATCTGCAAGACCGCAGCGCCGTCGCCGGGGTTTTGGTGAATTACACTTTGGATGATAACACCAATCTGGTGGTGAACTACCTTCATCCTTTAGGCGCCACCGGCACCGAGTTTGGGGGGCGCGAAACCACGGCGGGCTCGGGCGTTTATCTGGGGCCGTCGCGGTCGCTGACGGTGCAACTGGTACGGTATTTCTGACAGGATAAGGCGCGTCGCCCGCGGCTTGCCCCTGCGATGATCTGCCAGATTGCCTTGGCGCACATGATCGCGGCAAACTTGGCCTCAATATAACGAGGTCAAACATGCGTACCCGCCCCGATATCGTCAGCCAGATCACCCTGCCAAACGGCACGGTTGATGTGGACGAGGCCGGTTATCTGACCGATCCGGACAACTGGTCCGAAGATTTCGCCCGCCATGTGGCGCAGGCAGAAAACCTGACCCTGACACCGCTGCACTGGAAGGTTCTGGCCTTTATGCGCAGCTTTCAGGCAGAACATGGCGTGGCCGCAGATGCCCGGTTCGTGCTGAAATATCTGGCTGCGGTCAAGGCCACCGACAAGGCCGGGTCGCGCAAGGTGATGTTTGATTTGTTTCCCTATGGTTATGTCAAACAGGCCTGCAAAATGGCGGGTATGAAACAACCCCGCGCCTGGAGCACCGGCTGACCCGAGCGCCTGTCCGGCGCAACTGGTCAAAGCCGGGAACCGCTATTTTGCTGCCTCGGTCCGGGCCATAATACTGGCCAGCGCGATGCCTGAAATCAGATGCCAGATACCCCAAAAGGCCGCAACGACGGCCATGCCGCCCAGCCCGCTGAAGAAGCCAAAGATCAGGATCAATCCAAGCCCGGAATTCTGGATCCCGGTTTCAATCGTCACCGCGCGGCGGTCATAGGCTGAAAGACCCATCACCGTGGCCAGCGCAAAGCCCCCGGCAAAGGCCAAAGCGTTGTGCACAAGAACCAATGCTGCCACGGCTGTCGCGAATTGCAGGAAAAGCGCCCAGTTCGCCGCCAGAGCCAGCACCACGAAAGCCACGAAAATCCCCATCGACAGATACTGAAGCGGCCTGCGCAACCGGGTCGTAAGGTCAGGCCGTTTGGCGTTCAGGATCACGCCAAGGCATAAAGGCAGCACCAACATGAACCCGACAGTGACCGCCACGGAAACCGGATCAATCGAGGTTTTCTGCAAAATCTCGCGGGTCGGTCCATAAAGGCTTCCCCAAAGGGCGATGTTGAGCGGCGTCAAAAAAATGGCTCCCACCGTGGAAAAAGCCGTCAGCGACACCGACAGCGCCGCATTGCCCCCGGCGCGATGGGTAATGAAGTTCGAGATATTGCCGCCCGGACAGGCCGCAACCAGGATCAACCCAAGGGCAATGGACGGCTGCGGAGCGGTGACAACGATCAACAAATAGGTCAGCGCCGGCAGGAGAACGAATTGCGAAAACAGCCCTGTCAGCAGCGATTTTGGGGCGCGGGCGAGTTTCTTGAAATCATTGGGCGTCAGGTCAATGGCGACGGAAAACATCACGACCGCAAGAATGGCATTGAGGATCACAAGGCTTTCGGGCGAAAAGTTCAGCATGACGTCGTCAATGCCTGCGGTGACCGGAGTGTTCATGACAGTTTCCCCTTTTCAACCTGCTGATCCGCCGCTTTGTGGCAGCCCGTCTGTTCACTTTGTGGACAGTATTGCCCCCCGAGGCAAGCGCGACGTGGGTCGGGGATGTTTGGCACGGACAGGGTGCAGGCGGGAAAAAGATGTGCTAGCGTGACCCGCACCAAAGGTTAATTTCAAGGTCCGTTTTGGCCAAGCACACGAAACAAAACCCGATAGATGAACTTTTGCGCGCCCGGCTTCGTATCCCGGAAGGCGCTGATTTGCGTCTGAAATCCCTGCGGCTGGCGATGCGTGCGGTGGATTTTTTAAGCCGTTCCCTGACCGGTCAGGCCTTCTTTGCCCTGCGCGAGGGCGAGCGTGTCCTGACCGCGCTTGACGGGCGGACCGGACCTGAACTTGTCAAGGCTTTGCTCAAAATGAACGGCGGCACCACGATCACGTCCTTTGGACTTGAGAATGTGCCGCGTCACGGCCCGGTTGTCATTGCGTCCACGCACCCGGTCGGCACCTTTGATTTTATCGTGCATGCCGGTGCGTTATTGGACCGAAGGCCCGACCTGAAATCCGTGTCCAACCGCGAAGCCGAGCGGTTCCTGGGGGCTGAACGCATCATCGCCGTCGATCTGGACCGCAACGAAAAGGTTCTATCTGCCCGCCAGACCCGCGCCGGGATGTTGGCCCATCTGTCCGAGGGCGGCGCCTTGCTTGTATTCGGCTCGGGGCGGGTGGCAGATATGGCCGACGGCCTGCTGGTCGAGCCGCCATGGCCTACGGGCATCACTCGGGTATCGGCGATCACCGAGACTGTGATCGTGCCCGCCTCGACGAATTTTCGCAACTCGCGCCACTATTACCGGACCCGCAGGATTGCCAAATTTCTGAGCGGCGGGAACGAGAAATTTGGCCGCGCGGTGGCGTCGTTGCGGTATTCCTCGGAACTGATGGCAAAACTTGGCGGCCGGTATGAGGTGCATTACGGTCCGGCTCAACCGCCCGGCACGGCCCCGGAAACCCTGAAAGGATTGGCCGAAGGTCTGGTTCCGGGCCTCTATGTGAAACCGAAACCCTGACAAAGGGTGGAACGATTTCACCGGTTGGAATGGCAGCGCGAGGGTGTCAGGTACATCCGGCCCCTGACCTTTGACACAAACCCGGCGCGCCGCGCTTTCGCAGGCGAAATGGTCCCCCGGAGCGTTTGCCGGAGGGCCTGCTACCCCTGCAGCGCCTTCCGCATGTCCAGTGCCTTAGGGTGGGCAAGCATGCCCACTATTGAAAATTAGCTCGGCGCAAGTCGGTGGGCGGGAGTGGTCAACTTTCGCTTGCTGCGCAAGAAGCGAAGACAACAGGCCTTGAACGAAATTGCGAAATCGCCTCGTATATGGCCTTGGGAATTAATAATAATGGGATTGGACGGCAGCAGATGGCTGATAATAATGAGAAGGGAGGTAAACTATCGGGAGGGTTCGCCGCCGAAGACTACAGAAAACGTTTGCAGGCATTTGACGCCGCTGTTTGCGAGGCGATCGCAGTAAGCCAAGCATGCTCCGAAAGACTTGAGGCCGCTGCTATCGGCTATTCAACTCATGTGTTCGCAAGAATTTGTGCGCATGCACAAGCCATGATGTGTGCTGCGCCAAAATCTCGATGGGTCAGGCGAGAGTTTGATATTTGGGACATTTCGACAGTCTCATCGCACGCCCGGTCGATTTTGGAGGGTTATCTTCTTTTTCGCTATCTTGCGGACGCCCCTGACGACTTGGAAACCCAAAGAACTTTTGTGCAGGTGATGCACCTTTATGATTGCTTGAAAAGAATCAAGATTTTGCCACATGTTCTTTCAGGCGAAGAAATCGCGGATTTTCAGAAGCAAGCAACTGAAATCAAGGTCAGACTGGCGGGTATCAAGTATTTTACCACCCTAGACGCGAAGCTAAAGAAAGAACTTCTTGCGGGAAAGTGGCTCATGATCACACCACAAAAAGAACTATTAGCTAAACTGGAAATCGATCACGCTGAGTTTGACTTCTTCTGGAATTATCTTTCCCAGTACACGCACGTGCTTTCATTCACGTTTTACAGGATAGAACCAAACGGTAGGGGTACCGGGCTGGAGAACATATTTGACCGCACGGCATTGTGCATGGTGTTAGCATTTTGTGAGCGCCTGCTAGTCGCAGCAGTCGACCGGCTTATTGAAATATTTCCCGATGCCGCCGAAGTGCGAAAAGGCTTGGACTCCAAATTTTCGCCCGGGCCGACGAAAAACCTCCCCAAGCAAGTAAAGCGTGAGCGAAAGAACCGGCGCCGAAGGTAGCTTGCGGAGGTTCAAAAATATTTCTCCGGACACGTCTTATTTGATTTACCCCTGCAGAGCCTCCCACATGTCCAGGTCGCGTTGGGCGGTCCAGATGCGGGGGGTGTCGATGCCGCGGGCCTCGTCATAGGCGCGGGCGACGTTGAAGGGCAGGCAGTGTTCATAGATCGCGTAATCGCCGAATTTGGCGTCGCAGGCCGCGCGCACCGCGTCCCAGGCGTCTTTCAGCGAGCCGCCTTTTGCCGCCACTTTGGCCACCGGTTTATAGGTGCTTTCAACGAAATCCCGCGTTGCTTCCAGTGCCTTGCCGACCATCTCGCGGCCCACCAGCGCGTCTCCCCGGCCCGGTGCGATGCTGGCGGGATCAAAGAACGCGATGTTGTCCAGCGTGTCGCCCCAGTCATTGAAATGCCCGTCGCCGCAGTAACAGGCCGAGTGGTATTCCACGATGTCCCCGGTGAACATCACCTCGGAATCCGGCACCCAGACCACGGCGTCGCCAGCGGTGTGGGCGCGGCCCAGATGCATGATCTCGACCTTGCGCTTGCCCAGATAGACGGTCATTGAATCGCTGAAGGTGGTGGTCGGGTATGTCAGCCCCGGAATGCTTTCATGGCCTTCAAACAGGCGGGGGAAGCGTTGGAATTCGCTGTCCCAGTCTTCCTGCCCGCGTTCAACCACCATCGAGCGGGCCACGTCCGACATGATGATCTGATCGGCGCCATAGGCCGACGCGCCCAGCACCCGCACCGCGTGGTAATGGGTCAGCACAAGATGGCTGATCGGCTTGTCGGTGACGCTTCGGACCTTTTCGATCACCTTGTTGGCAAGGCGCGGGGTCGCTTGCGCCTCGACGATCATCACGCTTTCATCGCCGATGATGACGCCCGAGTTTGGATCGCCCTCGGCGGTAAAGGCCCACAGGCCCTCGCCCACTTCGGTAAAGCTGATCTTCTTTTCGGTCAGATCGTTTTGTGATGCGAATTTCTTGGCCATTGGGTGCTCCGTTGCTATTTCGTCCAGTCGGGTTCTTTGACAGCGGGCAGGATCGTGCCCACACAATCGCCAAAACCCACGCGGTATCCATCGCCTTGAGCAAATCCTGACAGGGTGGCGGTGTCGCCGTCTTCCAGGAAATTGCGGGTCTCGCCGCTGTCCAGCGTGATCGGTTCCTTGCCGCCCCAGCTGAGTTCCAGCAGGCTGCCGCGTTCGGCTTTGGTGGCGCCCGAGATCGTGCCCGACCCCAGCAGATCGCCGACGTTCATTTCACAGCCGCCGACCGCGTGGTGGCACAGTTGCTGCGCGGCGGAGTAATACATTTCCTTGTAATTGGTGCGCGACAGAACCTGCGGCGCCTTGGCGGCGCTGGTCTTGAGGCTGAATTCAAGGCTGATGTCATAAAGCAGCGGCTTGGGGTCGCGCAGATAGGGCAGCAGGTCGAATTCCCGCGCCGGCGTTGGCGCGCGGAAGGGTTCAAGCGCGGCGCGGGTGACGATCCAAGGGCTGATCGTGGTGGCGAAGACCTTGGCCTGAAACGGCCCCAGCGGCTGGTATTCCCAGGCCTGAATGTCGCGCGCCGACCAGTCGTTCAGGATCACATAGCCAAAGATCATCTCGTCCGCTTGCCGTACCGTGATCGGCTGGCCCATCTCGTTGCCAGACCCCACAATCGCGCCCATTTCCAGCTCGATATCCAGCCGCTTGCAGGGACCAAAAGTGGGCTTGTCCGCCGTCGGCGGTTTCAACTGGCCCAGCGGGCGGTGAATATCGGTGCCGCTGACAACCACGGTCGAGGCTCGGCCGTTATAGCCGATGGGGATATGCAGCCAGTTCGGCGGCAGGGCGTTTTCCGCGCCGCGAAACATCGTGCCGACATTTGTGGCGTGGTGGCGGCCGGCGTAGAAATCGGTGTATTCACTGACCACGATCGGCATGTGCAACTGCGCCTTGGCCATCGGTACAAGCGCCTGCGCCTTCAGCTTGGCATTGCCGGACAGGGCCTTGTTGCCGCCTTCGGCCAACAGGTCGGTCAGTTTCTTGCGCAGATCGGCCCAGGCGTTCTGGCCCAGATCCATGAATTCGTTCCAGAATGGCAGGTCGAACACCGGGTCTTCGCCGAAACTGAGGATGTTCTTTTCTTCCAGCAGCGCCAGATCAAGGATCATGTCGCCGATTGCCACGCCGCAACGCGGTTCCTCAGTGCCGGTCGAGAAAACCCCGTAAGGCAGGTTGTTCAGGGGAAAATTACTCGTGGTCGAATTGGCGCTTTCGACCCAGGACTTTTTCAAAGGCATCAGTATTCCTTGACGGTGGAGGCCCCGGAGCACGTCCGGGGCTGCGTTGGTTTACTTGGTTCCCGGCGTGCCGTCGAACTTCTTTTTCAAGTCATCCCAGCAATCGACGTAATCATCCTGTAACGGCGCTTCGGTCGCCGCGAACGGTGTCAGGTGCTGCGGGAACCGGGTTTCGAACATGAAGGCCATCGTGTCGGACAGTTTGGCCGGGATCATCGGTTCATTGCTGGCCTTTTCAAAGGCGTTATTGTCAGGGCCATGCGGCAGCATCATGTTGTGCAGGGACATGCCACCTGGGATGAATCCCTTGGGTTTGGCATCGTACTGGCCGACGATATTGCCCATGAATTCGGACATGATGTTCTTGTGATACCACGGCGGACGAAAGGTGTTTTCCTGCGGCAGCCAGCGGTCCTTGAACAGCACAAAGTCGATATTCGCGGTGCCCTCGTGACCCGAAGGGGCGGTCAGCACGGTAAAGATCGACGGGTCGGGATGGTCAAACAGGATCGCCCCGACAGGGGAATAGGTGCGCAGGTCGTATTTGCAGGGCGCGTAATTGCCGTGCCATGCCACCACGTCCAAGGGCGAATGGTCGATATAGGTTTCGTGGAACTGACCGCACCATTTGATCACCACCCGGCTGGGCGCGTCGCGGTCTTCAAAGGCGGCGATGGGGGTTTTGAAATCGCGCGGATTGGCCAGACAGTTGGCCCCGATTGGCCCCCGGTTCGGCAGATCAAACTTCGCGCCATAGTTTTCGCAGACAAAGCCGCGTGCCGGACCGTCCAGCAAGGTGACCTTGTACACCAGACCGCGCGGGATGATGGCGATTTCCTTGGGTTCAATGTCGATGATGCCCAGTTCGGTTGAAAACCGCATCCTGCCTTGTTGCGGCACGACCAGCAGTTCGCTGTCGGCGGAATAGAAATACTCATCCTCCATATCCGCCGTGACAAGGAAGGAATGCGCGGCCATGCCGACCTGTGTGTTCACATCCCCCGCCGTGGTCATCGTGCGCATACCGGTGATCCAAGTCAGCGGCGCGTCCGTCATCGGGATCGGATCCCAGCGGTTTTGCACCAAGGACTGGATATCAGGATCAATCGCCGGGGCGGATTTCCAGTAAGGCACCTCGGTGCGTTTGAACCGCGCCACATGTTTCACCGAGGGGCGGATGCGGTAACACCATGTGCGCTCGTTCTCGCCACGGGGCGCGGTAAAGGCGGTGCCGGACAGTTGTTCGGCATAAAGGCCGTATGCGCATTTCTGGGGCGAGTTGCGTCCCTGCGGCAGGGCACCCGGCAAAGCCTCGGTCTCGAAATCATTGCCAAAGCCCGGCATGTAACCCGGCGTGGTGCCAAAGGGGGTCTGCCCCTTTATCAACGGCTGAGGCTGAGCTTGCTTTTTCATGACATCCCCTGTGTCGCGTCCTGTTCAATGGGCGATGCGTCAGTTTATCGTTGCATTTGCAACGATGTCAAGGTGCAGGCAGAGGTTCATCGGCCACGGACGCTATATTCCCGTGCCCGCGCGCAGAAGCCTTGAAACCGGGCGCATTCCGTGGCTTTATGAAATTCATCTCAAACGCAACGAAAGGCGTTGCACTTGGCCGATTTCAATCTCAAAGATTTCCTGCCCTATCAACTGGCGGTGCTGTCCAACCGGGTCAGCGACGGGTTCTCGCAACGCTATCGCAGCAAATTCGGCATTTCCGTGCCGGAATGGCGGGTGGTCGCACATTTATCGCAGGCGGAAAAAGTGTCGGTGCGCGAGATCTATAAAAAGGTCGAAATGGACAAGTCCAAAGTCAGCCGCGCCGCAGCCCGTCTGGTCGAGGCTGGCTATGTCACGAAAAAGGTCAATCCCGACGACCGTCGACTGGTCGAGCTTTGCCTGACCAAAAAGGGCCAGGCGATGATGGCGGAGATCGGCCCGATGGCGGTCGAGTTCCAGTTTGAGGTTTTGAATTGCCTGCCCGAAGATCAGCGCGCGGCGTTTCGGACCGCCCTTGGCACCATGATGGAGACCTGCAAATGAGCATCACCCTTTATGATTACTGGCGCTCATCTGCCGCTTATCGGTTGCGGATCACCCTGAACCTGATGGGTTTGCCCTATGATCAAATTCCGGTCGATCTGGTCAAAGGCGAACATCGCGAGGCGGCCAATCTGGCGCGTAATCCGCAAGGGCTGGTGCCGACCATGCTGCTGGATGAACACAGCTTTACCCAATCGCTGGCAATCATCGAATATCTGCACGAAACCCGTCATGCGGGATTGTTGCCGGCCACGGCCCTTGGCCGCGCGCCGGTGCGGCGGGAATGGCTGTGCCTGCACTACTGAAAATCCGCTTTGGCGCTGATGAGGTTGTGACTACCCTGCTGCTGAATTTTGTGATCCTGATTTTCGTGCAAATGATGTTGGAGGGTGCGTTGAAAGACCCGATGGGTCTTGGCTGGCCGCAATCTGCGCCGATCCTTGATCAGGGGATGTTGCCGCAATTGTTGCCAAAGATGCGGATACATGCTGGCCTAATTATCGCACTGATCGCCGCGGCCATTGCCCAGTTTATGCTGGCGCGATCTGTCTGGGGTTTCCGCCTGCGAGCCGTCGGAGAAAATGCCTCCGCCGCGAGCCATGCCGGGATCGGCGTGAAGCGCTCGATGTTCAGCGCGGCCATCATTTCCGGTGGGCTGGCAGGTCTTGCAGGTGTGTCCGAAGTTGCGGGCCTGAAAGGATACCTTACCGTCGATCTGTCGCCCGGTTTCGGCTATACAGGCATTGTGGTTGCGATGCTCGCGGGTTTGTCTCCGGTTGGGGTAGTGATGTCGGCGCTCTTTATCGCCTCTGTCTTTGTCGGTGCGGACAGTATGAGCCGGGCAATGGGCGTGTCGTCCTATCTGGCGGACCTTGTGGTATCCATGTCGCTTCTTTGCGTCCTGATCGGCGGTTTTTTCGCCAAATACAGGATCACGCGTACAAAACCAGTACAAAGGGGTGCGTGATGGATATCCTGCAAATACTGATAAGCGACAGCTTCTGGGCGGCGTCGCTGCGAATCGCCACACCACTGATCTTTGGGGTTCTTGGTGCGCTTCTATGCGAAAAATCCGGTGTTCTGAACCTTGGGATCGAGGGAATTTTCGTCGCAGGGGCCATGTCGGGATGGATGGCCGTCTGGCTTGGAGTCGGCCTATGGGGCGGTGTTCTAGTCGCAGCGGGTGCCGGAGCGTTTTTCGGGTTGGTCCATGCGATCCTGACGGTACCTCTGGGCCTTTCACAACATGTGTCGGGGTTGGGGGTTACATTGTTTGCGACCTCCGTCAGTTATTTTATCTATCGCACCACTTTGCCAAATGTTTCTTCGCCCCCACGAATTGAACCGTTCCGCGCGCTAGATATTCCTGTTTTGTCAGATATTCCGTTCCTTGGCCCGGTCCTGTTCCAGCAAACCGCGATGACATGGCTAGCACTGATTATGGTGGCTGTTGTATGGTATATTCTGAATCGCTCGGCGCTCGGGTTGGCGCTTAAGGCAGTTGGCGACAATCCGGATAGTGTCGACGCGCAAGGCCTGTCAGTTTACGGCCTGCGGATCGGGGCCGTGATGGCTGGTTCCGCCCTGATGGCTCTGGGGGGAGCATTTCTGACCATGTCGGCCTTTGATGCTTTTTTCTTTGGGATGGTTAACGGGCGTGGCTGGATATGCATTGCCCTGGTGATTTTTTCAAGTTGGCGGCCGGGCAAGGCCCTGTTAGGGGCGCTGCTGTTCGGGGCGTTTGACGCTTTGCAGGTGCGTCTTCAAACTGAAGTGGGCGCGCTGGTGCCCGGTCAAGTTTTTCTGATGGCACCTTACATCCTTTCGATCTTCGCGCTTGTGGTCGCAGCTCGAAGGGCCGACTATCCGCGAGCCCTGCTAACGCCGTGGTTCAAAGGTCAACGCTAGAGGTTTGCAATGTTCGATCTAATCCTGAAAAATGCCGCCTTGCCGGATGGGCGATCAGGCATCGACATTGCCTGTAAAGCTGGCAAGATCGCGGCGGTCGAGGCAAATATAACCTCCGAAGCCACTGAGATCCTCGACGCGCAGGGGTATCTGGTTTCCCCACCCTTTGTCGATCCGCATTTCCATATGGACGCAACCCTGTCTCTTGGTACACCCCGGATGAACGAGTCAGGCACCCTACTTGAGGGAATTGCCCTGTGGGGCGAGCTGAAGCCGATCCAGACAGTTGACGATATTATGGTACGCGCGCTGCGTTATTGCGATCTCGCTGTTTCGATGGGCCTGGGCGCGATCCGAAGCCATGTGGATGTCTGCGATAATGACCTGAAAGGTGTTCAGGCTTTGTTAGAAGTCCGCAAACAGGTGGCCCCCTATCTTGATCTGCAACTTGTTGCCTTCCCGCAAGACGGCGTACTCCGCGACCCGGACGCAATGGCCAACCTAATTAGAGCTCTTGATATGGGGGTCGAGATCGTTGGGGGCATTCCGCATTTCGAACGGACAATGGCAGACGGCACCGAATCGGTGCGCCTGCTTTGCAGAATCGCCGCTGACCGTGGACTAATGGTCGATATGCACTGCGACGAAAGCGATGATCCCCTTAGCCGTCATATTGAAACCTTAGCCTATGAAACCCAGCGGCTTGGTCTTCATGGTCGTGTTGCCGGATCGCATTTAACCTCGATGCATTCCATGGATAATTATTACGTTAGCAAACTGATCCCGTTGATGGTTGAGGCGCAAGTCCACGCGATCCCGAATCCACTGATCAATATTATGTTACAAGGAAGGCACGACACTTATCCCAAGCGCCGAGGCCAGACCCGAGTGCCACAATTGCGTGATGCCGGGATCACAGTTGGCTTTGGCTCCGATTGCGTTATGGACCCGTGGTATTCGATGGGCCGCGCCGACATGCTGGATGTGGCCGCGATGGGACTGCATGTGGGTCAATTAGCAAGCCGCGTCGATATGGCTTGGTGTTTTGATGCAATAACATCTAACTCTGCTGCGATCATGGGGCTCGATGGTTACGGGCTGTCCAAGGGATGCAATGCAAATATGATACTTCTGCAAGCCCGAAACACGATCGAGGCTATTCGCTTGCGTTCCCACCGCATTGCCGTTGTTCGGCAAGGCAGAGTGATCGCACGGTCTCCTCCCCAGATTACTAAACTTTTTCTGTCGCAAAGACCTCAATTCCTAGATCCGGCCCAATATGCACCAAGAGAAATTCCTTTATGAAGGCAAAGTAAGAAAATTCAAAGCCGGTGCTATTGCCTCCGCTTCAGACGTTTTCGGGTGATATGCAAACCGAACTACGCAGCGTGTGAGAGTAACGGTTCATTTTCCTCGATCAATTCTGGACTGTACTTTGGAAATTTCAGCCATATCAGTTCCGATCAAACGCCATTGCCACATTAAGGTGCCGACGTATTTTTCCCGATAAAGGTAAGCGGAAACACCGTGGTAGTTGCCGCGCCGATATTTCTCTCCGCACATAGAGCTGAAGAACGAATGGTGTCCAAACTCAAATTCTATAGATGAGCCTCTAAGGAACTCTTGGATAAGCGAACTGGTTTTCGTATTGTTACCAAGGGCTTCGCGCCCTTTTGCTTCCGTAGTGCTTCCGGGAAAATTCACAACGCAAAAAGCGCCCCGGAGGGCGCCTTACAAGTAACTGATAATACGTGGTAATTTGGTTGCGGGAGTAGGATTTGAACCTACGACCTTCAGGTTATGAG
>ERZ889078.1033-NODE-1033-length-23242-cov-16.269203_pt1 | contig 23242 bp, 13 predicted proteins | sample MGYA00521266_ERZ889078 | MGnify/ENA primary metagenome ERZ889078 (study PRJEB32303, sample SAMEA104408618) | aquatic metagenome | biome: Brackish water; feature: Pelagic; material: water | place: Baltic Sea | collected 2014-06-16T06:34:00 | depth 76,534 m ...
TTCAACGGGTTCTCATGACCTTTGAGTCGGCAATAAAGAAACAGAACGCCCCCAAGCAGAAATGCGGGGGCGTTTTTTATTGCCGTAATGTCATGATGTAGGACCCGGGTTTATCCTGACTATTTTTCTTCGGCGGGCCGATTTCGCTTTATTGAGGAGACGCCGTGCTGGCAGCAAAGTTCAAATCAAGACTCTGGGTCAAAGGCATCCTTGTGGTGCTCCTGATTGTCGGTCTCTGTTCCCTCTCCATCGCACTCTATTGTATCCCCCTCACATGGCAGATCACCTACCGGATGGAGGAGAAATTTGCCGTTTCTCTTCTGGACCGAGTCCGCAATATGGTGGAGGAGAAATATGAGGAAATAGAGCAATACCGGAAATTTGCCCTCCAGGTGAGAAAGCAGGAACTGAAGAATATCGTCTCGGTGGTGTACGGGTACGTGGATACGGAATACAAGTCGACGATCAAAGGCGACTCCGGGGAAGTAACCCGGATCCAGGAGAGGGTCATTCGAAATGTCCGCAACATGCGGTATGGCAATAACGACTATGTTTTCATTTCCGACTTTGATTCCGTCCTGATCTGCCATCCCGATGACAAGCTGCAGGGTAAAGATTATACGGGAGTACGGGACGTTTATGGGAATCTGATGGTCCCATTGCTCGTCACAGCGGCCCGGACCATGGATGACGCGTTCACCTCATACTGGTGGAATCGCCTCGGCAAGAAAGACCCTTCTGAAAAGCTGACCTACTCCAGGCTCTTTCCGCCGTGGCACTGGGTTCTGGGGACCGGGGTCTATATCGACGATATTGAGGAGGAGGTCAATCGGAGGAAGAAAATCCTCATAGACCAGTTGCGAACCATGATGAACCAAATTGTCATCGGCAAGACCGGTTACATGTATATCTTCGATTCCAAAATGAACATGATCATCCACCCCAACCCGAAACTCGAGGGGATCAACTTCGAGCACATCAAAAACCCCCTTACGGGAAAATCCCTGGCTCGTGAACTGGCGGCAATCGCTCACCAGGAAAATAATGAACTGGCCTATGTATGGGACCGTCCGACCGATCCGGGCCATTACGTCTACGACAAGATCAGCTGGGTTGCCTACTTTAAGGGGTTTGACTGGTATATCGGTTCATCCGTGTACACGGATGAGTTGTATGATAACTCCAGGCTGCTTGCCAAACGCATGCTTTTGAGCTCGATTATCGCTTTTATCGCCTCTCTTATTTTAGGGAGCTTTTTTCTGAAAAGGCTTATCCGGCCTATCGAGCACCTTTCCAAAGTCGCACTCCAGGTGCAGAAAGGGGACCTGGAAGTGCGGAGCGACATTCGGCGGGAAGATGAGATCGGCATCCTTGCCAACGAATTTGACACCATGGTGGAGCAGCTGGCAAGGCATCACGAAAATCTCGAACAGCTTGTGAACGAAAGGACTCAGGAACTAACCCAGGCGAACCTCAATCTTTCCGGGGAAATCACCGAACGTAAACAGGCGGAGAAGGCGTTCCTGGAGAGCGAGGCGCGGTTCAGGCTGCTCATCGAGAAAGCACCCCTGGGCATCGCGATGATTCGTGGTAACGGCGAATGGGCGTACATCAATGCCAACTTCACTGATATGTTCGGTTATGTGCTCGAAGATGTTCCCACCGGCGGTGACTGGCTCCGCAGAGCTTTTCCGGACCCGACCTATCGGAAGGAGGTTGTATCCGAATGGCAGGGCGTCTTGGAATCTGTAAAATCGGGTGAAATTATCACCCGGGCATTTGAAGTTACCTGCAAAGATGGCTCAAAAAAAATGGTCCTCTTCTGGCTTGTCGCATTGAGTAAAGGCGATCATATGTTGATCCAGGAAGACATTACGGAGAGTCATCATGCACAAGAGATGCTCAAGCGGCACAATGAATACCTGTCCGCTCTCCACCAGACCACGCTGGGCCTCATCGGGCGCCGGGAATTGACGGATCTGCTCGAAGCCCTCATCAAGCGCGCCGCACAGCTTTTGGGCACAACCGATGGTCTTTTTTATATGGCCGACCCCGCCGCCGATCATCTGGAACTGAAAGTGGGCATCGGCCGTTTCGTAAAATATATCGGAACGCAATTGGACCCCGGGGAAGGTTTGTGCGGAAAGGTCTGGCAAACGGGAAAGCCGAGGGTTATTGAGGATTATGCAACATGGCAGGGGCATAGCGAAAAAATGAAAGACGGCTATTTCGGCGCCGCAATAGCTGTACCCCTCAAGTCCGAGGGGCAGGTCCTGGGGGTTATTTCCATCACGAGTTCCCGGACGGACCGTATCTTCGACGATGAAGATATTGAAATTCTGACCCGGTTTGCCGGGATCGCGTCCATTGCCCTGGATAATGCCCTCCTGTACGAGGCCACCCGCGAGGCCAGGGAAGCGGCAGAGGCGGCCAATCGGGCAAAAAGCGATTTTCTGGCCAGCATGAGCCATGAAATCCGAACGCCCATGAACGCCATTCTGGGTATGGCCGAGCTTCTTTCCGAGTCCCCGCTCAATCCTGAACAGCAGAAATACGTCCGCATATCCCGAAATTCGGGACAGGGCCTGCTCGATATCATCAATGACATCCTGGATATTTCCAAGGTTGAGGCGGGCCAACTGGTGCTGGAGCACACCTCCTTTGATTTGCAGGAAGTCATTGAAGGGACCTGCGAATTGATGGCCCTCAAAACTGATGAAAAAGGACTTGAATTCATCTGCCGGGTCAAGCCCCATGTGCCCACCCAGCTTGTGGGTGATCCGGTACGATTGCGACAGATTCTCATTAATCTAGTGGGAAACGCAGTGAAATTCACCCATGAAGGGGAAATCAGACTTGAATGCGGACTGTGGACCGGGGAACCGGGAACCGGTCATGAAGCGACTCAAACCGGGGATTCAAATTCTAAAATGGAAGAAGTGACGCTCCGGTTCTCAGTTCGTGATACCGGCATCGGGATCCCCGAAGACAAGCAAAAAGCCATCTTCGAGCGTTTCACCCAGGCCGATTCCTCCACCACCCGGAAGTATGGCGGAACGGGTCTTGGCCTCAATATCTGCCAGCGCCTGGTGGAGTTGATGGATGGGGAGATCTGGGTGGAGGGCCGGGAAGGGGAGGGAAGCACTTTTGCTTTTACTGCCCGCTTCAGTATTGACATGACCCCCCGGGACAGGAAAAAACCGAAAGAGGTCGAGCAGGATCAAAAGATGGCAGTCCCCTCCGAAGTTCGTCCCCTGCGTATCCTTCTGGTGGAAGACGCCAAAGAAAACCGGATTGTGGTCAAGGCCTTTCTAAAGAAGACCCCCCATACCATAGAGGTCGCTGAAAACGGGAAGGTCGGCATCGATAAATTCCTGTCAGGTGAATATGATCTTGTTTTGATGGACATGCGGATGCCGGTCATGGATGGGTATACTGCCACCGGGGAGATCCGAAAATGGGAAAGTGAGAACCAAAAAGTGCCGACTCCGATTATTGCCCTGACGGCCCATGCGCTTATGGAGGACCGTCAGAAATGCCTGGATGCCGGTTGCACGGATTATTTGCCCAAACCGTTAAAAAAGCAGGATCTTTTGGATAAAATTTTGGAATATTCTGAGGCGTTTTGAAAAAGACAGGAGGAAATTCGATGGGGGAACAAAAAATCGTAATTCACGCGGACCCCGATCTCGCTGATGATATCCCCTGGTATCTGGGACAGGTGAAAGAATATACCCAAGCCATCAGAAAGGCCATTGGAGATAACGACTTTGAAACCATTGAGGATGCAGGGCATCGGATGAAGGGAAGCGGACAGGCTTTCGGGTTTGATGCTGTTTCGGAAATGGGGAAATCTCTTGAAGAGGCTGCAAAAGAAAAGGACCTTGGTGAAATCGGGAAAGAATTAAAGGAACTTGTAAGATACATGGAACGGGTGGAAGTGGTTTACGAATAGCCGTTTTGGAGAGAATGCTTCATGAAACGCAAAAGACTGGGGGAGATTCTTCAAGAAGCCGGATTGGTCGGCGAAGATCAGATCCTGAAAGCCCTGAAGATAGCGAACGAGACCGGCAAACGTATCGGGAAAATTTTTATTGAAATGGAATGGGTATCCGAAATGGATATCTGCCAGACCCTCTCCAAACAGCTCGGCATCCCCATGGTCAGCTTGAAAAACAAGAAAATCGATCAGAAGGTCCTGGGTCTCCTTCCTGCAAAGCTCTGTTTCAAAAGGCGATTGATTCCTCTCCTGCTGAAAGACCGCCAGCTTGTCGTCGCCATGAACAACCCCATTGACTACGAGGCCATGGACGAGGTTTCCTTTGCTTCCGGGCACCGTGTTCGTGTGGCCGTGGCCCTTGAACAGGATATTTTGGATATCCTTGTACGGTCCTATCCCCCCGATGAAGATTATCTGAATGACAGTGAAACGGGGGAATACCGGGTTGATCTGGTCAATGTGATCGAGGAGATCAGGGATCCCGGAGACATTAGCCCTGAAAAGCTGGAAAAAGCCGCCAAAGGCGGGGTCATTCGTCAATTGACGAACGGAATTATTTTAAATGCCGTCAGAAAGAAGTCCAGCGATATTCACATTGAGCCGCAGGAAGATGAAGTGGCTGTAAGGTATCGTATTGACGGCATGTTGCGGGATATCATGGTGTTCGATAAAAGCGCCCAGGCCGCGGTGATATCGAGGATCAAGATCATGGCCAACCTGGACATCACCATTCGGGCAAAACCCCAGGACGGCAGTTCGCGGGTGAGGATTGGAGAAAATGTTTACGATCTTCGCATATCATTTTTGCCCACATTCTACGGGGAAAAGGTGGTGATGCGGATACTTGAAAGCCAGGGGACCAAGGCGCTTTCAGGGCTCGGCATGCGTGAAGAAGATCTGGAGGAATTTGAGCGCCTGTTGTCCATGCCACAGGGTCTGATCCTTGTGACGGGCCCTACGGGAAGCGGGAAGACCACGACCCTTTATGCCGTGTTGCAGCGTCTTTTGTCTCCGGAAATCAATATTGTCACCATCGAGGATCCCATCGAATACTCGGTCCACGGGATCAATCAGGTCCAGGTGAATCCCGCAAGGGGATTGACCTTTGCAAAAGGGCTGCGATCCCTGCTTCGTCAGGACCCCAATGTGGTCATGATCGGGGAGATCCGTGATCTGGAAACCGCCACCATCGCCCTTCAGGCCGCCCAGACAGGACACCTGGTGCTGAGCACTCTACACACCAATGATGCGGTGGGTGCCGTTACCCGTCTCAAAGATATCGGTATTGAGCCCTATGTGATCGCTGCCAGCCTCATGGGCGTGGTGGCGCAACGGCTGGTGCGAAAAATACACGCTGCCTGCAGTGCCGTTACGGAGGTAACCCCCACATTGCTTTCCCGGTTCGGCGCCAGCTCTTTTCATGAATTCAAGAAAGGGAAAGGGTGCGTGGAATGTCAGGGGACCGGATACAAGGGAAGGGTCGGCATCTATGAACTACTGGTGGTCAAGGATGAAATCAGTGCTTTGATAAGCGAAGGGGGTACTGACAGAGAAATACTTAAGGCGGCCCGCGGGGTCGGTATGAAATCCATGACGGAAGATGGATTTGAAAAGGTCTGTCAAGGCATGACGACCCTTGAAGAGCTCATGCGGACGGCCCCTCCCTCGGATACCTCGCCCATCGGCGCATCGCCGTCTAAAGTGGATAGCAACACCCATTCTAAACAGCCCCCGGAACCGCAAGGCGACTTTTCCGGGCAGGACGAAAGCCCAGCACGAGAGCGCCGGCAGGTTTCAGGCATCAGGCGCGACAAAATCATGATCGTGGATGATGACGAGGCCATCAGGCGGTTTACAGGGAGGATCCTCAAAAGCGAATACTATGAGGTGATTCATGCGGAAAACGGGAAAGATGCTCTGAACAAAATTTTCGATAACCCACCGGATCTGATTGTGGTCGATTACAAGATGCCTGAAATGAACGGACTTGAATTCATTGAGAAGATCAAGTCACACTCGCACCTGAGCCGCATTCCAACCATCATGCTCACCTCAACGGATACCGAGGAGACGGAGATCAAGGCCCTCAACGTGGGGGCCGATGACTGGATTCAGAAGCCGATTCACAAGGCAAGGCTGCTGGCACGGATCAAACGTCTTCTGAAGTCAAGGCCTTCCTAAATATTAATCCGTGTAAGGATCTGTCCGAATGGAATAAATGATGATCTCGATTCCAGGCTATGACATCGCCCTAAAACTCTATGAAGACACAAACTCGCTTGTCTATCGGGGACAACGAAAGTCGGATAAAAACCCTGTCGTTCTCAAACTGCTGAACAAGTCCTACCCCTCACCCATAGAGCTTGCCCGCTTCAATCACGAATATAGGATGCTCGCTTCATTGAATTTGGAAGGGGTTATTCGGGCATATAGTCTGGAAAAGTCCGGCAACAGCCTGGTTATGGTTTTGGAGGATTTCGGCGGTGAATCTTTAGGCCGGATCATTGCCTCAGGCCCCCTGAGTTTGGCCGATTTTTTTCCCCTGAGCATCCGGCTTGCAGATATCCTGGGACAGGTTCATCAGCATGATGTGATGCACAAGGATATCAACCCATCCAATATCGTATGGAATCCAAAAACGGATCAGGTCAAAATCATTGATTTTGGTATTGCCACCGAGTTGTCGCGGGAAAACCTTAAAGCTTGCAATCCCGATATCCTGGAAGGGACCCTGCGCTATATGTCGCCGGAACAGACCGGCCGGATGAACCGGGAGGTGGATTACCGGACGGATTTTTACTCTCTGGGGATCACCTTTTACGAACTTCTCACCGGCACCCTCCCGTTTCATGCGGAAGATAAGATGGGGTGGGTCCATTGCCATATGGCGAGAGCCCCCATCGATCCCTGCACAGTCAATCCTGAAATCCCTGAAGCGATCACGGAAATCCTTTCTAAACTCCTGGCCAAAAACGCAGAGGATCGCTATCAGAGCGCTCTCGGTTTGTCAAGAGACCTGGAAGTATGCCGGAAACAGTGGCAGAACAAAGGGTTGGTTGAAAACTTCACGCCGGGTCAATGGGATGTGTCTGAGAGATTTCATATTCCCCAAAAGCTTTACGGCCGTGAGCAGGAAGTGGCTGCCTTGATGAATGCCTTTGAAACGGTCGCCCAAGGCCATACACAACTCATGCTGGTGGCCGGCTATTCCGGTGTGGGAAAATCATCCCTGGTCAGTGAAGTTCATAAGCCGATCGTGGAAAAGCAAGGCTATTTCATTGAAGGCAAGTTTGATCAATTTCAGGCGAATATTCCCTATAGCGCCCTTGCCCAGGCATTTCGAGGATTGGTGGGGCAGCTTCTCAGCGAGCCCGGCGACCGCCTGGAACTTTGGAAAAAGAAACTACTTGAAGCTTTAGGACCCAATGGTCAGATCATTATTGAATTGGTGCCCGAACTGGAGCGTGTGATCGGCAAGCAGCCGCCCGTACAGGAACTGAATCCCACCGAGGCTCAGAACCGTTTCCAGATGACATTTCGCAATTTTGTCAAGGTATTCGCCCGAAAAGAGCACCCTCTGGTGATTTTTTTTGATGACTTGCAATGGAGCGATGTGCCCACACTCAAATCCATCGAGAGTTTTATGGGCAGCGCGGAAATTCGACATCTCTTGTTGATCGGCGCTTACCGGGACAATGAAGTGCATGACGGGCATCCCTTGATGATGACCATCGATGAAGTCAAGAAGTGTGAAACAACCTCAAACAGATTGCTTCTGCAATTATTTCTCGATCCCCTGGGCCTGTCCACCGTCAACCGCATTATTGCCGATACCCTGCATTGCGAAACCGAACGCAGCCGACCTTTAGCGGAGCTGATATTCAAAAAGACAAATGGCAATCCCTTCTTCGTCAATGAATTGCTCAAGAATCTATACCGGGAAAACTGTTTTAGTTTCGTCCATGAAAAAGGATGCTGGGATTGGGAACTGGAAATAATCGAGGAGATGGGGATCAGTGAGAACGTTGTGGAACTTATGATCAATCGTCTCAAGAAACTGCCGACGGATACACAAAATTCCCTCCAAATGGCTTCCTGTATCGGGAGCACCTTTGATTTGAAAACCCTTTCGCTCATAGAGGAACAATCCCCCTCCCGGACCGCCCGGGTTCTCTGGGAGGCAGTGAAACAGGAGATCATTTTGCCTTTGGGCGATCAACACCGTCTGGCTCACACAATGCCCACCTGCGATCAGGAGAATGAAACCACTGCTGGCGGAGGTCTCGCGGCATCCGATCTGCCTAGCGGCAAGCCGGACCAGGGATGTGATTTTGAGGTAAGCTACCGGTTTCAGCACGATCGGGTTCAGCAGGCCGCCTACGCTCTGATCGCGGATGAGCACAAAAATGAGGTTCATCTGCAAATTGGACGGTTAATGCTGCTCGACACCCAGGCGGCGGAGCTGGAAGAGGAAGTGATCGAAATTGTTCGGCAGTTGAACGAAGGCCGAACGTTGATTGAAGATGATAAGGAGCGGGAGGAGCTGGCGCGGTTGAACCTAATGGCAGGCAAAAAGGCCAAAGCGTCCATCGCCTACCGGCCGGCTCTTCAATATTTTACAACGGCCATGGAACTGCTGCCCCCCAGCCCATGGGAAAACCAATATGCTTTGACCTTCGAAATTTTTAACGCCGCCGCGGAGTGCGCGTATATTTGCGGCGAGGTTGAGCTGGGGGAAACACAGAGCGATATCCTGCTGACGCATGCCAGGACCCGGCTGGAAAAAGCCGACATTTTTCGCATGCGATTAATCCAGTATACCCTCCTGGGAAAATTGGAAAGTGCCATTGAGCAAGGCAAACAGGGATTGTCCCTTTTGGGCATTAGGATGCCTGCCAAGGCGACCAAACTTTCGGTCTTCAAGGAAGTCATGTGGGCCAAATGGGCTTTGGGAAGGCGCAAAATTGCCGATTTAATTCAGCTTCCGTTGCTATCCGATCCTGAAAAACAGCTGGCCCTGACAATCCTGATGGAACTGGGGCCTGCCGCCTACACGGCAGGTGATGATAACTTACTGGCCTTGGCCGCGATCAAACAGGCACATTACTCCATGCGTCATGGCAACGCCCTTCCTTCAGGCTACGCTTATGTTTGCTATAGTTTTATCTTGGGCTTCATCTTGGGAGATTTGAAATCGGGATATGAATTCGGAAAGCTGGGCCTTAAACTCAATGCGCGTTTCGATAGCCGCGAAATGGACTGCAAAGTCCAGAGCTTGTATTGCATTTTTGTCCATCATTGGCATCATCACTGGAAAACCATTGCTCATGAGTGTTCAAAAGCGGTTGAACTCGGTATGCAATCCGGAGAGTTCAGATATACGGCTTATGCGGCGTTTGTGCTGCCAACATGGGCCATTGTGAGCAACATTGAACAGGCGCTCCAGCAGAGGGAAAAGACCCTTTCGATCATAGCCGAGACAAATTATCATGATTTTTGGGATATCACCAAGATTACGCAACAATTTCTTTTGAATCTTCAAGGGCGTACCAACGCTCGTCTATCACTGAGCGACGCTGCATTCGACGAAACAAAATGCCTGCAAAGAATAGAACATTTCCCTACAGGACTCACCGTTTACTACATCTATAAGCTTAGAATTTATTACACATATGGTTGTAAGCCTGAAGCACTAAAATGTCTATGTGATGCCGACAAATGGATTCATGCACTCCTTTCGTCCTCTCAAAATGTCGATTTTTGTCTCTATGCTTTTTTGACTTTGGCAGCGCAGTTGCCGGAGATGAAAGCTAACGAGAAGCGCTCCGCCTGGAAACGCATGAAAAAAGAATACCGGCAGATGAGCAGATGGGCCGAGCACTGCCCGGTCAATTTCCTGCACCTGAGAAGGCTGATGGAGGCAGAGATGGCCCGGCTTTCAGGAAAGTTACAGGAGGCGGAAATCCGTTTTGATCAGGCCATTAAAACGGCGCGTGAAAATGAATTTCTCTGTGATGAGGCCCTGGCCAATGAGCTGGCTGCCAAATGCTGCCTGGCGCAGGAGAAAGAGAAAATCGCGGGTCTTTATATGAAAGAGGCCCGTTATCTCTATACCCGCTGGGGGGCGAGCGCCAAGGTTGAGGATTTGGACGAAAAGTACGGTCATTTATTAATGGAAAGGCCTGAAAGAAAAGATGCTGCCGGCAAGGCAGGGCAGGCCTCAGACACGGGCAGCTCAAAAACATCTTCCGATATACTGGATCTGACCTCGGTCATGAAGGCCTCGCAGGTTATATCCGGTGAAATCATCATGGATCGGCTGCTGAAGCAGCTGATGCTGATTCTCATTGAAAACGCCGGCGCCCAAAAAGGGTGCCTGATCCTTGAAAGAGAAGGCATTTTGATGGTCGAAGCCCGCACCGATACGGACGATAATGAAAAAATCGTGCTGGCGCCCCTTCCAATGGATGCATACAAAGAGCTTTCTCCGGCCATTGTTCGTTACGTTATCATAACCGATGAGAGCGTTATCTTAGATGATGCTTCGAATGAGGGTCTTTTTACCGGAGACGATTATGTTCGGGAAAGGAAGCCGAAGTCGCTCCTTTGTATCCCCATAAAACATCATGGAAACCTTGTCTCGGTATTATATCTGGAGAATAATCATACCATCGGTGCCTTTACATCAGAAAGAGTAGATGTGCTGCGGACCCTCACCTCCCAGGCCGCCATATCCATTGATAACGCCAACACCTATAACAGGCTTTCCGAATCTGAAATGAGATACCGAAGCCTCTTTGAAAATGCCGTTGAGGGGATCTCTCACTCGACACCCGGTGGTAATATCCTCATGGCCAACCCAGCCTATGCCCAGATTCTCGGCTACGACTCGCCGGATGATTTGATCTCCTCGGTCACCGATCTTGCAGTAATGACCTATGTCCGTCCTGAAGAGCGAAAAAGGCTTCAGCGTATGGTTGAACAGGAGGGTCAGGCTCTCGGGTTTGAAACCGAACGGTACCGCAAGGACGGGAGCGTGGTCTGGGTCTCCGTTAACTCGCGAACTGTCCATGATTCCGACGGCAACCTCCTTTATTATGAAAATCTTATTACGGACATAACCCACCGTAAGGAGGCCGAGCAGGCCCTCCATGAGAGCCTGGAACGTTATAAGCTCCTTATGGAGTCCTCTCCCGTGCCCATAACGGCCTATGACCAGGAAGGGATGGTCACTTATGTCAACCCTGCCTTTACAGATCTCTTTGGATGGTCATTTGAGGAACTGATTGGCAAACGCCTGGATTTCGTACCCCCGCATGAGGCTGAAAAGACCCTGGATGCGGTGAAGCGCACTGTGGCAGGAGAGAGGGTACTCATAGACAGCCAGCGATTCACCAAAGACGGAAAAGTGCTGGACGTTCAGATCAACAGCGCTCCCCTGATCGATCACGCGGGAAACCTGGTTGGGATGTTTGTCATGACCCGGGATATTACGGAGATGAAAAGAGCGGAAAGAGAGCTTGTAAAACACCGTGATCATCTGGAGCAACTGGTCCTGGAGCGTACTGTTGCGCTTGAAGAGAGTGAGAAGCAGTTGCGCAAGGCCAAAGAAAAGGCGGAAACTGCCACCGAGGCCAAGAGTGAGTTCCTTGCCAGTATGAGCCATGAGATCCGGACACCCATGAACGCCATCCTTGGTATGGCCGATCTTCTCTCGGAGTCCCCTCTGAACAATGAGCAGCAGAAATATGTTCAGGTGTTTAAGAACGCAGGAGACTCCCTTCTCGACCTCATCAACGATATCCTGGATCTATCAAAGGTGGAAGCCGGACAGTTATCCCTGGAGGAAACCTCCTTTGATCTCCTTGATTTTGTGGAGAGGGTCTGCGAGGTCATGGCCCTTAAGGCCCACGAGAAAAAGCTGGAACTGCTTTTTCATCTTGTGCCGGATACGCCTGTTCATCTCATGGGGGATCCGGTCAGGCTGAGACAGATCCTCATCAACCTTATGGGAAATGCGATCAAGTTTACAGGTGAGGGGGAAATCACGCTTGAATGCGGATTGTGGAATGCGGATTGCGGAATCGCCTGTGACACAACTGAAATCAATGATCCTGAATCCGGAAGGGAAGAAGTGGTGCTACAATTTTCAGTCCGGGACAGCGGGATCGGCATCCCCAAGGAGAAACGAGAATCGATTTTTGAAAGTTTCACCCAGGCGGATTCTTCCACCACCCGCGAATATGGCGGTACAGGCCTGGGTCTGACCATCTGCAGGCGTCTGGTGGAGATGATGGGGGGTAAAATATGGATTGAGAGCGAGCCGGGGAAAGGGAGCACGTTTTTCTTTACGGCCCGGTTCGGCATTGACCGTGAGCCTGAGGAGGAAAAAAGGCGGGTGCCTGTGGATGTGAGGGGCCTTTCTGTATTGGCAGCCGACGGGGAACCAGATGCGCCAAATGTGGAAGATGCGCTTGTGGTTCCATCCTTAAACATACTCCTTGTGGAAGACGCCAGAGAAAACCGGATCGTAATCAAGGCCTATCTGAAAAAGACGCCCCACAAGATGGGGGTTGCTGAAAACGGCAAGATCGGTTTGGAAAAATTTATCTCGGAGGATTACGATCTGGTTTTGATGGATATGCGGATGCCGGTCATGGATGGCTATACGGCGACCGGGGAGATCCGGAAATGGGAAGAGGCGCATCAGAGAAGCGCTACACCGATCATTGCCCTGACGGCCCATGCGCTCACGGAAGACAGACAGAAATGCCTCGATGCCGGCTGCACCGATTACCTGTCCAAGCCGCTAAAAAAGGCGGATCTTTTGCGAAAAATACGGGAGTATTCGGGGATCACAGGAGACTGATAACGGATGAATTCAATGGAAGAGATGCTCCATTTTTTCAAACGTGATCCGAAAAGGAGAAAGTACAGAGAGGAATTTCTGGCCAGCCTGAATGTGCAGGCCAAGGCCTTGCAGAGGCCTTTCGGGTTCATCGCGGTTGTCGCCTGGCTGAATTATGGCTTCAATCTTGATCCGAAACTCCATCCGGAATTTCCGGAACTGTTCTATTTCAGGATCGCCCTTACGGCTGCCGGTGTCTTTGTGCTGACGGCTTCCTTTTTTGAAAGGCTCAGGGGCAAAGGTTTAGGACTCCTGTACCTCCTTGCGGTATTTTCATTCCTGTCCTGTTCCTTTTTCACCGGAAGAATCGCCGATGATGCAGGGTATGTTTCGGGGATGCAGATTCTGGTCATCACCATTACCGCCGTCCCTTTCACACTCCGGACCCTTCTTGTATTCTACGCCATTTCAATTTTCCTGTTCCTAGCTGCCGTAGGGATTTATCAGCCGGCCTTGAATACGGATGCCACGCTTTATTCCATGAATAATCTGGTGCTTTCCTATGCGGTTGGCTTCGTGCTTGCGTGGATACTGGACCGATACCGGTTCACCATGCTGATCAACCAATTCAGGCTGAACAGGGCAAAAGAAGACGCAGAGGCCGCCAGTCGTGCAAAAAGCGATTTTCTGGCCAGCATGAGCCACGAGATCCGAACTCCCATGAATGCGATTCTTGGCATGGGGGAGCTTCTGGCCGAATCTCCACTGAATTCTGAACAGCGGAAATACGTCAGGATATCCCGCAATTCCGGACAGGCCCTTTTAAATGTGATCAACGATATCCTGGATATTTCAAAAGTTGAGGCAGGCCTGCTGGCGCTGGAGCGCATCCCGTTCGATCTGCGGGAAATCTTTGAAAGAAGCTGCGAGTTGATGGCCCTGAAGGCCCGGGAAAAAGATCTTGAATTCATCTGCACTGTCACCCCGGGAACTCCCATCCATCTGATTGGAGATCCGGTTCGGTTGCGCCAGATACTGATCAATTTGATCGGAAATGCCATAAAATTCACCCATAATGGGGAGATCGTGGTTCAATGCGGGGTGTGCGAGGTAACCCCGGAAAGGGTGTCGGAAGAGACCGCGGGCCTGCTTTTTTCCGTTCGGGATACGGGTATCGGAATTGCTAAATCAAAGCAGTCAGCCATTTTTGAAAATTTCACCCAGGCGGATTCCTCCACCACGCGGAAATACGGCGGTACCGGCTTGGGTCTCACCATCTGCAAGCGATTGGTGGAGATGATGGGTGGTACAATTCGAGTGGAGAGCCGGGAAGGGAAGGGGAGCATTTTTTCTTTTGCGGTTCCGTTCGGCATTGACATGGCGCCCCGAGACCGAAAAGGACCGAAAGCGGCCGGTCAAGATAAAAAAGCTGAAAAAGGGTCTGGAATCCGCCCACTACATATCCTTCTGGTGGAGGATGCCGAAGAAAACCGGATTGTGGTTAAGGCCTTTTTGAAGAAAACCCCTCACGCCATAGAAGTGGCTGAAAATGGCAGGATCGGTGTTGACAAATTCATTTCGGGGGAATATGACCTTGTCCTGATGGACATGCGAATGCCGGTGATGGATGGCTATACGGCGACCGGGGAGATCCGGAAATGGGAAGAGGCGCACCAGAAAGACGCCATTCCGATCATAGCGCTTACGGCCAATGCACTCGTAGAGGACAGGCAGAAATGCCTGGATGCCGGGTGCACCGATTATCTATCCAAGCCCTTAAAAAAAGCCGATCTTTTGGGAGAAATCCGGGCATATTCCGGAATTGCTGAAAACTGATAGGATTCGATGGAAGAAATTTTCCGGTTTTCGGCAGATAGTCTGCCGGGGCGGAGGTTATTCGTTGACATGGCCAGGTTTTTGGCCCATCTGTTGGAAAAGTGCTCCCTGATCAAGATGATTCAATGAATGATTGAAAGGAGCATCTTATGCAGTTCTTCCGGGCTATATATTGATAGAGTGGCTTTCTTGAAGTCTTTAGGGTTCCTGGTCACGATTCCTTGAACACCAAGCTGCTTCGCTGATTCATGAAGCACGGCATCTTCAAAGTCGCTGAACCCTGATTTGATTGCTTCATCCAAAACGGACTTATTTACCGGCGCTATTTGGAATATTGACAACAATTTGATGATTTCCTTATCCGCCTTATTTTTACCCGCAACTCTGGCAGCAAGGTAAAAAATTGTTGTAACTGTAGTTGCTCCAAGAAAGCCCTCTAATTCCTTTTTTTCGACTCTCGACAAGAGCTTTGTAGCCAAATCGGAAAACGGTTCACGGTCTAATAGAACATCAAGAATAACGTTTGTGTCGAATAAAATTTTCATAAATATTTTTCCTGCAAATACTTTTTATAGTCCGATTCGTCAATCTGAGTTTTGCCCAAAGATCCTCTTAAAGACAAGGCTATCGGAGTAAATTCATCATTTTGTTTACCTCGAGTGTCACTTAGCAACTTAAAGTAGTCGGCGACCATCTTTGAAACCGACTTCCCTTGGGTAGAAGCGTACGCCTTTGCCAATTCAACCAACTGTTTTTCCAAACGCAGCGTTAATTTTGTTTGCATCGTCCCCTCCATTTTCTTATGACGTATTATTGTGCTTTATTTTATACGGCAACACTGCTCTAGTCAAGTCCTGTTGTGGGAACGAGTGAGGGAATTGGGGACAGAACCCGTTTATTTTTGGGTGGCTATTCACCTGGGTGACACCAATAGTGGGGAGCCCCAGGTATTTCGGGCTCCCCATGGTTAGTTTAGATGTTAAGTAACACGCGCCGACAATAGGGTTATTGGCCAATCTCTTCGGCCAATTCCGGGGCTTTGTCGCCCCGCAACCGAAAGAGGTATGTCTTGGTTATGGCCGGTTGATCGGTATAATGGCTCTTGAATGAGGCCTGCAGGTAAATGATGGGCACGATGTTGTCCCCCACCTTTTCCGTTTGCACCCGAGTCTGCTCCTCACCCCCCGCTTCCTTGCAGTTTTTTCCACTGGGGGGGGTGTACTTTTCATTATTCTTGTAACACGCCTCTTCCGACCGGGTCAGAAGCTGGGTATGGCCGCTTTCGAGCACCCAGCCATTGTCGGCGTTGGCCTGGTGGATATTGAGGCTGATGTGTGGGAACCATTTGCCCCCTGCCCGTTCCTGTCCCGTCAGGGTGGCCCCGTACACGTCCCTCACTGAAAAGACGACGTTGGTTCCCAGCTTGTCGGGCTCTTGTTCACTTTTGGGCACCGTCCAGCCAATCATTTTAGATTGCCCCATGGTTCCACCGAAGTATTGCATGGTATTGGTCTCTTTTACCAGCATGTGTCCCTTGAACGCATTTACTTTCACATCCGAACTAAAATTGAAAGCAAGGAGCTTGATGAGGTCAATGACCATTTCCACGGCAAAGTTCAGGACCTCGCCCGGGGCCACGGTCCAAAACAGATTCACCGCCAGGATAAAGGGGAAAAAGTTCGGGTTAAGGATCGCACCCGTTTCGCCGTAGTTGAGGAAGCTGTTCAGGTCCTGGTAAGATACGGCGTAGGCGTTGATCAGATCTGAGAAACCTGACCTGCTCTCCTTGAGTGCGCCCACAAGTCCTGCCATATCCAGCCCCATGGACTGAAGGGTTTGTTCCAGTTCATTTGCGGTCAAGCCCGCACTTTCCAGGAATTCCGAGAGGGCGATGTACTCGTTTTCGTAGGTCGTTTGGCCGAGCCCGTCCAGGAGCGCGACGAGCGCCTCCACCTGTTGAGGGTCCTCAAAAGACTCAAACAGGTCCAGATAACCGCGGATCGGCATGCCGGTTTTCACCACCTGGTTCCGCAGTTCCCCCGCGCTCCATCCGATGAAGGCCAGGTACTCCTCCACATTCTGGACCGTGACCGGCTTGAAACCCTCCTGGTCCATCCCGTCGGCCGAGGTGGGGAGAAGCAACACAATCGGCTCCCTTTCTTCATCCCCGATGGGAAAAGCTTTGTAGGTGACCGTGCCCACGGTCTCGCCATCTATGGTGGTTCTGGTCTGGATCACCTCTCCCTCCGCCATACCTGCCCCCACCTGGGCTGTCCCCAGGGCCAGCCAGGCGGCCAGGATCGATGTTACCAATAGAAATCTTCTCATATGGATACCCCTCTGCCCCATTTCGGGGTTCTTTCGGCGAATGCCCAACATTATTGCACCGCCTTGACGGGCTCGTTGCCGTTGAACTGGAGATTAACGGAGGTGTAGTTGACCCAGTTCCACCATTTGGTCTTGAGGGAGACCTGAACCACCGATCCCGGGGACGGATCATTTGCCGTGCCCACGTTCCATGGATCCCCCACCTGGGCCTTACATCCCAGGATGCCGAAACCCCCGTGCTGTTTGATCTCATTCTTCTTGAAATATCCCCACTCCAGGTACTGTCCGGGGATGGCGGTGTTGTTGTACCGGGCGGCATAATGGCTTTCCACATCGAATTTGACCGAGATGTAGTCTTTCTTGTTGCTGGTAACCCGGACCAAAAGAAAAGGGAACGTCTGATCCACCGTGGCCTTGCAGTGCAGGAAATTATTGTCCGCGGAGTTTAGAATCCTGAACCCATGACCGGGCCACTGACCGTTTGTGTATAGATCCAGGGTGGGGTTGGTGACCTTAAAAGAGGAGGGCACGGGCGCCCCCATCACTGTTGCATCGGTGGAAGGGGCCAGAAAATCGTCCAGGCTGGTGGCGCCCGAGGCCAGGTAGGCGTACAAGAGATCGCCGAAGGTCACCACGTAGTCATCCATCTTCTGAACAAAGGACTCAAAGGTGTATCCCGCCCTGGCCAGCGCCTCATCGAACCCTTGAATGGTTACTTTCGCGGTATTCAGGAACTGATAGAAATCAAACACTTCTGCCGCACCATCATCCGATTCGAGGTCGTAAACAGACCGCAGGATCTCCTTCAGCCCGGTCCCCTTGCCGGTGTAACCCTCGGCCAGAAGGTACAAGTCGTCGAAACCGATGCCGAAGTCCTCCAGCCACTGGCCCAATTCTGCCGGGGTGATTTCCAATGCCGAAAGGAACGCTTCCACTTCTTGATCGCTGATGGCGAAATCGGGCACGGGCACGCCTTCGAACCATGCTTCCTCGGGCAGGATCAACAACCCACGTTGAGCGTCGGAGCCAAAGGATCTGACCACGTGGATCTCCCTACGCAGTACCCGTCCGCTTCCATCCGTCAGCGTATCCGTGAAGGTTTGTCCTACCTCGAGGGTTCGGCCGTTCGGATCCACATGGACAATGTTGGAATAACCCATGGGGGCAGATCCACTGTCATAGGCCTTAACAGCAACGTAAAAATCATAGTTTCCGTCCGGGATGCACCAGGTGGCACTGGTGTGATCGCCCATTGGGAGAGCCATCACGTTGTCAAGCTCAACATGAGGAGAAAAAAACCACAGGAGACCGTAACGCGCTGCACCTTCAACCCGAGTCCATGTGAAATGGGGACAATTCCCCTTCATCTCAACGTTTAATTGCAGGCCTGCTGCGGAACTGCTATCACTCGGTTGTCCCTCGTTCTGGGCCTCCGAATCGCGAATAACGACCCGGGGCGAATTATAGTCTTCTTCTATAAGAACTTCCGCGCCGGCAAACGGGCACGGTAACATTAGCAAAGACAGCAAAAAGATGAAAAAAACCGTTTTGATTCTTGACATTTCAATCTCCTTATCTATGTTTCATCATCTGAAACCTATTATTGCAGCAGAAAAGGGGCCTGGTCTCCCCTCACTTTGAAGGTGAAGAGCTGATTGTGATAATTTCTGCCTTTCTGAGCAGTGAAGTTTACCTGTAGGTAGAGGATCGGAACGACTTTGCCATTCACCGTTGTGTTCTCCACCTTATGGGGTTTGTTTCCCCGGAAAGCCTTGAACCTGGCTTTGCCGTCGTAGATACTCCAGGCGTTGTCCGCATTGGCCTGGTGGATGGTGACCCCGATGTAGGGGAAAAAGAGGCCGCCCAAGGTTTCAGAGCCGGTCAAGGTGGCACCGTACACATCGCTGACGGAAAAGGCAACACTGGCCCCCAGGGTCTTTCCGTCCGGTTCATATTGCGCCCAACCGATCATCTTCGACTGCCCCCGGGTTCCACCGGTGTACAGCATGGGGTTCTTGGCGTGTTCTTTCAAAAAAAATCCTTTGCTCGATGCCAGATGCACGCCGCTCTCGTGAGCCCCCAACTCATCAAAGCCCATCTTGAACCCTACTGCGATAGCAATCGGTAAAATGATATTTTGGATAATAGCCGAAATAAGGGCGCCGATGACCGTGGAATCCACCGACTCTTCGGCGCTGTAGTTGATGAGTTCTTCCAGGCTCTGGTCGGTGTTTGTGTAGGCGCCAGCCAGATCGGTGAATCCTCCCTTTCCCTCCCTGAGCATATCGAACAGGCTTTCCAGGGAAAGCTGCTGGTCCGTGAGGGCAGCGCTGAACGCGGAGGCTGAAATCCCGGTCAGGTCCAGAAACTCGTAAAAGGCCTGGTATTCGTTTTCCCCCGTGTTCTGGCCAAGATTCCCGAGCAGGCGGAAAAGTTGGTCCGCCTCCGCCGCATCATCAAAAGACCGGGCCATTTCCAGGTACCAGCGTAAAGGCACGGCCGCCTTTTCCAGGTCCTCGGCCCACTGGGATGCGCTTTTCCCGCTCCAGTTGAGATAGGCGGCCACATCATCCACCGTAATGGGTGTGAACCCCTCTGACCCCAAACCCTGGGCCGTAGTGGGGAGCAGCAGGGCCACCTCATCTTCACCCTCACCGGCGATGTTGAAGGCCTGGGAGGTCATGGTCCCCACTACCTGGCCGTCGACAGTGATTTCCGAGGGGTAGACCTCTCCTGCTTCAATTCCCCTTCCGTTGGCGGCCCCGGCCAGAGCGGGGCTAAAAAGCATGCAGGTCCCAAGCCAGATGGCGACGGCAGTTCTGAACTTCGTCTTTTCGAGCATTGTTCCCTCCTCATTTCTTTGGCTTTACTTATCGTTCCTTTGTTTAAAAAAAAACTATTTATTTTCAACAAAAATCGGTTAACTTTATTAATTCCTTATTTACAATAGCAAGGGTTGTGCCAAATAAAATTAACTTCTTTTCATCAATATCCTCATATGGTTACAATGACCCTTCCATTCATGGGCATTGGTGACGATAAATTCTCTCACATTTGCCGGAAAATACTCCCAAATATGTCGGAAGCATGATATACTCCTAAATATCATAGTTTTCAACAGGGGTATGACATGGATGAATACAAATTTTTCTATGAAGCGGGACGCCGCATCTGCGGCAGCAGGGAGATTGAAAAGGCCTTTTGGCAGTGTTTTCTCTATCTTCGAAATCATCTCCCGGCCGACAGTCTGAGCCTGCATCTCTTTGATTCCGGGCTTGGCATCATCGAAACCGTGGTCGATGTTCAGGCGGAGGGAGGCGTTTTGCTTTCGGTCAAGACACAGCTTCCGCCAACCGCTCGAAAGCGGATTTCCGCATTCATAGAAGGTCTCGGGGGGGAACCCCAGTGCCAGATCATCGACCGATTGAGCCGTGACGAAATGGTCAGGTCGGTGGCCCGGGATATGGGATCACCCGACGATCCGGGCCTGATCCTGGACTTGATTGTGGAAGGGCAGTATCTGGGAACCCTCGCCGTCACCAACGCCCGAGGGGAGACATATACCGAGGAGCACGCCCGCATGCTGCTCCTCCTCCACGATCCTTTTGCCCTGGCCGCCGCCAATTTTCTTGAATACACGTCGGTGAAGAAGCTGAAAGACCGGCTGGCCGACGATTACCGCCAACTCGGGGTTGACCTGATGCACCTGAAGGGGGATGCGGTGGTGGGCGCCGAGCAGGACCTAAAAGGGGTCATGAACCTGGTTCACCAGGTAGCTCCCACCCACAGTCCGGTCCTTCTGCTTGGAGAGACCGGCGTGGGCAAGGAGGTCATTGCACAAACCATACACCAACTCTCCCCGCGAAGGGAAAACCCCTTAATCAAGGTGGATTGCGCCGCCATTCCGGAGAGCCTGATGGAAAGCGAGCTGTTCGGCCACGAAAAGGGGGCCTTTACCGGGGCTGTTTCACGGGTACGGGGCCGATTTGAAAGGGCTCACGGCGGCACCCTTTTTTTAGATGAGATCGGGGAGCTTTCACTGGAGGCACAGAAAAGGATTCTTCGGGTCCTGCAGGACAGGGTGATTGAACGGGTGGGCGGGTCCGGGACCATTCCCGTGGACATTCGGATTATCGCCGCCACTCACAGGCCTATCGAAACTATGGCCAAAAAAGGGGAATTCCGGCAAGACCTTCTCTTTCGTCTCAATGTGTTTCCCGTGGTGATCCCGCCGCTGAGAGAACGGAGGAAAGATATCCCCCTGTTGGTGGATTTCTTCATTAAGAAGAAAAGCCGTGAGCTGGGTTTACCCTTTTTTGCCCGGCTGGCGCCGGGGGCCATCGATACCCTGAAGGCCTATCCATGGCCTGGGAACATTCGGGAACTGGAAAACTGTGTGGAAAGGGAATTGATCATCAAGGGGAAAGAACCGCTGAACTTTTCGTCTCTGTGGCCCATGGAACCGGTGCTGACGGGAACCCCGGCGGGGCAGCTGGATGCCGGTTCATTGAGCCTTGACCGAGCGATTTCAGCACACATTCGAAAGGTCCTGAACATGACCCAAGGCAGGGTGGAAGGGAACCAGGGCGCTGCAAGGCTTCTGGATGTCCATCCCAGGACCCTGCAGCACCGCATGAAGAAACTCAATATTTTATTCGGCCGGAATTACAAAAAGAAATAGTATCGTAAGGCCTTGCAAAGCCAGTAAGAATATAATGCCATAAACTCGTCCCCTTGTTTTTTTACAAATTGAGTACGAGACGGAGGCCATCGTCCACTTCACTCATTTTGTTCATGGAAATCGTGCTGATCCGTTCTGTCAGGAATGACTTGTCCAAGGTGACAACCTGGGAAATGTTGGCCACTGAATCCTTGGCAAGTCCAGTATCTCGCTTCGTCAGGAATACGTTTCCCGGGGCAGCCTGGAGACGAAGGTTGGACGTCAGGATTGCAACAAGGACCGTCTTGATACGGCTCTTGTTGAAATCATCACTCTGAACGATAAGTACGGGGCGGCGGTAGCCCGGCTCGGAACCCGTCGGTGGTCGAAGCGAGGCCCAGTAGACATCTCCGCGTTGCATCACCATTCCTCTTTCGGAATGGATGAGGCTTGCGCATTCAGCATCGCCGGGTCAACGGATTCGGCTTCCGAAGCATACAATTCGTCCAGTTTTTCTTTTACGCCCACATGGCGGCATTCCTTTAGATATAATCGCACGGCACGCGCATAAAGTTCGCTACGAGACATCCGAAGCCGCTTGGCTAAACGGTCCGCGGATGTAAATACGTCGTCAGGAATGGATATAGCTGTTTTCATGGGCACATAGTATAACTACGGTCATACTGCTGTCAAGTGCTTCTTGCAATAGGTCGACAGGACAAGAAGGTCAAAGCAAGAAGTCTCCTCTGTTTTTGGGCTGCGAGAGAACTGGGTATGTCTCATACGGCCCTCGCCAAAAAGCTCGATATGAGTTTGGCCGGTATTGGGTTTTCAGTGGAACGGGGTGAATCCATTGCAAAGCAGGGTAATTACTCGCTGGAAAGAGAAATGATTAAATTTTAAAAGAGCGTCCCCCCCTATCAGGTGGCACCCACCGACACGCCGGTGCTGTTGCTGGGAGAGACGGGTGTGGGCAAGGAGATTATTGCCAACACCATACACCGGCTCTCTTTACGAAAAAACCATCCCCTGATCAAGGTGGACTGCGCCGCAATTTCGGAGAATCTTGTGGAAAACGAGCTTTTCGGACATGAGAAAGGATCGTTTACCGGTGCTTTTTCACGGGTACGCGGGCGGTTCGAGCGGGCACACAGTGGGACTCTTTTTCTGGATGAAATCGGAGAACTCTCCCCGGAGACCCAGAAAAGGATCCTCAGGGTCCTTCAGGAGAGGGTCATTGAACGGGTCGGTGGATCCGAGGTCATTGGTGTGGACATTCGGATCATCGCGGCCACCCACAGGCCGCTGGAGACCATGATTGCAAATGGCAAATTTCGAAAAGACCTGTTTTTTCGCCTGAATGTCTTTCCCATTTCAATCCCGCCCCTCAGGGATCGCAAGGAAGATATCCCCCGTTTTGTGGATCACTTAATCAAAATTGGAAGCAGGAAAATACAATTGTCATCCATTGCTACACTGGCGCCGGGTGTCATCGACAGCCTGATGGCTTATAGGTGGCCCGGCACATCCGGAAGGTGCTGAATATGACCGGCGGCAGGGTGGAAGGGAA
>ERZ889078.1034-NODE-1034-length-23216-cov-5.759164_pt1 | contig 23216 bp, 17 predicted proteins | sample MGYA00521266_ERZ889078 | MGnify/ENA primary metagenome ERZ889078 (study PRJEB32303, sample SAMEA104408618) | aquatic metagenome | biome: Brackish water; feature: Pelagic; material: water | place: Baltic Sea | collected 2014-06-16T06:34:00 | depth 76,534 m ...
CCATATGGCCGCCACCAATCGATGCTCGTTCGAAGGGAGCCTCCGCTCTGGTTCGAAAGAGGTTGGCTCCCAGACACCGCAGTGTTTCGAATCCGTTTTCTCCGGAAATACCTCACAATCCATAGGCCCCAAAATGGACCTCTTATGTCTAAATGATGAGATACAGTTCCCTGTTCGGTTTACTACCTCCCCGAAGAACTATGCGATTTACTCCCCTTGCTGCGGCTGCCGCGGTACTTGTCTTTTCCGCCTCGACGCAAGCCTCCGATTTGAAGCTTGACGGCCAGGTCTCCCTCTCCAAGGCTCTTGGAACTCCGTTGCAGATCACTTTGACCGGCAACCCTGCGCTCCCCTGCCTTCTCGCTGTGGACGTAAGTCCCGGCCCCGTCAGCGTTCTCGGAGAGAGTGTCGCGATCGGCATGACTCCTGCGATGTTCTTCCAAGCGATCGCTAGCACGAACCTGTCAGGTCTCTCCTCCACAACCCTACCGATGCCCTCAAGCCCCAGCTTGATCGGCTCGACGTTCTATCTACTCGGTGCGGTCCTCGACCCCACCGACCCGAACGGATTTGACTTCTCGGCTAGCGCCAAAATGACGTTTGTCCTCGGGGGCCCCGAAACTGCTGAGCTGGCAGGAAACAGCCTTCCGATACGCCCTTTCTTCGAGAAGGTTCGCGCAGTCAACGCCGGTTCCTCCCTTGAGCTCTCTGTCGACCCACTGGCGCTACCCTCGCTAGCAGGGCAGACCGCCGACCTGTATGTTGTCGCCTCCAAGAACGTCGCCGGTTGGACCGCCTCACCCGCGCTTGTAGACGTCAGCTCTGGAGGCGCGGAGACCGTGATCTTCACCATGGGTGGAATCGCCGCAAATACATTCACTGTCGATAACGGCACACTGGCCGGTCCGCTGGGAACGGATCTTGGTGCTGGCTATGACTTGATCATCGACCTCGACCAAAACGGCGTTCTCTCCTCCGGCGACATCATCGACGGCTATGGAGACAACCCCGGTGTTTCGGTTGTCCGCGACACCACTGTCGCCGGCCCGTACGCCGTGGTCGAAAAAATCTACTCGGGCGGCTCTTGGCTCGACCAGGACCTCTACTACCCATCCAACGTCGCGAGCTTGGGCAAGCTTCCGCTTGTCATGATTAGCCACGGCAATGGCCACAACTACCAGTGGTACGACCACATCGGAATGCACCTTGCGAGCTATGGCTATATCGTTGTGAGCCACTCCAACAACACGGGACCCGGTATAGAAACGGCTTCGACAACGACGTTGACGAACACCGACTACTTCCTTAGCAACCTTGGCGCTCTTCCCGGTGTCGGCAGCATCCTCCAAGGTCACGTCGACACGAACTCCATCACTTGGCTTGGTCACAGCCGAGGTGGCGAAGGCGTCGCCCGCGCCTATGACCGCATCTTCGACGGCACCTACACTCCGACGACCTATGTCCGCAGCGACATCCGCCTCATCTCGAGTATCGCTCCGACGGACTTCCTCGGAACCAACTCCGCTAACCCGCATGATGCCAACTATCACTTGTGGGTTGGCCAAGCTGACTCCGATGTGAACGGTTGCCCGTCGAGCGACATCACCCAGTGCTTCCACCTGCACGATCGCGCCGAGAACCAGCGCCAGTCGATCTCCCTCATGGGTGTCGGCCACGGTTGGTTCCACGACGCGGGCGGCACCCCGTGGGCCAGTGGTCCTTGCCTTTTGAACGAGGCTAAGACGCACCTGATCATGACGGGCTACATCCTGCCCTTGGTCAAGTACCACATCGAAGGCGATTGGGCTGCTCGCGACTTCCTGTCGCGCCAGTATGAGTCCTTCCACCCGCCGAGCGCTCCCACCAGTGATCCGTGCGTAGAGGTGGACCTCCAGTTCCGCGACAGCGTTGCTTCGGGCAAGTTTGTCATCGATGACTTCCAGACTAGCCCCAGCACAGCTGTCGCCAGCTCCGGTGCCGCCGTTAGCTTCACCGTGAAGGACTTCAACGAAGGCCGCATGGACGACGCGAACTCCAACTTCACCCACAACCTCAGCGACATCTTTAACGGGTTCACCGAGGCCAGCTCCTCGGACACCACAAAAGGTGCTGTCTTCAACGTTGACAGTGCAGGCAACTACAACCTGACTTATGACCTGCTTTTCGGCGATGCAGACTGGACCTCCTTCGAGACGCTCTCGTTCCGCGCCTGCCAGGCCACACGTCACCCCCTGACCACCGGAATCCTAGGGGACGGCAGGTTTGAGATTGAGCTTGTTGACAACTCTGGCAACGCCAGCGTTCTCTCGATTCTCGTCACGGGCGCCGGAGTCGTCGAGCCTTACCAACGCACCGGATGTGGCACAGGCCTACCTGGTTGGGGAAACGAGTTTGAGACCTTCCGTATTCCCCTTGAGGGCTTCACCGCGGAAGATGCAAACTTCGACCTCTCCAACATCGATAAGTTGATCTTCCGTTTCGGCGCGGCCCACGGCTCGGCAATGGGCCGCTACGGTCTAGACGACATCGAACTTACCAAGTAATCCCCGGCACCAACTTAATACCATGACTATCAAACTCATTCTTGGCGCCGCATTCATTGCTACGGTTGCAACCACAACCGGCGTCCTCGCCACCCACAAAAGTGGCCTGGAAGCGCCCCTTCCGATCCCCGCTGAACCCGCTGTTGAGCTGCCCGTAAACCTGGTTTACGCCCGTGCCTTTGAGCTGGCAACGCCGGCTACGCACTGGTGGAGTGCCGAGCAGCCGTCCTATACCCAAGGGCTGCTTGTTGTTCTCGAGGCCAACGAAAACTGGCTTGCGCCACGACAAACGGCCGAGCCGATTCTCTATGTCGGCAACCAAACTCTCGAGCGCATCAACACCGGGTATCCCTCGGGCCAGCTGGTCGGCATCGTTCCGAATATGACTCTTGCCGAGCTAGCGGACGCGCCGATTTTCTTTGGCCAGCCCGGCTTGCCTGAAGATGTGGACGCCGCGCACATTGCCATCGAGCTCAATGCTGCGACTGCATCGGGCCTTCAAGGTCCGGGACAAGCGCGCGTCGCTACCGCCTCGGCGAAGGATGCCTCACTTCTCAGCGTTACGGATCAGCGTGATCTCTACACGTCCTCCGCCGACCTAATCGAGAAGTACTCTCCTGAGGAGGTCTCCGTCGTCGAGGGGCTCCGCGTTATTCGCGGAAACTAAACTTCGACAGTTTTCTTGAGGCCGCGCGGCTCCGATATGGAGTCGCGCGGCCTTTTTCGTCTGCTTCGATTGGAGTAGGATCGCAGGTACGCAAAATCGCCGCAACCCGACATTGCCATGCTAAAACCAATCCTGCTGTGCCTACTCGCTCTCCTCGCAACTCAAGATCCACGCGATGCACCCGATACCGTAGACCTCAAGGCAGAGACGATTGCTCTCCATCCCGAGGTGATGACCTGCTTCGCGGTCGACGCGAAGGGCGAGGTGCTGTACTCCGCCGACGCGAAGAACTCACTTCGCGCGTGGGATATCAAGAAGGGCGAGTTTTTGTGGGAGACCGACGCTATGGCAGGCCTAGCACCCATCCGCGAGCTCTCCGTTGCAGGGAAGTTGTTGATCACTTTCCTCGGCGAATGGACTTACCAACTCTGGAGCCTAAAAGATGGTTCCGCATCGGAGGGAGCGACGGACGCTCCCATGGAGGGCGCCGCGTCGTGCATGGTGGCGGACCCGAGGGGGAAGTGGCTCTGGCTTGGCAACAGCGCTGGAGGTGCCCTTCGGCTGCAACCTGGAGACCAAGAAGGCTACAGCCATTACCCCGACACAAACCTCGGCACATTCGCTTTGGCCCTAGATTCCAAGGCCAAGCAACTAGCTATGGGTGGCGGTGATGGGACCGTGCGTTTTCGCAATCCGAGCAGCACAAAAGCGGACGAAGAAAACGTCATCAAAGTCCACACGAGCAGAGTGACAGCCCTCACTTTTGGCGGCAAGGGAAAGGTACTGGCGGTTGGGGCTGAAGATGGAACTTTGAGGTTGATTGAACTCAAGAAAGGAGCCGAGCTCATCGAGTTCGAGGGCCACAAGGTGCAGGTCTCCAAGCTCGCCATCGACCCCAAGGGCCGCTGGTTGGTCTCCGGTGATATCGAGGGCAACCTCTTCATGTGGAACCTTGAGGATGGAAGGCAACCTGCAACATTAGGCGTGCGCGCACGGGGCCCTGTTGCTGGGATTCACTTTATCGGCAAGGGCGACACCTTATTGACGACCTCGGGAAACCAAAGTGTTCAGGTATGGGACCTGAGCAAGTTGGAGGAATAGAGGTTGGGAAGGCTTGCCTGAGACAATCAATCCTCGCTCCTCCCCTCCACTTCGCGCCCCCTGCTGATGCTGGTCGAACACCAGCGAAGTAAGCTCACGCTCAGGTCTACGGAAGCCGGAAAAGGTTTGAACGGGCACTGGAAAGGGAGCTCCATCCAGGAGGCCCAACCGGACCATCGTTGCCTTCGTCGGTCTGTTCCCATCCGTGCTCCTAGCAGTCGAGACGGACCGAACCCTCCAGCGTAGACTTCCCAACCCGGCGAGACAGAGGGAGGGGCTTCGCCCATCACGGATCGCCCCAAGCGTTGGGCTAGAACCGTCCCCCCGTTCTAGCCTGGAGCCAAGTACCCGTAGACCGCCTGAAAGTGGCAGGCCGTTCCCGCCATGACGAAGACATGCCAAACAGCATGGTGGTACGCCATTCGCTTGCGCATGTAAAAGATCGTGCCGAGGGAATAGGCGAACCCACCCGCAAGCAGCCACCACAAGGCCCCCGTGGGAACGTTTTCGAGCATCGGCTTTGCGGCGATGACACACAGCCAACCGAGCCCAAGATAGAGCAGGGTAGAGACTAATTTGAAGCGGCCGGCGTAGAAGACCTTGAAGACGATTCCAACGATGGTCAGCCCCCAAACCACACCAAAAAGAGACCAGCCCCAAGCGCCTCGCAGGCCAACCAAGAGGAACGGAGTGTAGGTACCGGCGATCAACACATAGATCAAGGAGTGGTCCATGACCTTTAGGAGGCGGCGATGCTTCGAGCCCGCGAATGCGTGATAGACCGCAGAAGCCGTGTAGAGAAGGATCGCGGAAGTGCCAAAGATGGAGAAGCTAACCACGTGGATCGCGCCTCCGTTTTGGACGGCACGAAGTACGAGGAGTACCAGACCGGCGATGCTGAGCAGTGCACCAACGCCATGCGTAATGACGTGGGCTACCTCTTCGCGAGAAGAGTAGTCAACAGTGCTTTTGTGCGCTTCCATTGCGACCGAATATAGTACATGCCGAGGAAAAGTGTCTCCCTAGAGATGCAAGAGTTCGGCTCCGAACCTACAGCCTCGACACGTTTCGTTACCCCGCAAGTGCATGGCACGCTGGGCCGCCAGCATTGGGTCCGCTTCTCCCCTTGGCGCTATGGGAGAGGACCGTGGTTGCCCCGTAGAGACGACCTTGAAGAAGGAACTCTACAAGCGCGCTCTCCGGCATGAAGAGGTCTCACACAGGCAGAGCGACCCCACCGGGGAGCCGAGTAGATGAAGAGCTGCGCCCCCCCTACTTCGGCTTCCAGACCCCGCGCGCGACCTCTGGTCGGAAGGAGATCAGATCATCGTCGCTAGGGTCTACGGACCGCTCGAGCTCGGCGGACCGGTACGCGGCCATCAGAATACGCACGACGTCGATACCGTCAGCGAAGGTCAAGTCCGGTGTCGTACCGTCTAGGAAGCAGCGCACCATGTGGCGGTTCTCGGCAGCATACCCATAAGCGGAGGCTTCGTCGGGGACAATTGGCATCACGCCTTGCTCTGCGTTTTGCTTTTCAAGCAGATCCTCACCCGTGTTGCCCGCGACCCTACGTGAGAAAAAGACCTCTAGGCCGGTCTCGAGAGAGCTCGAGCGCATCGAATACTCGGGTCCGAGGAGCTCCACGCTCAAGCGCAAGCCCGCGCCAACGTAAGACCACGACGTGGTCGCCTCGGCGATCAAAGTGTGGCCCTCTTGGTCCTTGTACGTGACCGTGCATCGAGCGAAGTCTTCTGAGGGTTTCTTCGCATAGTCAACTTCGGGGCCGTGGGTGTCCTTGAGCTCTTGGATGTACTCGGGACGCGTCCATTTGAGAGAGGCGATTTGCGCGTTCACCGAGATGGGAGTTAGCACGGTTCGGTCGGCGCCGGGAGGTGTCAAGAGGAAGCGAGCGGTCTCGATGCTGTGACACATCATGTCATTCATCACGCCGCCACCCTGGGCCTCACCTTGCCAGAACCACGGGCTGTGCGGACCGCAGTGCTCTTCGGCAGCCCTGGCCAAATAGGGGCGTCCAGTCGCGGGGACTGCTCGGCGCCAGATCACCTCTTTGCCGCGAACGACGGAAGGCGTGAAGACCTGGTTCTCGAGGTAGCCCGTTGGCAATCCAGCCTCTTCCATGATGTCAATGACACGCTGAGCTTCAACTAGATTGCGCGCAAGAGGTTTCTCACAAGCGACACCTTTCAAAGGGACTTCACGACGCGCATTCCCTCTTGCAATCGCCTCCATTACTGAGATTCGAGTGTCATTCGGGCTATTCACCCAAATCGCTTGAATGGATGGATCGGCAGCCATCTCCTCTACCGTGTCGAAGCCTCGGGCGTCACCAAGGCCAAGCGAACGCGCGAGTTCGGCCGACTTATCCGCGGATGCACGTGTTCGACTAGCGACTCCTCCTACGGTGCAGTCGCGCACCTCGACGAGAGACTGAATGTGGAAGTTGGTATTGAAGCCAGCGCCTACGAAACCGATCGAGAGGGAGGTCATGAGTTCTGCTTGCGGGTGTTCTCCCGCGGATAGGTAAGGAGGAGAATGATCAGGCAGGCAATGGACGCGTACATCGGGTAGCTAAACAACTCGGTATAAGACAGCACGCCATCCGTTGTAGCCCAGCGCGTAGCCGCTGTCGCGATCAGAGAGCCAACGATGATGCCGACCCCCACGATGACAAGGTTGAAGAGTCCCTGGGCACTCGCGCGCACATCACCTGTCGTATTTTCGTCGACAATCATGAACGCCACGAAGATGAAGCAACCGAAGCACAACCCGTGTAGCGCGAGGCCAAACATCAGGCCGGCTGGGCCAACGAGTTCGAAGTTCCCGAAGAGCCACATGCGAAGCGCATAAGCGATGAGGCCAATGGCTAGGAGCGAGCGCCGGGACATCGACTTCGCAAGGAATGGAATCGCAGCGAGCACGAGAATCTCGGACATCTGGCCTATGGTCATCAGTCCTCCGCCTCCGACTCCAAACAGCTTGTTGAGGAAGGCGACAAAGCCCTCTGCACCCACCTGGATGCCGCCAAGGAATGACGCCGTGTGTACAAAATAGAATTGGTGAATGCACGAGACCGGAATAGCCAGAAGGAATAGGATCAGCAGGGGCTTGCGCTTGATCTCACCAAGGGCCTCGAACGTTGCGTTCTTACTTTCACCCTTACTCGGAGGCGTCTTTGGGAGTGTTAGGCAGAAGAATGCCATGACTAGCCCGAGGCCTGCGGCGAACTTGAACGCGTCGGTCATACCAGCCTTCTGTGCGGCTGTCACCACTTCGGCAGCACCCTCTGGCGTATGTTGGAAGAACAGCCATTGGGCCATGGTAATGCCGGCGAAGATCCACCCGACTGTCCCCCACAGGCGGACCTTCCCGAAGTCCCGATCGCGATCGGGTAGATGGTGTAAGGCGAGGGAGTTGGTGAGAGAGAGTGTTGGCGCGTAGATCAATCCGTACACAAGGGACATCCCAACGAAAACCTCGAATCGCTCTGTCGACGCCAGGAACCAGACGAGTACAGCGCCGCCAAAGTGACTCGCTGCAAGGACCCGCTCGGTGTTGAAGTGCCGGTCAGCTAGCTGCCCCGCTAAGAATGGGCCGATGACTGCACCAATAGCACCTGATGCCAAAATCACGCCGCACTGATCGGCCGTGAAGTGGCGGTGGCCCATCAAGAACGGATAGAGCAGCGGCAGCCAGGCGCCCCAAATCGCGTACTGCAAGAACATCATGAGCGACAACTTGAAGCCCAATGCCGGTAAGAGGGGCGCGGCGGTGGTTGGCATTGCGGATTTCGACATGCTCATAATTTAGTTAGAAGCTCCTCACTTCGAGGCTGGCAACGGTGAGCTCGGTACCGGGAGTGATTTGGGGATACAGCCGGAAGTAACCCGGCGCGAGCGGACCGTCGGTTGTGAACCTATTGACAAGGACCCGATTCAAGTGAACCTCCACGTTCGTCCCGGTTCCCGTTGGCCGGCAAACGACGTTTAGGTCGAAGGGGATGCCAGCCTGAATATATTGCGTCGTGATCGGTGCGAGGCCAGCGAAGCTGCCGGTACGAGAATCACTCGGCCCGCTGTGATCGAGTATCAGGCGCACGCCGCCTTCCGTAGCTTCGGGGCTTGGCAAGAACATATCGAGCGCGGCAGAGCCTCCGTCCGAGAGGGTCAGGTTGCCCCTAAGTTCGAATGAACCAGTTGCTTCCGTGACGGCGTCGATTGCAGTCCAGCCCTCGCTATCGACTACGGCCTCGCCTTCATCTAAGACCTTCACGCGAATGTCCCCCATCGCCACCGTTCCAGCCGTAGCTTGGAAGCGAAGCGGGCCGCGTGCGACTTCAGTCTGGCTGACCGCACCCCCGGTCACGCCGTCACATTCGGCAGACCCGATGACCATCACGCCATCCACGGTAATATTTTCGAAGCGGGCACTCTCCGTCTTGTTGCCATCAGCATCAAAACGTGGTGCATAGAAATGGCCTTCCACCTTATGCCACTGTCCCGGGCCTCGGTACCCCTTAGCTCGGGGGCTCTTCGAGCCGACCACTCCGCAACATTGGTCCGCATCGTCAACCAGTTGCAGCTCGTAGCGATCCATAAGGTAGAGGCCCGAATCCCCACCTTCAGGCAACATGAAGTTGAAGCGGAAAGCGATGTCCCCGAACTCCGCGTGGGAGCGGAAGTCCTGAACATTCTCGCCGCTGTTTACCAACGCGCTATTTCCTTGAGTTACCAGAAACTTCGAGGGATCCTTTGGGTCAAGGGACGCAGCGACAAGCTCCCAACCTTGTGCATCAAACGCGGCGAATGGATCGCCCCAGGTCATGGTCAGCCAACCGTCCTCTTCGGACTCGCGCGCGCCCGGCGGCTCCACCAGCTTGGCCACCATTTCGAGAGTAAGCGGACCCGATGGCATCTGGTTGATGGTGTAGTCAAACTCGTCATGCAGCAGCCCGATGCCGGGCAGACTTACACGCATACAACGACCAGCCTTGATGCCGGGAATCACCACATTTAGGGTCAAACCATCTTCGGAAAGAGTCGCCGCTGAGGCCTCCATTTCCAGATTCCGAACCTCGGGGGAGCCATAGTCCCACCACCAGTTGTAATCGTAGCTGCGAATTTTAATTGACGCGGGATCGGGCGCGACTGCGAGCGGAAGCGTGAAGCCCAACTCGAATCCACCATCGGTCAGATGGATCGTTTTGTACTCCAAAGGGGTCTCCCCGGTCCAGCGTACACGCGCGATTCCTGAGCCGGGAGCAAGCCCACCCCACCCGCGATTGGTCATGCCTCCAAACAGAGTGCCGTCGGGTGCGAACGCAACCCGAAACGTGCTGCCGATCTGCTGCCGGAACAGAACAACCGCACCCTGGAGTTGGCCTTGCACCTCTTCCAGCAAGGTCCGAAAGACAAGTCCATTTGTCAGCTCCGCTACAAAAAGCTGGTCCGCAAAGGGGCCGAATGCACCGCCGGTTTGATCGGGCACCATGTTGCCCGTCGAGCGCGAGTATTCGTAGGGAATCCAAACAGCCGGAGGCGTGCGCTCCGTCGAGGGCGGCAGCATACTGCTCGGCACCTCTTCGCCGTTGCCATACTCCGGGGTCCATCGCAAGCTCGCGGGGTGGCTAAAGAATTCTCCGCCCTGCACATGAAACATGCCGCATGCGGGTAACCAGTCACCTTGGTTATCGGTGTACAGCAAGTTGCCCTTCGCATCAAAGCCCATTCCCGCCGGCCCCCGCGCGCCACTAGAAAAAGGCGTCACGTCCCCATCTGGCGCAATCTTTAGGAGCCAGCCTCGGTAGGGCTCAACGCTCAGGCCGTGCCACCACTCTGGCGACCAGAAGCCGACGTTGGTACCCATGTAGAAGTTTCCCTCGTCGTCGATGGGCAAGCCGAAGGCGAACTCGTGGTAGTTGCCACTCATTCCCCAGTCTTGGGTGATCGTGCGAATGCGATCGCAAACGTTGTCCCCGTCGACGTCGATCAGCTCCGAGAGCTCGCCCCGCTGCGCGAGGTAAATTCGGTCGTCGCGCACAGTCAGACCCAACCCCTCGTGCAACCCTTCCGCAAAGATATGGAACTTGGCGTCGGCGGGGTCAGCGGCCATGGCATTGTCAATCCACCAGACGCGGCCGCGGCGTGTGCTAACAAGCATCGTTCCGTCGGACATGAACGCCATGCCTCCGATCTCGAGCTCCTCTCCCGCGGGCGGAGTCAGGTAGTCAACGGAGTAGTAAGTGGCCTCGTCTTGAAGAGGCGCGGCCAAAAGTAGTGCGGCGAGAAACAACATTAGAGCGCCCCCTTAAAAGCGGCAAGGTTTTCAGGAGTTGGCTCTAGGCCAAATAACGTGTCGATCGTGACTGTCAGCGAGGAGGTTGCCCCACTTGTTTTTGTGAAGATAATCGTCGCCCCTTTGGAGTCACCCCGGTAGAGAGTAGCTTCGCTTGGCGTCCCCGTTTCCAAGGTTTCCGCAGTGCCGGCGGCGTAGGAGGTCGGCATGTAGAGAGGTGGATCCGTCCCCTCCCCTGAGATTTCGAAGTGCCGGCGAAAGCCGGTCCATCCTCCGAAGCTGACCGCTTCGGAAGACTCCCGAACCGTGGCGACCCTCTTTTGCCCTAAGAGGAGGTCGTAATCAACGAGCGCCTTCCCATTCGCGATCTCCGTTGCCACAAGCTTCAAAGCGATGGGCTCATCCGAGCTGGCGGGGCTGGCGGCTACCCACTCGACGTGCCTACGCTCACCGGCGGGGATAAAGATTGCGCGACCTAGTGGCGAGAGCGTATCTCCACCACGATTCTCCCAATCGCGGCGATCGACAAATCCGCCTTGGCGCACGGCGAGCAGCCGCATGTTGCTCCTGTCGTATTGAAAACTGAGCCCGTCGAGGCCACCTACAAGTAGCCCGCGCGGTGTCATGGAATCCCCTTCCGTGACCGGGGGGAAGCTCCCCCTTACCACTAGCGGTTTCTCTTTCACGGTCATGACGGTCGATCCCGGGGTAACCACTACGGGCTCGGGCCCTAGGCCGATAACGTGCTCGACGACCGCATACCGTTCGGCCTCGCTGAGCACCTCTCGAAACCCGGGCATAGGCGTACCACCGATGCCACTCGACACCGTGCGGAAAAGAGCCTCGGTCGTATTGCCAAAGGAGAATGCGCCTTGCACAAAACTGCGAGCAGGCTTGTCAAATACGACAAGCCCCTGCCCGTCACCAGCCTCGCCGTGACACAGGGCGCAGTGCTGCGAGAACACTTCGGGGCCCGTCAGCTCAACTCTGGGTGCAACCGCGACTTCAGGGATTACCGAAGCGGCCTGCGGGGGAGTGCCCGAAGGCTCGATAGGGCTCTCGCCACAACTCGCTGCAGAAATGGCCAAGACGCCTAGAAGTGCGGAACGGTAGAGCATGTTCGGTGGCGGCATAGACGCGCGGGGAGGGGGTGATTTCGCAGAGTGAGGAGAGCCAGCACCATAACCTCTGGGAGCCCGAAACGGAAATGCAGTATCGCACTCCGAAGTACGGCTCGGCCTACGAAAGTGCCGCATGACCCAGAGGGGAGAGTCCTCCCCCCTGCGGATCGCGCGGCACTCCTGAGAAACCGGAGGTGACGTTGAAACACGCCACCGTTGGCGCCGTTACAGGTCCTTGAACTCGGTCACCATGTCCTCGAGAGCCTGCTTTGCATCCCCGAAGTACATCAGGCAATTGGGACGCTCAAAAAGAGGGTTCTTGATACCTGCATATCCTGGAGACAGCGAGCGCTTGATCACGACCACGGTCTGGGCCTCCCAAACATTGAGCACTGGCATTCCAGCGATCGGCGAGGTCGGGTTGTCGTAGGCCTCGGGGTTACAGACGTCATTGGCGCCAAGGACGATCGCGATGTCGGCATTTTTGAACTCGCCATTAATTTGGTCGAGGTCGAAGAGCTGGTCGTAATCGACGTCGGCTTCAGCCAAGAGCACGTTCATATGCCCGGGCATCCGGCCAGCGACGGGGTGGATACCGTAAGACACATCGATGCCTTTCTTCTCCAGTAGGTCCCCCAACTCGCGGCACTTGTGCTGCGCTTGGGCGACGGCAAGTCCGTAGCCAGGAACGATAATCACTCTCGAGGCGGCCTCTAGAAGCGGTGCAAGCTCCTCGGCTGATGTCGAGGTCACACCTGTGTATTCCGTATCGCCCTTCTCCCCACTCTCTTCGCCAAACTTGGCAAACAGCACGTTGGAGAGACTGCGGTTCATCGCCTTGCACATGATCTGGGTCAGGATCAGACCCGCTGCGCCAACCAACATACCCGCAACGATCAGCAGGTTGTTATGCAGGATGAAACCCGTCATCGCGGCAGCAATGCCCGAGTAGGAGTTCAAGAGCGAGATCACCACGGGCATGTCCGCGCCTCCGATGGGCACGACCAGTCCAACGCCTAGGAGCAGGGCGACAGCGGTCAAGAGCAAGAACGCCGGGGTGGACATGGTGCCAGCGGCAAGAAATCCACCAAAGACAACCAGTCCAACAGCGGCCAGGGCTAGCACGATGTTGAAGGCCGGGGTGCCGACGGGCCCGAAGCGGTTCTTCCGCATCTTGCCGGAGAGTTTAGCGTAGGCGACAAGGCTACCGGTCAGCGTGACCGAACCGATCAAGATCGACAGTCCAATGGAGAGCGAGATGTCGCCGCCCTTGAAGGCGGCCAGCGTCTCGTTCGCGCCAATGGAGTCCGCGCCGCTGCCGAAGGCTACCACGGTGGCGAGCGCAACGAACAGGGAAGAGGCTCCGCCCATGCCATTGAAGAATGCCACCAGCTCGGGCATCTCGGTCATCTCGACCTTCTTGGCTAGGAAGATGCCGATTAGGCCGCCGACCACAAGGCCGCCGATCATCCAAGGTAGCGAGGCCTTGATCGCCTCGAGTCCGTCCCCGTGAACTTGGCCCTTGAAGGCGACCAGGTAGACGGTCATCAGAACGGCCACGAGCATAGCGATCGATGCCATGCGGTTACCGGCCCGTGCGGTCTTCACCTTGGTCAGCTTCTTAAGTCCCGTGACAAAGAAGAACGCCGAGACCATGTAGACAACTTGCTCGATGAGGGTTGCGTCGAGGGCTGCGAGTGTTGGTGTGAACATTACTTAACCCCCTTCTTCTTCGAACCGAACATCGCCAGCATGCGGTCGGTGACCATGAAGCCGCCAACCACGTTGACCGTCGCTAGGACAATCGCCAGAAAACCCAGCACCTGGGCAATCGAGCTCACGTCGGAAAAGACGCAATAGAGCGCTCCGACGAGCGTGATTCCGGAAATCGCATTCGCCCCGCTCATCAGAGGAGTGTGTAGGGTCGGCGGTACTTTCGAGATGATCTCAAGTCCTGTAAAGGACGCCAAGATCAGGATCCAAAGGCCGATCAAGTAGAACGGCAGGGTGCCCGACGAGGCGCTGGCCTCGCTCGTTTCCAGGGCTGCAATCCATAGGTTCATATTCATGACTTGGCTCCTTCGGTTCCGAAGAGTGCCTTGGCGCGGTCGTGCTTGACCTCACCTTCGTGGGTCAACAGGCAACCGGCGAGGCACTCATCCTCGAGCTTGTCCACAAGGTTGCCCTCGTCGATCATTAGGTTGACGAGGTTCAAAACGTTCTTCGAGTAGAGCTCGGAAGCGTGCACCGGCATGGTGGCCGGTAGGTTGGTCAAGCCGATGATCGTGACGCCGTGCTTGGAGACGATCTGACCCGGTTCGGTCAAGGCGCAGTTGCCACCGGCTTCGGCGGCCAGGTCGACAATCACAGCGCCGGCGGGCATGGACTTCACCATCTCTTCCGAGACGAGCTTGGGTGCCGGGCGGCCGGGGACCAAAGCCGTAGTGATTACGATGTCGGCCTCGGCCACGCGCTTGGCGACCTCGATGCGCTGCTGCGCAAGGAACTCGGGCGTAACTTCCTTTGCGTAGCCATGCTCGTCCTCCATGTCCTCCATTCCAGGAACGTCGATAAACTTCGCGCCCAGAGACTCGATCTGCTCCTTAGCGGCCAAGCGAATATCAGTGGCTTCGACTTTGCACCCGAGCCGCTTTGCCGTCGCGATAGCTTGCAGGCCCGCAACGCCAGCACCAAAAACCACACACTTGGCGGGCGGCACGGTGCCGGCTGCCGTCATGAGTAGCGGGCAAAACTTCTCTAAGTACGAAGCGGCAAGCAGAACGGATTTGTAGCCCGAGACCGTCGCTTGCGAGGACAGCACGTCCATCGACTGGGCACGCGAGATACGCGGGATCAGGTCCATCGCGTAACAGGTGATCTTGTGGTCTCGGTAGAACTCGATCAGCTCTTTTTCGTAAGCTGGAGTCACGATAGAGAGAACTCGACCGCCGTCTTTCAGCTTGGCCGCCTCCTCTAAAGTGGGAGGTGACACCTTGACGACGAGGTCCGCGGCCGCCCAGCAGGATGGTTCAGCGTCCACAAGGACAGCACCCGCAGCTTGGTAATTCTCATCGGAAACACGAGCATTCTCGCCAGCGCCACGCTCGACCTGAACGGTCAAACCTGCCTTTACAAAACGCTTCACACTGTCGGTAGAGGCTGCCACGCGGGTTTCGCCGTCGCGGGTCTCCTTGGGAACTAGAACCGTAGCCATCGAAACTCCATTAATAGGGTCATAAAGATAATTAGCAGACTATCAAATCCTTTGATGTATTCCAATGGACTTGCCAAACTGCGGAAGGGACCAGCAGCCCGCTCGCCCCCCCCCAGCTTCCCATAAATGAAAGCGATAAACGACAACCAAGAACCACTCCGCATCCGACTGTCTGAAGAGCGGCGTGCGGGCCTCGAAAGAGACCTCTCCGCCATGCACGAAGACGCCTTTGACGAGCCCCTAACCCATTTCCGAGCCAGGGAGCTGGTGAACTTTTTCGTCAAACACTTGGGCCCGCCCGTCTACAACCAGGCGATCGCGGACGCCCGTGGATTCATGCTGGAGAAGCTCGAGGACCTTGATGTCGAGGTCTATGAACCCGACGGCGAGCTACGCTAGCAACCCTAGGATTTGGACCCTCCGTACCAGGGACACTTGAATTCGGAGTGGCCGAGCCCGCGTAGTTCGTTTTAGGGGCCGTTGGCCGGGCGGAACCGAGAAGCTACAACCCTCTGCGTCGAGATTGCCCTACCCTAGAAGCGCCCGCTTCCTTAATAGTAAGGATCTCACTCCAACGCCAGCCGCCCATGCCGTCTGCCCAATTCAGCTCCAGCGCACTCTTAGCCATCGCCCTCGTATCCATCGTCATTGGTCTCGGTTTTGGATTTGTCCTTGCCCCTGCCACTCCCTCCTCAAAAGTCAACGCAGCGGGCCCCCTCTTACCGGACGGTCCCCTCAAGCCTTCGCCGAGCCAACAAACGATCTCCAATCCGCGCCTGAGCGAACCGCAGGAGCGCGCTACAGCCGGCCTCGACGCTGCGCCCAAAACGGAGGTGTCCGCGGGGCGATTGGCCGAGGCAAAATCTCGTATCGATCTACCCTCCGCTTCCCTCGCAACGACAGGATTTGGTGGTGATGGCTGGATCTCCGGAAGCGTCTTAGACGATCGAGGGGCTCCTGTTTCGGGCATTACAGTGATCGCAACCCGCTCGGAGCTGAACAAGCCTACCGGCGATTCAACGGACGGTGTTGGCTCGGGGGCACCGGCGATCGACAGCTTGGATGAAGCGCTTGAGCGCGCCGCCAAAACATGGGCTCAAAACAAAGACCAGAGGGCGCGCGTTAGCACGGACTCCAAAGGCCGTTTCCGTCTTTCGGGGCTGACCGACGGTCGCTATGAAGTCAACGCATACCAAGCCGGCTGGGTCTTTACGGCCGCAGGTCAGGCCGCTTGCTATCCGGGAGACGTTCTCTCGTTTCGCGCCACCCAGATCACCCTCCTCACTCTGGATATTCGACTACCCGACGGCTCCGCAGCACAAGACGCGGTCGTTGAATGCCGCTTTGGGAGCGAAAAGAGGTTCTCGAGTTGGTCTCCGGAAGAGCCGACGCTACGCCTGAGTGCACCCCGACTCCAAATCAAGGTCTATGCCGAGCCACTAGCGACTCGCATCCGCCAACGCGAGACCATGTCGCGCTACGCCTCGGAAGACATCACCGTCGATGCCGAGGATCTTGCGGGCGCTCCGCTAATCGTATCTGTCGAGACGCGCCCGGGGATTCGAGGATCCCTCGACAAACAGGGGGAAGGCCAAGAGTCCAGTTTCGTGATGATTGCCATGATCGAGACCGAGGCCGACTTCAAGGTCGAAGGTCCGTTTCAAGATGCCCAGAAGCAGTCCGTGGACTCCGGCGATTTCCTCTTCATCGACCTAGAGGAGGGCTTGTATGTGATCGGGATTCAAAGTGGTCGGGGCGGCAATCAGGAGATCAAGAATCATCAGTTTGTACAGATCACCGATGAGTTGATCGAGGTTGACCTCAACGTCCCCGCGCCTGTTGTAAGCGACTTTGTTTTGGTGCACTGCCTTGACCCGAAAGGTCAACCCCTAGACGGCGTCTCGTTCTCAGTGAATGCAGTCCGTGGCACCGAAAACGCGCGGACCGGAAGTGCGCAGTCCCAGCAGGCGAACGACGGAGTCTATTGGCTGCGCAGAGACGGCTTACGCATGCAAGATTACGACGCGTGGAGCTCAGGCTCTTCCCTCAAGCTACTCGGAAAGAGTGCCATCTACGGCACGCAATCGACAGATTTGAGCAGTGGGCAAGGCGAGGCGTATATGCAGTTCACAAACCCCGTCTCGCTGACGGTCTCCATCGTCGGTTTCGAGGACCTCACGTTCAAAGAGTCGCTCTCCATCCAAATAGCTGAGCAAAACTCGGATGGGCGAAATCCTTCGATTGTCGCCAAAACCCAAACGGGAAACCGCCGTGGAAGCGACCCCACTCTCGCCAAAAGTGGTACAGCTACCTTTGGGTCGCTCGCACCCGGATCCTATGAAATCCGCCTTCTCAAAGGGAGCGGCTGGGGCAATGGCAACGTCATTGCATCCACGCCCATAACTCTGGGCACCGAGGACTCGTCGGCCACGCTGATGCCACCGCATCTACACGAGCTGGTTGTGTTTGCACCTAGCTTGCCGGAGGGCAGCTACCTCTCGCTGAATCCGGTCGGTGACAACTCAAGCCAAGGGATTTCGAACTTCGGGTATATCGGAAATTTCGAGGGTTCCGGATCTAATGCACGGCTCGATGCGAACAAGCGCGCCGTTTTCAGCGACTTGAGTGCTGGTCTCTACCGTCTCCAGAAGGGTTGGGACGGGGAGGGTTTGGAGATCCAAATCCCAAGCGGTGAGATCGTTTTTGAGCCTAAGTTGCCGAACGTCTGGCAAGTGGCGATTACCAACGAGGCAGGCGAGCTATACAAAGCTGGCCTTCGAACGGGCGACACGATCCTTTCGATCAACGGGACCCCCATCGCTCAAATGGGCCTTGAAGAAGGTGCCTTTGGCGTGCTCCAAGGAGGTAACTCCGATGTGTCCTTACGTCGTGACGGGCAGGTGATCAGTGTTACGATTTCAAAAATAGATGGTTCGTACTGGGATGCGAAATCTATCGGGGGCGTAATCGTGCCCGATTTCGAATAGGCGGTCCCCATGCGAGCTTCGCCGAATCGTGGCTCCCGTTAGCCCCCTTCCGATTCTCAATGGGAAGGTGCGCACCCTCTCCCCGCTGCCCCACTCCAAAGCGGGCCAATCGCTTGCATTGCAAGTCCGTTACCGTGTGAATCACGCAGGGTCTCCCCGAGGGATTTACACTAGATGTCCGCCACCCAGGCGAGGTCGCTTCACGAGAGAGCAGAGACGCCTTGGGGGCCGCAGCTGAGTCCGGCTTCCCAAGATCTTGCTGGAGGTGACCGAACCGGGTGAAGCTGAAGTGAGGCTCGATACCGACCGGGCGCCCCAAAGAGTTTGCGCCGCGTATTCAGCGCAACGCCTGTCTCAACCAACGGCAAACTTGGCACACTCTGGGTCCCCCTCACCCGATTTATCCGTACCGACCTTGATTTCTTTCCTGCTCAACGGCGAGCCACTCATCCTGCCCGACGCCTCTCCCGAGCGTCTGCTCTTGGACTTCCTACGCAGGGAGCGAAGAGCCATTGGCACCAAGGAGGGCTGCCGCGAAGGCGACTGTGGTGCCTGTGCCGTCTTGTTAGGCGAGCTCAACCCAAGCGGCGAGCCGGTCTACCGCGCCGTGCCATCGTGCATGGTTTTACTTAGCCACGTCCAGGGCCGGCACGTCGTCACGATTGAGGGTTTGAATCTCAACGAGGGACTGAGTCCAGTCCAAACCGCCGTCGTAAACCACGGTGGATCGCAATGCGGATTTTGCACACCCGGGTTCATCGTCAGCTTCACCAGCTTCCTATTGAATACTACGGAGTTCACGGTCGAGGCCGCGACGAACGCCATCGCGGGCAACCTCTGCCGCTGCACGGGTTACAGCTCGCTCGTGCGCGCGGGCGCGGCGATTGCGTCCGAGTTCGGAAAGCTCACCGCACCGGGCCCACAACGCTTGCAGGCATTGCTGCAGGCCGGCGCTCTCCCTTCAACTTTTGAGAGCGTTGTCGAAAAACTGCATGCGCTTCCAGAAGCCCAGTCCGAGGTTGTGCCAACCGCCTTGGTCTTAGGAGGAGGTACCGACCTCATCGTCCAACGCGGTGCAGGATTGGAACGGACCCCGACCGCGAACCACTTCGCATCCCTAGCGGAGCGGCAGCTCACGCTCGACGGGGACACCCTGCGTATTCCCGGCGCCGCAACGTTTGAAGACCTGTACCGCTCCGAGCTCTTCACGGGCCTATGGCCCCTGGCAAAGGCCGACTTAGAGCGCTTTGCATCCATCCTTATTCGCGAGCGCGCGACTGTCGCTGGCAATCTTGCCAACGCCTCCCCCATCGCAGATGGCACGGCGCTCTTCTTGGCTCTCGATGCTTACCTCGAGCTCGATGGGCCACAGGGATCACGAGTTCTACCGCTCGCCGAGCTCTACCTGGGTTACAAGCAGCTCGCGCTTCTTGAGCGAGAGAGGATCACATCGCTCTGTATTCCAAACGCCCAGCAAACGACACGAAAGTACCATTTCGAGAAGGTCTCAAAACGCGAGTACCTTGACATCGCTACCGTAAACAGCGCGCTCTCGATTCAAGTAGAAGAGGGAAAGATCCTTCGCGCCTCGCTATCCGCTGGAGGCGTTGGACCCACCCCGATGTTGCTTGCCAAGACCACGGCATTCCTTTGCGGACAAGCCTTAGAGGTGCCCACACTTCTCGCCGCTGCCCTTATCCTCAATGAGGAAATCGCGCCCATCAGCGATGTGCGCGGCTCGGCTACCTATAAGCGCCTTCTCTTGCGACAGCTGTTTTTCGCACACTTCCTCGCGCTCTTTCCCACCGAGATCCCCGAGAGAGAGCTGATGGAGGCAACCCGATGAGCTTGGATGCGGCACAGCACACGAAAGGGGAATCCCTGTTCATCGACGACCTGCCCGAGCCGGCCGGCTGCGCGTTTGGCGCTCTCTTCACGTCGCCCGTCGCCCACGGCCATGTGCTCTCCCTCGACCTATCGAAAGCGTGCCGGGCGCCTGGAGTCCTCGGTGTTTTTACCGCCAAAGATGTCCCGGCTGAAAACCAAATCGGCGCCATCGTTCCGGACGAACCTCTCTTTGCAGAGGCGGATTTACACCATGTCGGCCAGCCGATCGCGCTGATTGTCGCCGAGTCTCCAGAACTCGCCCGAGCTGCACGCGACCTGGTCCAAATCGAAATCGAAACACGCGCTCCAGTGACATGCCCGCGCGAGGCGGCCCGTCTCGGCCATTTCATCGTGCCCTCGCGCACCGTCGCAAATGCCAGCGGGCAGGAGCTCAAAACCGCTTTTGAGTCCTGCGCAGTTGTTGTCGAAGGCACGGCATCCATGCGGGGCCAAGAGCACTTGTACCTCGAAAACCAGGCCTCCCTCGCCATGCCCCTTGAAGGTGGCCGTCTGCGCATTTACGCCGGCACCCAAGGACCGACCGCGGTCCAGCGTATTGCGGCCCGCGTGCTTGGACTTCCCATGAGTGCGATCGAGGTCGAGGTGCGCCGACTCGGCGGTGCCTTCGGTGGCAAGGAAGATCAGGCCACGCCGTGGGCGACTTTTGCTGCGCTTGGTGCGCTTCTCCTCGGTCGCCCCGTCAAGGTCGCCCTGCAACGGGATGAGGATATGGTCTCTACCGGCAAGCGCCATCCCTACGATGCCGACTGGCGCATCGGACTGGACGCTGACGGCAAGATCCTCGCTTACGAAGCGACCCTGTTTCAAAATGCAGGTGCCTCGGCCGACCTCTCCCCGGCTATTTTGGAGCGCAGCCTCTTCCACGCGACCAACAGCTACTACGTTCCAGCGGCAAGGGTGACAGCCCACTCCTGTCGCACGAACCTGACTCCCTTTACTGCATTCCGTGGCTTTGGCGGCCCCCAAGGAATGTTTGTGATCGAGGCAGCACTCGCGCGCGCCGCCGAAGTCACCGGCCGCAATCGCGAGGATCTACAAGCCCTCAATCTCCTTAGCGAGGGCGACCTGTTTCCCTATGGGATGGAGACGAAGGGTTGCCACGCGCGCCGCAGTTTCGACGAGGCCAAAGCCAAATACGACCTAGCCGGTGCTCGCAGAGCCGTCGACGAGTTCAATGCCAAGAGCGCGCGCTTCAAGCGCGGCGTCTCTTTCATGCCTATCTGTTTTGGCATCTCGTTCACAAACAAGATGATGAACCAAGCGGGTGCTTTAGTGCACATCTACACCGATGGTAGCGTTCATGTCGCAACGGGTGCCGTGGAGATGGGACAGGGCGTGACTGCGAAGCTGCGCACCATCGCGGCGCGCACTCTCGGCTGCGAAATCGAGCGAATAACGATCGCGACAACATCTACGACCACGGTTGCGAACACATCGCCAACGGCTGCGAGTAGCGGTGCCGATCTTAACGGCATGGCCGTAAAGATCGCCTGCGAACAACTGCGTGAGCGCCTCACGAAACTGCTCAGCTCGCGCGAACTTCCGCTCAGTTGGGAGGACCTCATTGCCACTGCGCATTTCGAGCGTATCCATCTCTCCTGTGGTGCTCATTACGCCACACCCAAGATCAACTACGACAAGTTGCTCGAGACGGGGAGTCCGTTTGCCTACCACGTTTTCGGGTGCGCCCTCACGGAAGCAACCGTGGACTGCCTGCGCGGCACGTACGTCATCGACTCTGTCAAAATTGTTCATGATGCGGGTCGTAGCCTCGCCCCCCTGATCGACAGGGGGCAAGTCGAAGGAGCCCTAGCCCAGGGAATCGGCTGGCTTACCTTAGAGGACCTCGCCTACAGCGAAGACGGCCACCTCCTAAGTAACGCCCTTGCGACCTACAAGGCACCCGACGTCCACTCTACCCCAAAAGATATCCAGGTCGCATTCCTCGAAGACGCCGAGAACCCCGAGGCCGTCATGGGATCCAAAGGAATCGGCGAGCCACCGTTGATGTACGGAATCGGCTCTTATTTCGCGATTCGAGCTGCGGCAAGGGCATTTAGAGGTCACAGCGACACCTGTGATTTACTCGACGCGCCCCTGACGCCCGAGCGCCTACTTCTGTATTTACACGGCACCTCACCCGCCTGACTTCCCCTAGCGGCGCAAGGATAAGACCTCCGCCGATTGCTAGAGAAGTGTGTATCAACGCATTCGAATTGGGGCCGATCCACTTCGAAGACCTAGGATGCGTGAATGAAAATTCTATTCCTTGGCGGTACCTCTTTCCTCGGCTACCACACGGTGCAGGCCGCGCTCGACAGCGGGCATGAGGTCACACTCTTCAACCGTGGAAAGACCTCTGCAAGGCCGTTTGGAGACGCCGTCGAATACCTGATCGGCGACCGGGATCCGCGGGACCCCTCCGGCTCGGGAGGACTCAGCGTACTGGAGGGGGCCCGCGAATGGGATGCCATCGTTGATGTCAACGGCTACGTGCCACGCCTAGTCAAAGCGGCGGTCGAACTTCTGGCAGAGCGCTGCGATTCGTACCTTTACGTCTCGACGATCTCCGTTTACGCGGGGCCGATTCCGCGGGGTATTACAGAAGAGGCGCCGCACCTCACGATGGAAGATCCGACGGACGAAGAGATCATGGCGAACTACGGGGCTCTGAAGTCTCTGTGCGAGGCGGAAGTGCGGAAACGCTGCGCCGAGAAACTCACGATCGTGCGGCCGGGGATTGTCGCCGGTCCCCGGGACTACACGGACCGCTTCACGTATTGGGTGCAAGCCGCCGCGCAGCAAGGCGAACACATGTTGAGCCCAGGAGATCCAGGGGATCCTTTCCAGGTCATCGATGCGCGCGACTTGGGAAAGTGGATGGTTCACCTGCTAGAGACCAAGACGCGAGGCGTGTTTAACGCATGTGGGCCTTCAAACACCTGCACCGTCGGCGACATGATTGAGGCGTGCTTACAAGGCACAGCAAGCAGCGCCCATGCCACCTGGCTCCCCTGGGCTTTCTTGGAGGAAGGCGGCGTCGAGGCTTGGACTGACCTGCCCATGTGCGTTCCGCCCTCCCACGAGGTCTCCTTGATCCGCACCGTGGATTCCTCGAAGGCCTATGCTGCAGGCCTCTCCATTCGGCCACTTTGCGAGACAGCTCGGGACACGTTGGCTTGGCTAAAAGTAGACCTACCTAGTCGCGAGAAGCCGAACCTAAAGGCAGGCATGAGCCGGGAGCGAGCCAACCAAGTCCTCGCAACTTGGTTGGCCAGCAATCCCCTTTAGGGGGGGCTTTTCGACTTCTAGGCCGTAACGCCTACACCGCTGCGACTAAACGTTGCGCCGAAGTGGCGC
>ERZ889078.1035-NODE-1035-length-23188-cov-8.390784_pt1 | contig 23188 bp, 17 predicted proteins | sample MGYA00521266_ERZ889078 | MGnify/ENA primary metagenome ERZ889078 (study PRJEB32303, sample SAMEA104408618) | aquatic metagenome | biome: Brackish water; feature: Pelagic; material: water | place: Baltic Sea | collected 2014-06-16T06:34:00 | depth 76,534 m ...
GTCTGGCTCGTGATGCCGTTGCCCAAATACCAAGGGAAGATCATCGGCGTCACGATCTCGCCGGCCCACATCGCCGCGAACGCCGACACCGCGGAGGGCGCTCCACACCGCGCGAGGTACCGCCAGAGCGCCACGCCGAGGGCCATCGCCATCCCTTGCGTGACAGCCTGCAGCAGCAAGATCCCCCATGCGACCGGCACCGGCAGGTGGCCGAACTCCTGGAGCATGAAGGTGATCCAGTGGAAGCCGCCAAAGTTGGTCACGGTCCCGGCGATCAGACCGAGCTTGAATCCGCGCCACGGCGAGGTGCCTTCGGCTGCGACAAGCAGCGGCACCAGCGCGAACCACGACACGAAGGCGTGGTTCCAGTTCGGAAACGCGAGGAAGACGAGCACACCAGAGACGATGGCCAACAAGGCGCGCTGCAACGCCCAGTCCTGGTCCCGCGCCCCCATTTAGCGGCCCAGCAGCGCTGCGTCTGCGGCTGTCGTCGCAGGGGCAGTCGTCGTCGCGGGCACCCGTGGCGACGACACGAGCCGAACCTGATCGAGCACGGCGCGCGGACTCCCGCTCATGGCACGCGGACTCCCGCTCATGGCACGCGAACTGGGGAGACCGCAGGCGGTAGCCCGTGCCCCGGGCCGTGATTGTGCCCGTGACTGTGTCCGTGCCCGCCGCCAGCGCCGGTTTTGCCGCCCTCTTCTGCCGGCATCTTCGGAAACTTCGGTAGCCACGGCGGCTGTTGCCCTTTCGCTAAGCCCTTTGGCGTGGCGGTGACCATCAGTGGCCGCACGATCCGCATCGCCATTCGCTTGTCTTTGTAGCGCCCCGCGGCGTCCTCTATCTTCTGCTTGAGCGCCAGCGTGCGTTTGCGGGCCCGCTCCATCACGACTTTGCGCTCGGTCTCCGGCACCGCCAGCAGCGCTTTTTCGCCGGCGATACGGAGCTTGCGGAACTCGCCGCGGTGTTTGGACCGGTACTGGATGACGGCAATGCCGAGCTTTTCGATGTTGCCGGCGTTGTCGACCATCATGCGGTGTGCGGCTTCGAGGTGGCCGATACTCTCGTCGATCAGCTTCTCGACAGGGGATTTCGCGCAACCGCTCAAGCCGAGAACGACGAGCAGCCCTGTAATCATGGGCAAAACGACCGCGACCCGCAGCCACGCGGACTCTCGAGAGTCGTCCGTGTGGCGTGCGGGTCGCTGCATCTTACCAACGAGCCTTCGGGCGGAGCGCCCAGGTTGAACAGCTGTCGTTCGACGGACACGACAGTTCAGTCTGAACACACTGCCAGGGTAAGCAGCGTCTCCCGAAGGACTGGGTGCGAAAGGGGGGACTTGAACCCCCACGAGCGTATTGCCCACTAGAACCTGAATCTAGCGCGTCTACCAATTCCGCCACTTTCGCAATCCCGCTCCAAAGAGAACCCCTCTGGAGCGGCGCGCAGGTTGTCGCCGCATCGCTCGCGTGTCAACCCAGGTACGCACGTTTTCTGCGCGTCCGACGCTACGCCTCGGACCCGCCAGAGACGGCAGGCGCGCCACCGCCGGCCTGTGATCCCTCGGCGCCACCGGTCGTCTTCTTGCGCGGTCGTCGGCGCCGACGCTTCTTGGTGGCCTCACCACCGTTCTCGCCGCCAGATTGCCCTGCCTGCGCCACTTTAGCCGGCGCGGCGGCGACGCTGTGATCACCGGGCTGCGAGCCGTGGGTTGGTTTGCTGCGTCCGCCGTCGCGACCGCCGTCCCGTCCCCCACGTCCGCCGTCCCGTCCCCCACGTCCGCCGTCCCGTCCCCCACGTCCGCCGTCTCGTCCGCCGTCTCGTCCGCCGTCGCGTTTCTCCGCACGGCGTTTGTCGACGACCGTCGACTTGAACGATGGCGACTTGTCGGTCAGGAAGTTGTTGTCGTCTGGCACGATGGAGAGGACCTGGTGGCCAAGGTATCGCTCGATCGCCGCGAGATTCTCCACCAGTCGCTCGTCGGCGATGGCCACGGCCTTGCCCTGCGCGCCGGCCCGGCCCGTGCGACCGATACGGTGAACGTAGTCGGGAGCGTCGTCGGGCAAGTCGAAGTTGATGACGAGATCGACGTCGTCAACATGCAACCCGCGCGCGGCCACGTCGGTTGCGACCAGCAACTCCAACGCGCCGCTCTTGAAGTCTTCGACGACGCGCAGGCGCTTTTTCTGCGCCACGTCACCACTGATGTAGCCCGTGTTCCAGCCGTTATGCCAGAGTTTGAACGCCAGCCACTCGCCCGTCCGCTTCGTGTTGATGAAGATCAGCGCCTTCTTGGGCGCCTCGTTCTCAAGCAGCCACAGGCAGAACTGCAGCTTCTCAAAGTGCGGCACGTGGTAGAGCACCTGCTCGACGGTCTGGGCGGCGATACGCTCGGGCGTGATCTTCACATCCAGCGGATTGCGGAGAAATCGCGTCGCGAGCTGCACCACGTCGAAGGGGAACGTCGCAGAGAACAGCAAGGTCTGCCGGTCCGTCGCGCACTTCGCCATGATCCACCGGATATCGTTGATGAAGCCCATGTCAAACATGCGGTCAGCTTCATCGATGACGACGACTTCGACCTGGCCGAGCTGAATCAGCCCGCGCTTCATGTAGTCCATCATCCGGCCGGGCGTACCGACGACCAGGTCCACGCGGCCTTCGAGGTCCTGCGCTTGCTTCTCCCAGTCCATGCCGCCAAACACCACGACCGTTTTCAGATCAGCGTACTTGCTCAGGTCCTTGGCATCTTCCGCGATCTGCAGCGCGAGCTCGCGCGTCGGCGCGACAACGACCGCACGTGGCGCTGTGGGATGGCGGCGCTCGGTTCGCAGCATCTTCGCGAACGCGGTGATGAGAAACGCCGCGGTCTTGCCGGTGCCTGTTTGCGCCTGACCCATGAGGTCTCGGCCATTGAGACACTCGGGCAGCGCCGCAGCCTGAATCGGCGTGCAGTGGGTGAAACCCAGATCTGCGATCGCGCGGTGCAGCTCCTCGGGCAGCTCGACTTCGCTATACGGGACCTGATTTCTGGCCTCCTCCTCAGCGAGCACAATCGATTCGATGTGGTCTGGCGGCGGCGGCAGGTTGTCAGTGAGGTCGATCACGGCGTTGAGCGCGATCATGGGCTCGGGCGCCGATGGTTGGGCGGTCGTTGATTCAGACATAGTAGGTCTCTTTCCTTGGTTGGAAGACGCGTGCTTCGCTTGCCTGGGATCCCGCAGCGTTGCGAGGGCTGCGGCGTACTGGCACGAGCCGGGCGCGTCGCCTAGGGGCCGCGTCGTGCGGTCACTCGGTCTCGCCGACAAAAGCGGCGCGCGCCTGCGGAGCGTCTCTGTGTTCCGCGGCGTCGGCTTCCCGACAGTTGCGTTCCGACAGATCCGTTCCGGAAGTGGCGTCCCCGACAGGAATCGAACCTGTAGCCTTTCGCTTAGGAGGCGAACGCTCTATCCGGTTGAGCTACGGGGACCTCGACAGAGCGCGCGAAGTATACCATCGCCGCGTCAGCACTTCAAGGCCTTGATTTTCTTATCGGCAGTCTGCGTCCGTCTGCGCTCTCCAACCGCCCCGCGCCGGTACCCGCGCCGTCCCACGCGTCGTCACCCGGCCTCGCCACAACGATCGACCTTGCTCAGCGGCTCGCAACTCGACACTCTTCGGCCATGGCAAAAGCACCCTACCTCGATCAGGACCCGGCGACGCTGACGACCGCGCAGCTCGCTGAGGTGATCGGCTTTCACGACCAAGCGTACTGGCGCGACAACGCCCCGCAGATCCCGGACCAGCTCTACGATGAGCTCGTGGAGAGGCTCCGCGCCGAGGCGCCTGATCACCCGGTTCTTCGGGCGATTGGCGGTGGTCGTGAGTCAGATGAGGGCGCTGAGGCTGTCGATCAGGCGAGTCTGGCGGCAGGCGACAAGGTCGAGCACGCCGTCCCCATGCTCTCGCTGGCCAAGTGTTACGCCGAGGCCGAGCTGCAACACTGGGCCCGTGAGTACGACGGCGCCCTCGTCGCCAGCCCCAAGGTGGATGGCGCCGCCTGCAGCGTGCGGTACGACGGCGGGGGCGCGTTCTTGTTCGCCGTGACGCGGGGGGACGGACGACGCGGCGAGTCAATCGGTCACAACGTCACCCAGATCCCAAACGTCCCGGCGCAGCTGCCTGCCAACCTCGTGCACGCGTATGGCGTCCCCGTCGAAGTGCGCGGCGAGGTGTACCTGCCGCTCTCAGGGTTTGACCTAGTCAGCGAACTGTACGCCAACCCACGCAATGTCGCCGCTGGCGCGCTGAAGGCGAAGGAGCAGGGCGGCGTGCCGGCGTCGGAGCTGCGCTTCTTTGCGTATGACGTGCTCGGCTGGGACGTGCCGTCCGAGACCGCGAAGGCGGCGCTGCTCACCGGGATGGGCTTTGAACCCGCGCTGACGCTGCATTGCGACCGCGACTCGGCCCAAGCCATCTACGAACAGATCAGCGCCGCGCGCACGAGCTACGATTACGAGACCGACGGCGTCGTCTACAAGATCGACGACATCGCGACGCAACAACGGATGGGCTTCACGGCACATCACCCGCGCTGGGCGATCGCGTACAAATTTCAGGGCGACAGCGGCGCGAGCACGCTGTTGGACGTGACATGGGGGCTCGCGCGGACGGGCACCATCACCCCCGTCGCGCTCGTGACGCCGGTCTCCCTCTCTGGCGCGATGGTGTCGCGGGCGACGCTGCACAACGTCTCAAACCTTGAGCGCTTGGACCTCAAGATTGGCGATCGCTTGCTGCTGACGCGGCGCGGCGGCGTGATCCCGCATGTCGAGGGAAATCTGGGTGGTGGCCAGGTGGCGATCGCGCTACCGACGACATGCCCGAGCTGTGGCAAACCGACGGAGGTGCGCGACGCGACCCGGCGCGTTGGCGGCGAGGAGGTGGTCACCCGCACGCTGCACTGCTCCGAGCCAGCCTCGTGCCCCGCCACCCTGCGCAGTCAACTCTTTCACTACACGCGGCTTCTCGACATCGACGGCTTTGGCGACAAGATCCTCGATCAGCTCTTGGAGCGGAACTTGGTGCGCGACGCCGCTGGACTCTACGAGCTGACCGCCGAATCGCTGCTCCAGCTCGATCGCATGGGCAAGACCCTGGCAGAGAAGCTCGTCGCTAACGTGGCAGCCAGCCGCGAGGTGTCACTGCCCAACTTCCTCGTCGCCCTGGGCGTGGAGACGCTCGGCAAACACGCGGCTGGTCTGCTGGCGTCGCGGTGGTCCCTGGCGGAGCTGCGCACGTTGACTGTCGCCGACCTAGCCTCAGTGCACAGCCTCGGTCCGACGACGGCTGAGCAGATCGTCGCTGGGCTGGCAGACCAAGGCCCCTTGATCGATCGCCTGCTCGCGCACGTGACCATCGCTGAGCCCGAGGTGCCCACGTCGGAAGGGGTGATGGTGGGGCAGGTCGTGGTCTTCACCGGCAAGCTCGAGCACATGAACCGGCGCGACGCGCAGCAGCTGGTCGTGCGGCTCGGCGGCGCCGCGGGGAGCTCGGTGACGCAGGAGACAACACTCGTGGTCGTGGGCGGTGACGGTCTGACCACAGGCAAGCCATCCTCGAAACACAAGAAGGCGCAACGCCTCATTGACGCCGGCCACTCGCTTCGGCTCATGTCGGAAGAGGCGTTTCACGCGTGGGTCGCGGCAGGTGCAGCGTGATGCGTCGTGCGGGGGGCGCGGTCTCGGCTGTCCTTCGTCGTCACGCTCCACGCGGCGCGCTGGTCGGGCTGCTAGGCCTTGTGCTCTGCGCGAGTTCAGCTGCCTTCGCGACCGCGGACGAGCACGAGGGCTGGCTCGGTGTCGACGCCGACACGGCCCCGCGGGCTGGGATCTCTGCGCGCTATCGCTACGCCTGGACCGATTTCTGGGCCGTTGGGATGACGCTTCAGCACCGCATCCGGGTCGGCGACGCGCAGGCCCTGCCGACGATGGAGACGGCCGCGTTCGCTGACGCGCGCCTGACGCTCGACGCCCTCACGTGGGCTCCGAGCGTCGTCGTTGGCGTCGGCGGGGTCACTGCATGGGACGGGACTGTGGCGCCGATCGCCCGCGCCGCTGCGGTGCTGGCGTACCGACCCGCGCGGGACTGGTCCCTGCAGCTCTGCGTCGGTGTCGACCAGCGCCTCACGGACACCGCGCCACGGCCGTTTGTTAGCGTGAGCTTCGGTTGGATTCGCAGCGTCACCAGCGGGCTGGACTTCTAGCCCGTGTCTACGGCGAGACGTCGTGATGGAGGGCGCGTCCATGGCCCCCGCGGCGCCGCTCAGCCGCTTTCGCGCGCCTGATCTCCTCAGGTGTCATGGCTTGCGGCGGGACGTTGATCAAGATGCGGTGCTCGATGCTCGGGTCCGTCGCCTCCGCCGAACCGGCCGACTTCCCCGCCGCGGGCTTCGCACCCCTGGGTGCGGTCCGAGCGGCCGTCACGGCTCCAGCGGTCGGCCGCGTCGGACCGCGATCGAGCGGCGCTGGCGGGGAGGGCTGCGCTGGCAGCGGCGGCGGGAGACTTAGCACAGCGCTTGGCACAGCGACGCTGGCGGCGGCGCGCGGCGCAACGCGGTCGGTTGGTGAGGTCGTCCCGCGCAGCGCCGTGTCCACGTGCGTCGCGTCGGTCGGACTCCCCGCGCGCGGCCGGCGAACGCGCCGTGCAGCGGCGGGTTCCAATGCGGCCCCATCTCGCCCGGCGTCCAACGCCGGGCGGGATGGGGCGCTATCCGACAGCGCGGTCGCGCTCGGCGGCGTCTCCTCCGATTGCGGCTTCGCGGGCGCACCAGCGACTACCGGACGCGCTCCGTTCTCGTCGCCATGAGGTGCGCGACGCTCGGCCTGCCCGGGCTCGGGCTCTTGCACGATCGGCCCCAGGTCCATTCGCCCCCCAGTGAAGCGCCAGCGGTTGCCAGCGCGCACGACCGACGTGGTCTCACTCACCTTCCGCCACGGGTCGTCGGCTTCGTCCACGCGCACGGCGCCCTCGGTCACCGCCACGGCGACGCGGCCCTCTTGGTCGTGACGGACGGTGAACTCGGTGCCCACCACGCTGGTCCGAAACCGCCCAGCTAAAATGCCAAAGCGCTGCCCTGGACGGCGCTTGTTGACGCGGCACGCCACCGCGCCGTGGCGCAGGCGCAGAAACACCTCACGCTCGTTGCCGGCCAACACACTCAGCGCAGTCCCAGCCGCGATGCGCAGCTCGAAGTTGTCGGCGACCACCAAACGTCCGCCCGCGCTTGACCGCACCTGAGCGCCACGCGCCAGCTTGTCGTCGACGCGTAGGGCCCGAAACAGACCGTCGGCCCCAGCGATCTCAAGGCTGCCTTCAGCGACTGCGACCGGCACCGTCGTGAACGCCCCCGCGACGCGCGCTTGACCCGCCTCCGACAACGTCGTCGTCGGCCCAGCCCCCCGCCCTTGCAGCAGCTGCCAGCCACCGACCGCAAAGATCGAGACGGCCGCTGCGATCGCGATGCCCCAGTAGATGCGGCCAGCCGTCTGGCCACCACGTGGCGGTGGCTCCCCTGCCATCATCTCGATGCGTGTGTCCAACATCCGCCATTGGTCGTCTTGTAGCGTGGGAACACGGGCCCGCAGCAGCAACGTGCGAAAGCGTCGCAGCTCCTCCACTTGCTGGCTGCACGTGTCGCAAGTCGCGACGTGGTCGCCGACCTCGGAGCGGCGCTCGTCGTTCATCGTCTCGTCGTTGTCGTCGGCCCACGCGTGCAACACGAAGTCGTCCACGCAGCCGGATTCAATCTCGCTCATTTGATCACCTGAAGGGTGTGAGTGGGGAGCAGCCCGCGACGCTTCACCTCGCCGAACACCTCACGGCGGGCATGAAACAGCCGCGATTTTACCGTGTTTACGCTGGTGCCGGAGACATGGGAGATCTCCTCTAGCGAGAGGCCCTCCATCTCGTACAAGGTGAAGACCAAGCGCTTCTTCTCGGTCAGTGTGTCGAGCACCTCGTAGATCGCGCGGAGGGTCTCCCGGGCCTCGGTTTGCCGCTCAAGATTGCGCGACCGTGGCTGGTGTCGACCGACGATCTGGTCGAGCCCGATCCACCGTGACCACCCTTTGCGTTTCTTCTTGCGTAGGTGCTGCAAGCTGACGTTGACGGTCACCCGGTGAAGCCACGTGGTGAAGCGCGACTCGCCGCGGAACTTGTGCAGGGCACGCTGCAGCTCGATGAAGACGTCTTGAACGATGTCTTCAACCTCATCGCTTGGTCCAACGACGTGGCGCGCGACGGACTCGACGCGGCGCGAATGCCGGCGATACAACTCACTCAACGCGTGGCTGTTGCCGCGCGCGTACGCCGCGACCAGCCGTTTGTCGACTTCGTCTTCGCGGACTTTGTCATCCCTCGTCTGCACAGCGGCCATCCTCGGCACCTCGCTAGGAGGGCGTTGACCCCCAGGATTCATCACAGAGCTAGGTGACGCTCGGCGACTCCGGGGATCAAAAGTTTAGCGGTCCCGGCGCGCCGCCGCCAACTTCCAGGCCGGAAGATCGGGACTCTGGGCACCGGCGGGCATCGCGACACTGGTCGCCCTCGTGCATGCATGCGAAAGCGGCGCCGCAGGGTTTCGTAGCGTCGGCCGCTACGCTCCGCTAGTCTCCGCGGCGCGACAGCGAGGGTGCGGGCGCTTCACGCTCGCTCTCGCCGTCTGCGCAACAACTACGACCGGAGCGCCAACATGACTTTGCCAGCCCCTCCTCGTTCCGGCACACGGTGGATCAGCATCGCGTTCGTGGCCTTGCTCGGCGGCTGTGGCGCCGAGGACGGCGCCGCGACCGCCGCCGCCGATGTAGCTGCCGGCGCGGATGCCCAACCAGACGGCGACGTGAGCGCCAGTCTAGACGCAGCGGACAGCACGACGCCGGCGATCGTGCTGACATCGGTGGGCGCAACGAGCGGCCCGCGTGTCGAGCTAGACGCGGCGCTGCAGGCCGACGAGACCGTGACCGTGCGGGTACTGGTCCGCGACTTCGACGATCTGTACGCCATCGCCTCCCACCTGACGTGGGATCCCAAGGCGTTGACCCTGCTCGAGCACAAGGGACACCTGATGATGCTCGACAGCGGCTACAACGCTCGCACGTTGATCAAGCCGTCCGAGACGGGGCGTCTGCTCCTCGGAGCCGCTCGCTTTCGCGAGGGTGGCAGCCCGTGGGCCGCGATCTCGGGCGCAAAGGTGGGTGCAGAGCAGTGGGCGACCCTGCGATTCAAGCTGATCGCGGAGACTGCCAAGCTGTCGTTCGAGCCAACCCACAGCCTCGCCAAGTCGGCCTCCTACGAAGCTGTCGCCACAGGCTGGCAGCATCTGACGCTTCAACGCACAGTCACGACGTCGGGAGGTGGCCAATGAGCGCCCCCGCACGCACCGCAACGGTGCTGGCCTGTCTCGTCGTCATCTCGGTCTGGTCACCAAGCTGGGCCGTCGCCGCCCGTGCGTCCTCGCCGGTCGTCACGATCTGGTCGGTGATCGACGCGCCGCCCGCGGCCGATTCGTCGTTCGCCCGCCAGCTCGCCCATCACCGGTCAGAGCAGCATCGGCCCGGGTTTGCAGCCGATGGCAGCGATCAACCAATGACGCCGGCGCACGCGCCGAACAGCTTCGTGGCCGCGAACTTCAGCTCCCTCACGCAGACGGACTGGGCGTTGGATCACCAAGAGATCACCGTCAGCGTCGATCCCTTCACCGCCACGCTGAGCGGCGAGGTGACGGCGACCGTCTCGTTTCACAAAGACGGGCTCACCGACATCCTGTTTCGCCTCGGTGTGCTCGATGGCGTCGACGTACGCAACCTAGACGGCGACTCCGTGACGTTTAAGTACTCCGCCTATTTCGACCAGCTTGGCCAAGTGCTGATCACGCTGCCGACACCCTCGAAGAAGGGCACGACCTGGAAAGTGCGCGTCAAATATCAGCGTAAGCTCGACTGTGCGCAGCAGACCACGATGCTCAAGTTCTGTAGTTTCGACGACGAGTTGTGGTCCGTCATGTTCTACCGCTACTACCTCTCGCACGGCAGCGCCTACCACGCGCCGTTCACGTCGAACCTGCACGTCATCACCCCCAAAGACAGGGTTGCAGCGGCGCCCGGCACGCCGTCGGGTCCCGATACGATCTCCGGCGGCGCGGGCGGCGACAAGCTGGTCTGGCACTTCGCCCAGCTTGAGCGCACGTCCAACGCCGGCTTCGCGATCGCGAAATACAGCACGCTCGGCGATGATCCCAAGGCGAAAGTTGACCAGGGAGACGTCTATGTCCGCATGTACACGCTCGGTAACTACGCTGCGGCCGCCAAACCGCTGGTCGACGTCGCGAAGGGCATCCTGAACTACTACGGCACGCGCTTCACGAAGTTCCCGTGGGCCGGGATCAACATCATCCAGGTCGCCAAGAACTTCGGCGGCGGCTATGCGCCGTTGTCGGGGACATTCATGTATCGCAACGTCTTTGGCGCGAAGATCAACGGGCAGGGCTACACAGGCTTCTCCGAGCTGTTGGCGCATGAGCTGGCGCATCAGTGGTGGGGCAACTTGGTTCGGCCGTTGGGCAACGGCGACGTCAGCCTGTCGGAGAGCTTGGCCGAGTTCTCGTCGTGTCATTACACCGAAATGACGCTCAAAAACCGCAGCCAGCTCATCAACGACAACCTGAGCTACGTCTACACGGTCGGCGACGGCGACGACCGACCGATGCAAGCCACCAACGTCTACGGCTCACCGAAATACGTTCAGATCATCTATCACAAGGGCGCCGTCGTCTTTGACATGCTGCGCCACGAGCTCGGTGACGATCTCATGTTCAAGGGGCTGAGCGCGTACGCCACCGAGTACAATCGCGACTACGCGCGTGTGAAGGATCTTCAGGTCGCGATGGAGAAGGCGACCGGCCGCGAGCTCGGTTGGTTCTTTGAGCAGTGGTGGCAGCGCAAAGGCGCGATTCGCGCTGAGTTCTCGGGGCGCGTCGACCCAAACACCGCCGGCGGCTGGACCGTTAAGTTGCGGGTCAAGCAGCTCACCACCCAACCCTTCCGCTTCAAGATGCCGGTGCGGGTCACGTTTGCAGACGGCACGTTTGTCGATCGGGATGAGGACGTCATCCCGGTTGGCGACAACGGCCTGACCATCGTCAGCTTCGACGTTGACAAGGCGGTGCGCGGCGTGCGGCCGGATCAGACTCGCAAGCTGCTGCGGCGCTTCGAGATCCTGACGCCAGGCGACGTGAACTTGGACGGCCTCGTCGACGGAATGGACCTCATGGAGACCGCATTTCGGGCGAACCGAGCGATCGTCTTCAACAACAACTTCTTCCCGAACACCCTCTGGGATGAGCTGTTCGACTCGAAGCCCGACTACCGCGTCGACGGCGAGGACCTGACGCTCATCGTCACGAACGCCGGCACGCAATCGGTGCAGTTCTAGCCGATCTGGGTTGCGCGCGTTCGCTCCGCGCTGGCGCGATTCGCCCGCGTTTCCGGGTTAATCGCGCAGAAACAGCAGACAGCGCTCACCCGCCATGCCACACCGGTCCGCAAGTGCGCGGGTTGTGCGCAGCTCTCCATTGACACGCTCCAAGCACGCCACCTAGGTTCCGCCGCCATGAATGACCCCACGCAGCTCCCGATCCCTACTCAGCCGCGTCCCGACCGCACCGTGCACGTCGTCTCGCTCGGTTGCCCCAAGAACCTCGTCGACACGCAGTTGATGATGGGGCGCCTCGTCGAGGGCGGCTTCTCCCCGACGGCTGACGCCGAGTCCGCCGATGTGCTGCTGGTGAACACGTGCGCGTTCATCGAATCGTCCAAGACCGAGAGCATCGACGCCATCCTTGAGCTCGCCGACGTCAAGGCTCGCAACCCCAACGCGCGTCTGGTCGTAGCCGGCTGTCTCTCTCAGCGACACGCGCCCGATTTGCGGGAGTCTATGCCCGAGGTCGACTACTTCATTGGCACGGGCGAGTACCAGAAACTCGGGGACTTGCTGGACCTGCCAACCCCCCTGGCCGCGCTGTCAGCCCCCGCGCTCGGTGACCGTAAGCCTCGCCCCCAGTACATCGCCGATCACCTGCATCCGCGTTATGTGCCGCCCGACAGCTTCACGAGCTATCTCAAGATCGCGGAGGGCTGCTCGCAAGGCTGCGCGTTCTGCATCATCCCGAAGCTGCGGGGCGTCCAGCGCTCCCGCACCATCGATGACCTAGTGCGAGAGGCGCGCGCGTTGGTCGACGCCGGTGTCCTGGAGCTCAACCTCGTCGCGCAGGATCTGACCCACTACGGCGAAGATTTGGGTGACAGCGACATGCTCGCCAAGCTGATACGGCGGCTGGGGCAGGTCGACGGCCTGCAGTGGGTGCGGCTGATGTACGCGTATCCGCACAACTTCACCGACGGGCTGATCGACGCGATGGCCGAGACGCACAACTGCCTCCCCTACGTCGACATGCCACTGCAGCACGCCTCCGATCGTGTGCTCGCCAAGATGAACCGACGCACATCGCGCCTCGAGATGGAGACCCTGCTCACCAAGATGCGCGCCCGGATCGACGGGCTCGTCGTGCGAACCACGCTCCTCGTCGGCCACCCGGGCGAGACCGAGGCCGATTTCGAGCAGCTCGCCGAGTTCGTGCAGGCGCAGCGCTTTCACCGCGTCGGTTGCTTCGCCTTCAGCCAGGAGGAGGGCACCGCCAGCGCGCGCATGCCCGATCAGCTGCCGACCGCCGTCAAACGGTACCGCGCTAACCGCATCATGGAGATCCAACGTCCCATCTCGGCGTCGCACATGGCGGAGCTGGTTGGCCAGACGTTGGACGTGGTGGTCGAAGGGCTCAGTGACGAGACAGACCTGCTGCTACAGGGCCGGTATTACGGGCAAGCGCCGGAGATTGACGGCGTGCTCTACATCAACGACGCGCCCGACGACATTGGCCGAGGCCAGATGCGGCGAGTCGAGATCACCGAGTCACACGACTACGATCTCGTCGGCCATGTGGTGGCGTGAGCTCGGCCCGCCGACCCGGAGTTGACACCCCTCTGGACCACGTCGAGACTGCGACGGTGCATACGTCCTCATCCATCGTCGCTCCCCTGTCCGGTCGTGCATCGCACCCCTTGGCCTCGCTGTGTGTAGGGGCGCTGACCCTGCTGCTGACCGGAACGCTCGGCGCCTGCGGTACGGACACGGGTCCAGCGGTGCCGCCGCCGCTCGCCGGTCTACAGCACGCCGAGGTCGTTCGTGTCGGCGTGTCCGTGGCGTTTGATGCGCAGCCCTCCCGTTCGGGCGCCCTGTTCACCAAAGAGGGCGTCGTCGTTGCGCAGGCCGCGATCGTCAAGTATCGGTTTCTGGCGGCCGACGGCAGCGCGACCGAGGAGGTCGCCGCGCCAAGTTGGCACCACACGTTCACCGCTCCAGGTATCTTCGCCGTCAGCCTGACCGTCGAGGACGACCGCGGCCGGCTCAGCACGGCGCGCTCGTTTGTTCATGTCACCGCCGACTACACCCCGACGTGCACCGACGCAGATCCCGGAGATTGCGAGTCCGGGCGGTGTCTGGGTGATGTCTGCAGCCGCGTCGCGTGCGCTGCGCAAGCCGTCTGCCCCAGCGCGACGATCTGTGCTGAGGGGTTTTGTTACGTCACCCCGCCAGTGCACCAAAGCGAAGACGCCCTTCATGGCGCGGACGCCGGCGCGACGGGTATCGACACAGCGGATCGAAACGTCCCTTAGGCGCTGCGCCGCCAGCGCTTTCCGGCTTGACGTGCCCCGGCACGGCGGGTACAACCCGCGCCCCGTCCCAATTGGACGGGCTGTTCCGCGCAAGCGGATACACTCAGAACAAAGCGCTCCAGGGCGCGAGAAGGGTTACCCGTGGCCAATCACAAGTCTGCGCTCAAGCGCGCCCGCCAGAACGACAAGCTTAGGATCCGCAACCGCGCGGGCCGCTCGACGCTGCGCACCGCTGTCAAGCGATTCCGCGTGGCCGTCGCTTCGGAGACGCCCGTCGCCGAGTCGGAGCTGCACAGCGTGATGTCCGCTGTGCACAGCGCCGGCTCCAAGGGGTTCATCACCACGCAGACCGCGTCGCGCACCGTTGGACGTTTGGCCAAGGCTTGGCACAAAAGCCAGTCCTAAGCGTCGTCGCGATCTTCGCGGCCTGAGAGGCTTCCGTGGCCCAATTCTCCGATGCTGCGCGCACCGCCATCGCTGGCGCCGCGCCCGGTCTCCAGCTGATCTCTTGGTACACGTGGGTTGCGTCACAGCTCGACGAGGACCAGCGGACGTTGCTGAGTTTCGCGGTCTCCAGCCTCGTCAATCGCGGCTGGTTGAGTCCGCTGACCAAGCTGGCGGAGACCGCCGTCGAATCCCTCGGCCTCTCTGAAGAGCGCGTGATGACGGCGCTGATGGTCTTGGAAGACCACGGCCTCCTAGAGACAGAAGACGATCGCATCGTCTCGCTCGCGGCCGTCATCTCCACCACCAAGACCGACGTCACCTACTTCCTCGGCGAAGACCACGCCACGCCAATCTCTCTCGTCGGCCCGATCGCCGCGTTGGGTATCGCGCGCGCGCTCAACCGCGGCGGCGAGCTGGTGGCCAAGTGCAGTGGCACGCAGGGCGACGAGGAGAAGGCTTCCGATCGCGTCACGTTGTTGTGTGATGAATCGGGGATTCACAGCCGCAAACCAGAGAGCGTCGCGCTGTTTCTGCCCTCATGGGATGGCACGACCAGCCCTGCCTCCGCGGTCGCGCGCGGCGGGCTCTTCGTCGACGACGACGCGCTGGCACAGTGGCAGACCGAGCACGACGATCCAGACGGCATGCCGTTGACGTCGATGTTCTTCCCCATGGCGGCGACCGATTTGGGTGACAAGCTGGGCAAAGCGCTTGAGTCGATGTTCGATCACGTCGCCAACTTTGCATAGTCTTTTGGCTTGATTCTTGGGCTGGATCGCTTGCCCAGGTCATCTTGATCGTTCGCAGCGCGTCCCGTCCTCGCCTCCGCGTGCGACGCGCGATTTGGGCCGCTGTGCCGGGGCTCAGCCGGCAGGTCCAAGCAGCGTCAGCCACTGCATCGCAGCCAGTCGCCGCATCTGCTGACATCGCGACGTCAACTCACGGCGCCACGCCAGCACATCCGGCCGGGACCGGTCGGCTTGCCCCGCCAAGGCGTCGATCGCGTCACAACGCCCCGATCTTGCGGCGTGCTGGGCCAACATCCGCAGACTCTCCCGCCGCAGCAATGGCCACGCAGCCAGTGGGCCAACCAGCGCGCGCAGCTCCAGCGCGGCGGCGTCGCCCGCGGCGCCGAGCAACCGCCTTCGGGCCCACAGGTAGCCTACGATCGGGTCGTCGGGGAGACGCCGTCTCGCCCTTCGCAGCGCTTGGCTGTACGGCACGGTTGATCCGGCCACGACCAACGCGTCGCGTACGAGCTGGGTGCCCGGCCCGCCCTGGTTCACCAGATGTTGTTTCACGGCGAGCAAGCGCAATTCACCGGAAGACACCGGCGCCGCAGCCGCGGCGCTCCATGCGCCACGAGCGCCCGGCACGCTGGCGACGAAGGCGAGATCAGCCCACATCCGATCCAGTCGGGCACGTTGGAGGGCCGTCAGCTTCTGCGCTGACGATGCGATCTGGCGCTCGAGCGTCGCCATGGCCTCCGTGACCAGCCCGGCGTGAGCGAGCGCGTAGGCATACGAGAGCTCGATGTCGAGGCCAATGGGACGATCTTTGGCGACGGCCCCGATGCGACGTCGGAGCGTCGTCCATTCGAACAGCGCGCGCTCATCGTCACCTGCGTCCCACGCGCGCCGTGCCCGCTCCCGGCAACGACCGATCTCCAAGCTGCAGGGCCGGAAAAACAGCCCCGGACGCTCGAAGCGTGCGTGAGCGCGCGCTAGGTCTTCCGGGCGCAGCTCGAGGCCGTCGACAAATCGTGCCCAGCTGGCGAGCAGGTCGGGAAGCGGCACCCCCGTCGCACGCGCGAGATCGGCGTAGCGGTACACCCGCATCAGCGCTGCGGCGCCGTAGGTGGCGCGCACCCATCGCAGCAGCGAACCGGCCAGCGTGTACGCCCTCGCGCTGCTCTGGCTGAAGAAACCGGTTGGAGCCAACAGTTGGGCCATGGGCGGCGCGAGGCGCAACCGACGCATCGCGGCGCTCCAATGGTGCGGATCGAGGCCGTTTCGCACCGGCCATTCTGCCGCTACCGCCGTCCCTTCGATCAGCAGCGCGTCGGGCCAGAAGCCATGTCGGAGCGGCACCGCAAACGGTGGCGGCGCACCGACGCCCGCGAAGACGTGCGCCAGCTCGTGCCGCGTGATGGAGTCGCCCCAGCCGGGCCAGACCATGTGGACTTGCCGCAGCCACGGCTTTGCCATCTCGACGCGCGCCGCGCCCATCCACCGCTGCTTCCGCACGGTGTCTGGGTAGAGATACACCTCGATGGGATCCGTCGGCGCCGCGCCAAACAGCGCCTGCAGCTCGAGCCAGCGGACGGCGATGTCCTCGCCAATCAACCGCGCGTGGCGTCGCCACCCGGCGCGGGCCAACAGGTGAACCACGACATCCGGGCGCTGTTTTCCCTGCAAATGCAGCTCGATCGTCGCCGCCAGCGCTTGCCGGACGACCGCGCCGGGAACCCGCCACCCGACGCTCGGACCCAGGGACGCGCCGGCAGCCAGCGCCGCGACCAACGCCGCCGCGCTGATCATGCCGCGGCCTGGCTGCGTCGCGTGGCGGACGGCAGACGCAAGACGCGCGGCGAAGGCGTCAGCGTGGCTCGTCGCAGCGGCGCTCGCGGTGAGCGCGCCGGCCGCGAGCCAGGCCGCGGTGTCGATAAGGCGGAACCAGCCATACGTGGCGTGCGGAGCGAGCGCGTCTTCATAGATCGCGCCGCCGACCCATCCCACCAAGCCGTGATACGCGAACACCTGCGGGTGACGCAGGAAGTGCCACACCGGCGGGACCATGGAGGCCAACGCCAGCGTCCACGCGAGGCGGCGAGGCCAGCGCGGCGCCAGCGCCACGGCGATGATGCCCACACAAGCCCCGACAATCGCGCTCCCCACGGGGCCCAGCACATAGAAGGCGACCCCCGTCCAAGGCGCGCAGTTCGGCACCCACAGCGCATAGCCTGACAAGACGGCGATCGGCGCGAGCACCAGCGTCAGCCATGGGCCAGGCCCGGCGGCGGCGATCCGCAGATGCATGGCGGCGAACCCGACCAGCGGGCTCAGCGCTAGGCAGGCGTGATAGTCCAGCAGATCGAACCCGGGTACGCCGCACAGCGCCACCGCGACGAGGCCGGGGATCAGGGCGATAAGCCAGGCCCGATTGCGCCACAACTTGGCCGCAAGGCGATTGATCGGGCGCTGGCGGGGAGCTGGTTGCATGGTCACCATGGTCGTGCCGTACCCTGCGTCGCGCAACCACGTCTGGCGAGGTCAGTGGGTGTTCGCGACTCGGCCTTGATGCGCTAGACGTAGGAGCGACGGCATGACAGAATCGTGGCCCGTAAGACGGCATTGCAACGCTGGATCGGGTCAGCTTCGATGGGCGAGGCAACTCTCAGTCGCGGAATGACGGAAGGAAGCAGGCAGAACATGCGGCCAGCGTGCGCGCGCCTCGTCCGTGTTGGCGGCGGCCCGGGACAGCAGGAGATTGAGCTCGGCGATCTGACGACAGTTGGTCGGCAGCCGACCAATACGTTGCAGATCGTGGATCGACTCGTCTCGAAAGAGCACGCGGTCATCTCGCGGCGCCCGAACACCACGACGTACGTTCTCCGCGATCTGGACAGTCGCAACGGCACCTACTGCAATGACGTGCTGGTCGAGAGCGCCCACGTGCTCCGCGAGGGCGAGCTGGTTCGGATTGGCAGCACGTCCTGGCGCTACGCCGCGCCGCCCGAAGCCGAGTCGATCCCAGACCCACCTTCTCCGGCCCAAGAGGAGGAGCCGCCCGCGAGTGTGCACGCGACGATGCAGCTCGACTTGCTGCGGGATTTCGCGCCCGTGGAGCTCGTCGCCGATGAGCGCACCCTCCGTATGGACTACGAGAAACTGCGCTTGTCGTACACGCTCTCCGGCGATCTGCACGGCCCCCACGACATCGACTACATCCTCGCCCGCATTCTGCAGCGAATCTTTGAGTGGCTGCCCGTCGATCGCGGCGTCATCATGCTCATGGACGAGACGCGCAGGGGTGAAGACGTCGACAAGCTGGTCAACATGGCGGTCAACATTCGGCCCGGCGTCGGGTGGGAAGACAACCAGAAGGACGTTCGCATCCCGAGCTCGATTCTGCGCCAGGCGGTCGGCAAACGTGAGGCCGTGCTCAGCACCGACGCGCGCATGGACGCCCGGTTCGGCCACGCGCATTCCGTGGTTTTGCAGGGGATTCGCTCCAGCATGACCGTCCCGTTGGTTGCGAATGAGCGGGTCATTGGCGTGTTACACGTCGATTCGCTGATCTCCGGGGGGCTCTTCACCGAGAAGGACCTCTCCGTGCTGGGTGCTGTCGCGCGTCAGGCCGCGATCTCCGTCGACAACGTGCTCATGCAGCAGACGATCAAGCAGGAGACGGCGGCACGAGAGTCGCTGTCGCGCATGATGAGCCCGAACCTCGTCGACCAGATCCTCGCTGGCGATCTGGCGGTGGAGAAGGGCGGGACGCTGCGCAAAGCCACAGTGCTCTTCGCCGACGTGCGTGGTTTCACCAATCTCACGGAGCGCACGCCGCCAAAAGAGATGGTGGCCATGATGAACGAGTACTTCGAGCGCATCACGACCGTCATCTTCGCGCACAACGGCACGCTTGATAAGTACATCGGCGACGCGGTGATGGCCCTGTGGGGCGCGCCGCTGACCCACGACAACGACGAGTCCGAGGCCGTGCAGGCGGCGATCGGGATGCAGAAGTCGGTCGACGAGTTCAACAGGCGGCGCCTCTCTGAGGGCAAAGCGGCCATCGGCGTGGGCATCGGCATCGCGACGGGCCAGCTGATTGCCGGCTACATGGGCTCTTCGCAGACCCTGAGCTACACGGTGCTGGGGCGGAGCGTGAACCTCAGCGCGCGCCTGTGTGGCATGGCTGAGCCAGGCGAGGTGCTGCTGGCGCCGACGACGTTCGAGTTTGTCCGAGATCGTGTGCTCGCCGAAGAGATGGCGCCGATCGCGCTCAAGGGCATCTCCGAGCCGGTGTGTCCGTTGCGCTTAATCCGCTGGACCGGCTAGCCCGCTCAAGTCGGCCGCCGCGGCGCAGTGGTGCGCGCGCAACCGCGCCGATCACCCCCCACACGAGCCACGGCCGTCTTCACCGGCGGTCAGCGGGGAGCGTCTCGTCCGGCAGCAGTGGCCAAACATCGGACACGTGCGGCCCGAGCTTCGCCATGAGGATCTTGCGGGCCACATCGGCGGCATAGCGCTGACTGATGTGATACGGCACTAGGGTCTGGTTCGCCCATGGCACGTTGAGCAGCGCATCCACGTGGCAGTGACCGGCGGCGTCCGCGTGCGCCTGATCGCAGCGATGGTCCAGAAACGTCGTCTCCACACAAGCCACCGGCGCTTCGCGCAGCTGCGGTACGTCGCGGAACATGGTCGCTCGTGTATCCCCGCTCACCGCCAACAACAGCTCCTCGCTGCGCTCATTGACGTCGTGGCCGCTCGCCTTCAGCGCCTTGATTTCCGGGCCGGTGGCGCCGTGCAGCGCCGGAATGAGGCGGTGTTTGGTCCGCGACACCGCCCACCCCACCGTCGGCACAACGTGGTCGGCGGGCAGCGCCTCGAGGTGCAGGCCCGTGTGCAGGGGGAAGCGGTCGCCGGCTTCGACGCCGATCAGCTCCCAGTCAAAGGGGTGGCGATGCAGCTGCTCCCACGTCTCGACGACCGCGCGCAGGGCACGCACCGCCGCGGTGGGTGCGTACACCGTGCTGTGGCCAAAGCCGTTGAGCCGACGCAGCGCGAGCCACGTGCCGAGGCCACCGGCGTGATCCATATGGGCGTGCGTGAGGGCGAGCACACGACAGCGCACCACCTGCGCCGGAACGGCGCCGCAGTCGATGGCCAGGGACCACTGCGGCACTGTGAGCCAAGTCACGACACCGGCGACGCTCACACCCTCCAAGGTGAACCCCAGGGCGTCGAAATGCCGGCTCGCCGTTGGACCGGATCGCAGCTCCGGCCGCCCATGTGTGTTCATCCGTCGAGCTCAGAGAGGCGTGCGCAGAGCGCCGCGACGACCTCGGCCCCGCCATTGGGAAACGCCAGTTCAGCCAACTCGCGCGCGCTCTGCAGGCTCTCGTCCAGGGCCAACTGCGCCGCGCTGACGCCGCCGTGCTCCTGTACCCAACCGAGCCACTTCTCCACGTCCTGCGGAGTCGGTCGGTAGCCACGGTGCGCCCGGTCAAGGAGGGCCTGCAAGGCCTCCGCCTCGTCTGCTGGGCCGCGAATCAGGGCTGCTAGCACGGGCCACGAGGGCTTGCCCTCCCGCATGTCTGCCCCGGCGGCGCCGCGGCCCTTCACCCCGAGCACATCGAGCAAGTCATCCCGGACCTGAAAGGCGATGCCGACGTGGCGACCGATCTCTCTCGCCGCCTGACGGCGATCTTCCCCCGCGTCGAGCAAGATCGCCGCCGACTCCATGCAGGCTGCGAAGAAAGGCGCGGTCTTGGCGAGCGCGATCCCGTTGGCATGCTCCAGCGTCGGCATCTCATCAGCCTTCAAGTCGAGATCGCCAACCTGACCTCGGATCGTCTCCGTCACCGCGCCGGCGAGCAGCGCCACCAACGTCGCGCGGTGACGCACTGGGACCTTGGCGGAAGACGCAGCGACGAGCAGCGGCGCCACGAGCATCACATCGCCAGCGTTGATCGCCTGGGGCGCACCGACACGGCGCCACAGCGTGGGTTGACCCCGACGCAGCTCATCGCCGTCCTGAATGTCATCGTGCACCAAGGTGCCGTTGTGCAGCACCTCGATACACGCGCCAAGCACCGACGCGGCGACGACGTCTCCGCCCTCCGCGGCGACGAGCGCTGGTGGCAGCAGGGCCCGCAGTCGCTTGCCTCCAGTCGACAGGTGCTGGCCGCAGAGGTCGCGCAACCGACCGTCGTCCTCCGGTCGCGCCCACGGCGGCTCCGAACGCGCCGCGATGACGGCGTTGATCTCCGTCAGGACCATTGAAATGTGGGGGCGAAGCCATCGTTTCAAGGTCATGGGGCCTCCACGGCGGCTAGATCTTCGGGTAATCGCGCCACACACACATCGGGCCACGCGGCGACGATTGCGTCGCGTCGGTCACGGTCGTCGGTCCACGCCAGCACACAGTCGCCACCGCCTGCCCCTGAGGTGCGGGCGACGCCACCGTGCCGTCGAATGTGCGTGCGGGTAAGCTGCAGGCTCTTCGGCGCCATCCATGGATGGTCGGCTGCGAGCGTGTCGAACGCAGCTTCGCAGGTCGCCAACGCCGCGAGAATCTGGGACGCAACGCCGCCATGCCACGCCGCCAGGAGGCCGTCGCTCGCCGCCGCGATCGCCGCGATTCCGAGGGTGGCGCCGTCAATGCCGCGTCGCAGCGCCGCGACAGTGCTCGACGGTGTGCCGGTGTACAGCGCTGCGCCGAAGACGCCGTCGGGCCACGGGAGCTGGTGCACCGTGGCGCTCGCGCGCTCGTACGCGACACAGCCGCCATGGGCGATCGTCGCGACGTCGTAGCCGCTGCCACGGCCGCCTTGCTGCGCGTGGTGGATCTTGTGTGCCAGCGCCATGATCTGGGCGGGTGGCGTCGCCTTGCCGCGGGCGATCAGCGTCGCCCGCAGGACCGCGATCGTCGTCGCCGCGCTGGAGCCTAGGCCGAACTTGCGGCCTCCCAGCTGACCGTTCACGCGGACGTGCAGCGCCCCAGGCGGTAGTCGCCCGTGCCCGACGGCTGCAAGAGCGGCGCCGATGAACCCCATCAGCTGATCGCTTGGAATCGCCGACAGTGGCCAGGAGCGGACCGTGTCGTACGCGTCGAGGGTCAGGGTCGGCGTTGGGCCAGCCGACCAGCGTGCGCTGGCCACCTCGCCAACCGCCACCGCGACACACCTGCCTGGCTCAAAGAGCACTGCGTACTCCCCAGCCAGCATCAGCTTTCCCGACGCATGGGCGACGCTCTCAGCCATTCGGGACCAAGTGCGCACCGGGGCCGATGCGGGTTTGGGTGATGCGGGTCACGCCTGGGATCGCGCCGACCGCAGCCGAGACGCGCGACAGGTCCGCCGCCTCCGTCAACACCACCACGCTCGGGCCTGCGTCGATCGTAAACAGGCAGCTCAGGCCGTGCGTCTCCCGTAGGTTACGGACGGCGTGCACAACGCCGAGGGTCGCTGGTTGCCAGTAAATCAAGCCTGGCCGCGTCGCCATCATCGTCGCGTGCATCGCCAGCGCGTTGCCTTCGACGACCTGCGCGAGGTGCTGCACGTCACGGTTGATCATCGCAACCTTGCAGTCCTCGACGTCGCGGTGGCACGTCTCGATCCAGGCCTCGAAGAACGGCGACGTCTTTTCGCACTGCTTCATCCCTTCGGTCGAGGAGATCTTCTTTGGCCCCTCGCCGATGTGCGCCACGACCACGCGCAGTGGCCACGCCTCGGGCGTGAGCAGCTGCTCGCTAATCGAGTCAGAGCCGTCCGCCTTTTCGCCTTCATTCCAGAGCACCCAGCCGCCGTGCACCGAACGACACGCTGAGCCAGAGCCCGTGCGGGCGAGGCCCGACAACGTCGCGAGATCAACGTCGACGCCGTACGCGGTGACGGCGGCCTTGGCCAACGCGGCAAAGGCGGACGCGCTGGAGGCGAGGCCCTGAGCGGTCGGTACCGTGTTGACGGCGCGGATGCCAGCGCGCACGTCGGTTCCTGCCAGCGCCCGGACCGCGCGCATGACGCGGCCGACCTTCACGAGTCCCTTGCCGTCGATGGGTTCTTCGTTGACCAACATGCGGTTCGCCGACAAATGAGCGTCGGGCTGCACCACGGTCGTCTGGTCGGACCACGGCGCCTTGTTCGCCTCGACGTATGCCGCGAGGTAGTAGCTCGTACCGGGCGGTAGCACCTTCGGCGCGCCGAGCGCCTGCCGCGACCAGGGCGACCCCGCCTTGACCGA
>ERZ889078.1038-NODE-1038-length-23158-cov-25.615288_pt1 | contig 23158 bp, 21 predicted proteins | sample MGYA00521266_ERZ889078 | MGnify/ENA primary metagenome ERZ889078 (study PRJEB32303, sample SAMEA104408618) | aquatic metagenome | biome: Brackish water; feature: Pelagic; material: water | place: Baltic Sea | collected 2014-06-16T06:34:00 | depth 76,534 m ...
TGTATTGGCGACGTAATACTCGTCTATAAACTTGTTCGTAAATGGATGAGTGAGCTGTTTTTTGTAAGATTTATCAACCAAAACGACGGTTTGAAAACCCTCCTCTTTTATCTCGCTAGCGATGGAATTGAAGTGCGTTATTACCTCCAAAAAACCTATGAATTTTTCAGAATCGTCAAAGAAAGGAACCATCGCCTTAAAAGAGAGGTCATATCCGTCTACGCTTATGGAAGACGCGACTTTTGGATTGTCAATTATTTGGGGTATGTCTAGCCTTACCTTTTTTAGGTCGTTTCCTCTCTCTGGAGTCCAGCTTCTAGAGAGGACCTCCCCTTTGGCGTCCACAAGCTGAACCCATACGTTTTTATAATCCGTCTCTTCTTTTAGTTGGCTTGAAAACCCAAAAAGAGAATCATGGGAATCTTCTCTCTTTTGCAAAGAGTTTTTAAACTCGGCGTTTTGGGCAAGGCTTATGGCGATTGACAAAGTGGCGTTTTGCTTATGTTCTATCAATCTCTTTAGCTTATCGCTCATCAAAACCGAAAGGTTCTCATGCTGAACCTCCGAGCGAGCCTTCGCCTCGCTAGATTTATAGTAAGTTCCAAAAGAAAAAACCGCCGAGGAAATCATAAAAAACACAATGAGCAAGAATAGATTCCAATATTTATAATGTAAAACATCTCCCATATATGACTTAAATTGTACCACAAACGTCTTTATACTTTATAAGGGAGCTCTTTAAAATTGCGTCATTTTTCCATGCATAGTTAATCCTCATATATTACAGTCAAAGTCATCGTCTGATTATGAAGTTTGCAATCGTATAAATTATCCGAAAAAGGAGCCAACTCCCCATAAGAATAAAATCCACTTACATGAACTTGTTCCCCTAGAACGTCTTGCATGACTTCGAGTTCCTCGTCTACAAGTTCTTTTAAAACGCTACGGCGTCCACTGCAACTCACGCTAAGGGCTAACGCCGTTTTATCATTGCGTTGGCGTATCAGTTTTGAAACCATTTGAGCGCCATCGACAAGATTGTTGACGTTTGTTTTCATAAGACGAACGATTGAACCTTCGGGAACGTCGCCAGCGAACAGTAAAGATTTGTCTTCATTGATTGCCATGATGACTCGCACAACTTCCTTGTCGCTTTGGCGTTCACGAATATTGAGAGGAAAACGAAGTCCGCTTGTTGGCAAATCCTTGATAAAGTCGCCTAAGTACGCTTCATATAGCGTTAAAGCCGGTTTATTGTCAATCTCGTAAACAACGTTGCCATCGGATTTTGTAACGACGCGCTCCGCGCCAAACTCTTCCCAGCCAGTCTCGCAACCAACGCTAACATGCAAAGATTCTCCATAAAACCCTATGGCTAAGGCTTGTTGTTCTTGCGCTTGTCCATCGCACATGACAACTGTGCGATTAAACGCCTCTCCATCGCCGGCCAATCCTCCCGTAACGCAAAGATTTTTTTCGACGCCGTTGACGCCTTTGGCTAAAAGCGAGCCATTTAAACCTATGCCGCCCATTAAGATGAAAGCATGGAGCAAGCCTTCTTGTGGAAGCTTATTTATGAGTTGTGAAGATTTTTCTTGAAGATTGTCATTGTTTAGGTTCTCCACTTTGACAACTTCCACCGAACCTTTCTCCAACGCGACGACGGTTGCCACCAAAGGATGCTTGCTTAGAGAGCCGTTTTGTATGCTTCCAGCGGTAGAAGCGCCGACAATATGGGCGTGAGGATAACGCTTCTCAAGATACTCGAAACGCTCTGGATTTTCAATGGCGTCCCTATCGCCAAAAACCAATACTAGCGTAGCTTGAGACGCTTGAACCTGATTTTCACCATGGCTCTGCCACAAATCCCCATCAAAATAAAGTTCTTCAATTTTCATTCCTTTCCTCCCTCGAAAATTTCATTAAATTCCAACTCAACTTGCGCAATAATTTCCACAAGCTCTTTAACCGCTTCAAGAAACGTCTTAAAAAGAGTAAAGACGATTCTATCAGAAAATGGTAAAGCGTCTCTAATAAGTTCCATATCTACGTATTTTTTATTTAACGTTCTCATCGCTTTGTCTTACATTTTGTAGATTCTCATGGCTACTACGTTAGCGAGTAATCGTGCTAACGTTAAAATAAAAAGAGAAACGAATGATCCCGCCATGGAACAAAGGAAAAAAGTAACGCCTATAATTTACGCAAAGATTTACATAGAATTGTACTTTTGAGTGATATAATGGTTATTCAAAATTATAAAATTAAATACAATAACGAGGTATCGCATGTTAGAGAAACCGACAGATCTTCATGATAAGTTTTGGGAAATTTTTTCAAAACAAGATAGACAAAAGATAGATGAATTTAAAAGCTACATGGATAAGTTCGCCGTTAACTTCAATCTATATAAAGACGGTAATTTCATAGAACAGTCATTACCTTTTGACGTAATACCAAGAATTATTTCAAAACAAGAATTTAACAAAATTGAAAAAGGATTGATTCAAAGAGTTACGGCTTTGAATCTTTTTTTAGAAGATTTATACACCGACGCCAAAATCGTTAAAGATGGAATTATTCCACAGGAATTTATAGATAGCGCGAGTGGTTACTTAAAAGAGTTCGTCGGCTTTTCTCCATCGAAAAAAATCAGGGCGCACATTAATGGAATCGATTTGGTAAAAGATTCGAAAAATAACGAATGGGTTATTTTGGAAGACAATCTAAGAGTGCCAAGCGGCGCGAGTTATCCGCTTTCCATACGAGACACTTATAGAAAGATTTATCCCGATTTTTTTGAAGAAATGAAAATTGAGCCAATTAAAAATTATCCAAAAATCATTACGGACGCTATGAACTACGTCAATACCGGTGGCATAAACGTAGTTTTAACCCCGGGAAGATTTAATTCCGCGTACTACGAGCATAGTTACCTAGCGCAAAAATCCGGCGCGCATCTTGTTCGCGCTCATGAACTTGTCGTTATAGACAAAAAAGTTTACTTCAAAAATTACGATGGACAAAAAATACTCGTTGGTTCGATTTATAGAAGATTGGACGATGAATTTATCGACCCAAAATTCTTCAATCCAGAGAGTCTTATTGGAGTTCCTGGTCTTATTGAAGCTTACTTGGCTGGAAACGTCGCGCTTATGAACGCGATTGGAAACGGCGTTGCGGACGACAAAGGGATTTATTATTTCGTTCCTAAGATGATTAAATACTATCTTGGAGAAGAGCCTATCTTACAAAACGCGCCGACGTATCTTCCTTATTTTGAAGAGGACATGGATTACGTTATGAACAACATAGAAAAGTTGGTCATCAAAGACGTGGCGGAAGCTGGCGGTTATGGCGTTTTGTTTGGTCACAACATGAGTACGATTCAGCTTGAAGATTTAAAAATGATGATAAAAGCGAATCCTCGAAGATTTATCGCGCAAGAACTGATAGAATTTTATGATGAAAAGTGTTATCTAGAAGGCAGTTTGCAAGATAGAAAAGCGGACTTTAGAGCTTACGTCGTCGCTGGCGAGGACGTTAAGGTTTGGAACTGCGGATTAACGAGATACGCGCTCGAAGAGGGAAACTACCTTGTAAACTCTTCTCAAGGCGGCGGATTTAAAGACACTTGGGTAATGGAGTTATAAGATGGCACAATTATTAACGGCAAACGTAGCCACTAGCATGTACTGGTTGGGAAGATATATAGCGAGAGTGGAAGCGACGCTCTATGAAATCAACAAAGCGTACGACCTGATAATCGACGTGGACAAAGACGCCGGCGTTAAACTCTACAAAAAATTTGAAATTGATTTGGAGTACACGAACGCGATAGACTTTTTAGACAAGTCCATTAGAGGCGATCACTCCGCAAATTTATCGACTATACTTCAAAACGCGAGAGAAAACGCGATCATTAGTAGAGAGTACATAGACGAATTGGCGTTTGGCGAGATCATCGCGCTCAATGAAATGGCTCAGAGAACTTCTAAAAGCGACCTAAGAGTGGATTATCAAGACATTGATTACGCTCTCTCTTTAATCAGTGAAATTTGGGGAGCTCAAACAAAAAGAGGACACAGAAAAGCTGGCGATTATTTTTTAAGATTGGGAAAACTTGTTGAAGAGGTCGATTTTCGCTTAAGATTTAATAGAAAACAAGCAATGACGGAGTTGATTTTAGAAGAGATTAACGCAACGTTTAAACTGCTTAATCCTGAAATAAACATAAAAGCAAGCGATAACGACGATATTATGGGTGACATCTACAGACAAATGGATAAACTTATAGTAGTGGATTAAACGATAAAATTCAGTAGAGAATTCTACTGAATTTGGCTCTGACTTTGCGTTGGCAAAGTTGGTTCTTTACTCCCGACTTCTTCTCGTCTCACGTCCACCATAACCGACAAATTACTATTTCCGCTACTAAAAACGACGCCTTTCAAGGGTGAAATGTCATTGTAATCCCTTCCCGAACCTAAAAGAATGTGTTGTTCTCTTGGAATAAGATTATTGGTCGGATCAAACTCGATCCAGCCCGCGTTTGGCACGTAAACGGCGAACCAAGCGTGAGAGGCGTCCGTGCCAAATAATTTTTTTTGCCCATTGAGAGGGATTGTTTCAATATAGCCGCTCATGTATTTAGCCGGCAAACCTATGGTTCTTAGCGCGGATATGGCAAACTGCGCGAAGTCCTGGCATACGCCTTTCTTTGCCGCGAATATCTCCTCCACGGGCGTTGTAATGTCGCTAAACCCAGACAAAAATTTAAAGTCGCTAAAGATGCGCTGCATAAACTCGTGCGCCGCCTCAAAAACGTCCCGATTATCCGTAAAAGATTCCAATGCGTACTCTTTTATTTGCGCTGAACCATAGGGTATGAGATCCGATTCAAAAAGATACTGCTTCGCGTAGAGATCGGCAATATCGAATTTTGACAATCTTTTTATCGCTTCCTTATAAGTCATGCCGTTCGCTTTTACGTTGCGCACATGTTCGTCGATAACGTCTGGCGAGATTTCCACCTTCGATTTGCCAATAACGAAGAACGATTGATGAGGCTCTCTAATAAGCATATGCGTGTTCGCGTTTCCAAACATATCAAGGTAATCATGCGATTCAAAAGCCGCCGGAGAGACTTCCATTGAAAAATCCAGTAATTTTTGATACGCCGTAACCTTTGGTTTTAGTCTTGCGAGATTATGACTAAAAGTAACGTTGCTTTGATACTCAAATGCCGTTTTGTGATAAACGTTATATATCATGTAGCTCCTTAATCGTCATAATGTGAAAAATAAGTGTTTGAGAACTCATTTGAACACTCTAAAAATAGCGTGGACAACTCCGATAAAACCTTATCAAGTTCCATGTACACCCCGTCTTCTTCTTTAGTCTCTAACAACGCGTTTAAATCCACCGACTCTAAAAGCTCTTTTGCTTGCAAAAGAGCTTTTTCATAGGAAGTCGTCTCTTTTTTTGCCTTGGGCAAGAGTTTAAATTCTCTTAAAAGATCGTCTATTATATAGCCTATGGACTTTGGAAACTGTTTATTTAAAATTAAAAATTCCAATACGTTCTTGAGCGATAGGGAACTTCTGTAATGCGCTCTATACGCGTTGAAACTCTCTATGGAGTTGAGCATTCCTTCTAAGACGTCATGTCCAACCGATTTGTCGAGCTTAATGCAAAGCATTGATTTCGCTTTTGAGATAAGAAGCAAAGAGTCCTCAATTTGAAATCCTATCTCATACAAGAGATAGCCCTGCGCTCGAAAAACGCTCTCGTACACAAGTTGTTTGTACGCCATGAAATAGATAAGAAATTTGTCAAGCTCGCTCGCCACTACAATGGTCGAGTCTCCTTTTCTACTTGCAAATTCGCGCCACTCTTTTTGTATTTTGTCAAAAAGCTTCCAAGTTTCAAGAGTCATAAAATCTTTTAGATTAATGTTTGCGTTTGACAACATGTATATGGTCGAGGAGAGGGAACCTAATCGAAACATGTCTTTAACGATGGACGTAATCTCAACCATGGGAAACCTATTAAGGCTCGCCTGATTTTCGACGTCCAAAAATCCAGGATACGTCATAGTCATATGAGTTAAGGCGTTTTCTATCATGCGCTGTGATTCTAGCGAAGTTACGACTTCATATCTATAAAAGTTTGTTATTTTTTTAATCACGTGCAAAATCAATCTCGTAGTGGCGATGGAACGAGAGAGATACCTACCAAGCCAAAATAGATTCTCGGCTTTGAGCGTTGAGACTTGATCGATCGACGTTTCCGCGTAATGCGCGTGTTTTAAGCTAAAGGTTGGATTTGCGCTATGAGAGTCGTCTCCGAGTATCCATAAATCCTTGCTAAGTCCGCCATTGTTTGAGACAAGCAAACTATTTTTGCTGTTGGACATTCGAACGAGTCCACCGTTCATAACGCTGTACTCTTCATCTTTTTTTAGAGAGAACGTTCTAATAACGGCGTTTCTTGGTTCAACTTTGGCGTCTTCGTAATAAGGCACCGTAGAGAAACTCACCTCTTGTTGCGCAACGTATTTGTAAGGATTGTGTTTTAGCAAAGCGATAAGATTGTCGCGTTCGACTAAAGATAAATTTTTTCCAAAGTATATGTCTATGTTTTCGGTTCTGTCGATTTTTTTAATGACCAAAGAGCTTATGTTTTCTATCACGTAATCAAGCTCTTTCTTTTGACCGCACCACCATGTCGCGATTTGAGGAAGGATTAAATCTTCTTTCAAAAAGTATTGCGCTATTTTGTTCATAAAGGGGTTGAGACCTATATTTTCCAAAATCGCGCTGCCTATGGGATTGGCCATGTTGAGATTGCCTTCTCTCATGGTTTCGATAAGTCCCGCCACTCCGAGTCTTGAATCGTTTTTTAGTTCGAGAGGATCGCAATATCTATCGTCGACTCTTCGCAAAAGAGTGTTTATCTTCTTGAGTCCGCTCAAACTTTTCAACCAAAGAGAACCCTTTTTTGTCAACAAATCCTGCCCTTGAAGCATATTGATTTCCAAAAAAGAACTCAAGTACGCATGTTCAAAATAAGTTTCATTGTGAGGACCGGGAGTAAGCAGCGCTACGGTTGACAAATCGCCGCCGGCGAGCTTTTTTAGCATCGCTTTGTAATCTTCGACAAAAGAGGACAATTTCTTTTTTGTAATCTCCGGGTAGAGTTCCTTTGCGATGACGTTCATGGCGAGTCTGTTCTCTATGGCGTAGGCCAGTCCCGATGGAGCTTGAGTTTTATCGCTGATAATCCACATTTTTCCATCGGGTCCTCTCGCTATGTCCGCTGCGTAATAGTAAAGGTTAAAATCCTCTTTAGCCCCAAAATCAAAAACTTCCGTTGAAAAACCCTTGTGACCAAAGATAACTTCAGCGGGAACGATGTTTTCTTTGATAAGTTTTTGCTCCGAGTATAAATCTTTAAATATTAAATTTAAAAGTTTCGCCCTCTGTCTCAAACCTTTTTTTATCTCTTCCCATTCGGGTTCCCCAATAACAAAAGGAATGGGGTCAAGTCCCCACCTTCTGTTTGTGGGCTTGTCGTTATCGTTGTAAATATTGTAAGTTACGCCATTGTCTTCAAGATGCCAGTCTATCTCGTCTTGTTTCTCTTCGAGCAGTTTCAAGCCCGCTTTTTCTATATCCGCGACAACGTTTTTCCAACACTCTCTGACGTTGTCGTCATTATCATATAGTTCATCAAAGGATGATTCTGAAACGTAACTATCAAAAATTTGCATTTACTGTTTTGCCCACTTTCTTCTTAAATCTAACGTATTTGGATATTCCAAACTCGTAGGAACTTCTTGAAAAAGAAATACCGCGTTTGTTGGTCTATCTTTAAATAAAACCGCTCTTTGCGCGCCATTGACGTCTCTTAAACTTTGTTGCACCATTGAAGACGAAACGTATTCCAAGTTGCCTTGAGTATGATTAAAAGGCTGAAATCTATTGATTCTTCTTGACTCCGCTTCCCCCGCGTTGATTGGGAAAGTTTCATACGTTCTTCCCCCCGGATGAGAAACATGGTACGTCATTCCACCTATGGATCTTTCGTTCCATTTGTCCACAACGTCAAACGTAAGTGGAGTGTCGACGCCTATGGTCGGATGCAACGCCGACCATGGTTGCCACGCTTTGTATTTGACTCCAGCGACAAACTCGCCCTCGACTCCCGTAGGACTCAAAGGTATCACGACGGAGTTGCATGTGAGCAAATAGCGTTCTGAAACAAAATTGTTTACTTTTATCTGCACTCTCTCTAACGAAGAGTCAACATAGCGAGACGTTCCCTGAGAACCACTCTCTTCACCAAGAACATGCCAAGGCTCAATCGCGGCGCGAAGCTCCAAATGCACGTTTTCAACCGTCGCCATTCCATAAAGAGGAAATCTAAACTCAAAAAACGGGTCAAACCAATCAAGTCCGAAATTATACCCTTCGTTGTTCAAAAATTCAACAATGTCTTTCATGTCCTCTTTGACGTAATGCTCAAGCAAGAACTTGTCATGAAGTTGCGTGCCCCAACGAACGAGTTTGTGTTTGTAAGGTTTTCTCCAAAAGAGCGACACTAGCGTTCTAATAAGAAGATTTTGCATCAGGGCCATTTTAGGGTGTGGAGGCATGTCAAATCCCCGAAGTTCCAAAATCCCAAGTCTTCCGGTACTAGAATCAGGGGAATAAAGCTTGTCTATACAAAATTCCGATCTGTGAGTATTTCCCGTTATATCCGTGAGCATGTGACGGAAAAGTCTGTCCGTAAGCCAAAAAGGAACCTCTTGATCTAGTGGAATTTGCGCAAACGCGATTTCCAATTCGTAGAGATTTTCCAATCTTCCCTCGTCGACGCGAGGCGCTTGAGAAGTCGGTCCGATGAAAGCTCCCGAGAAAAGGTAGGAAAGACCCGGATGATGCTGCCAAAAAGTGAGTAAACTTCTAAGCACTTCGGGGCGTCTGAGAAGCGGGCTGTCCGCTGGCTTCATCGCGCCTATCGTGACGTGATTTCCACCACCCGTTCCCGTGTGTTTTCCATCAAGCATAAACTTTTCCGTTCCAAGACGAGATTCTCTCGCGTCGTTGTAGAGCGTGAAGAGGTTTGTCGTCAACTCTTGCCAAGAACTCACAGGCTGAATGTTCACCTCGATGACGCCTGGGTCGGGAGTGACTTTGATGGTCTCCAAACGAAGGTCGTGAGAGGGTTCGTACCCTTCTAAAACCACTTTAATCTCCAGCTTTCTCGCGACCGCTTCTATGGAAGCTATGAGGTCTAAAAAGGCGTTTGTATGATTTAAAGGCGGCAAGAATATGTAAAGTTTCCCATTTCTTATTTCTATGTTGAGCCCAGTTCTAATAAAAACGGCGTTAGGGTCGTTCTTGGCCTTAAAGCTCTCTGCGTCTTTTGCGTTTTTTTCCGCTTTTCTAAGAAAATTTTTAAGTTTTGGCGCTTTGGCGAAAAGGTCCGGCTCAAAATGCAAAGGCAACTCGTTTTGGGGGTTTTCTATCAATGAATTCATTGGAAGTCTCAGACCTAAAGGCGAATCTCCGGGAATTAGGAAAAGTTTCTCTCTTCTAAACGTCCAAAACGAAGTCATCCATTCATCTTCCGCGTAGTTGAGAGGAAGAACGAAGCCAACCGGCTTGCTTAAGCCTTGACTTAGCACTCTCGCGATGGTTTGTCTCTCAAGAGCGCTATCGATATCATACTCTGAGGGGTCTATGTCTATAGGAAGCGCGGCTTCTTTCATAATGTAATGCATAGGGTCTTCATAAGCCGTCATGATAGTCTCGTCCGTCACTTTTAACGTCAGAGCCAACGTCTCTAAAAACTTTTTGGCGTCTTCGTTCGTATAGTTGTAGCTTTCGTTCATACTTGCGAATAAATTTGCGTCTTTCCAAATTTTCTTGCCGTCTTTTCTCCAAATGATGGACGTCTGCCATCTTGGGATAGGCTCTCCCGGATACCATTTTCCTTGGGCGTAGTGAAGCATTCCGCCTTTGCCAAAAGAGTTGAGCAGTCTTCTCGCCAACGTGTCGGCAAGTTCTCTTTTGAGAGGACCGTCGGCAGCCGTGTTCCATTGCTCCGATTCCATGTCGTCTATCGATACGAAAGTCGGTTCTCCACCCATGGAGAGTCGTACGTCGTTTCTTTGAAGTTCGGCGTCCACTTCGTAACCCAAGGCGTCTATGGCTTCCCATTGATCGTCGCGATATGGTTTCGTAACGCGAGGAGATTCAAAAATTCTTGTCACGGTGTTTGAAAATTCAAACTCAGTTTCGCATTTGTCGCTTAAACCTTCGATGGCGTGCGCGCTTTCAAAATGAGCGGTGCAAGCGAGTGGAATGTGTCCCTCTCCGGCGAATAAACCGCTAGTGGAATCAAGCCCCACCCAGCCGGCGCCTGGAAGATACACTTCCGTCCATGCGTGCAAATCCGTAAAATCTTCCTCTGGACCGCTTGGACCGTCGAGCGATTTTTCATCTTGTTTTAGTTGAACCAAATAGCCTGAAACAAATCTCGCCGCAAGTCCCAAAGTTCTTAAGACCTGGACGAAAAGCCATGCGTAATCTCTACAGCTTCCAAGTTTCTTGTCAAGAGTGTATTCGCATTTTTGAACGCCCGCTTCAAGACGAACGGTATAGTTTAAATATTTGTAAATTTCGGTATTGAGGTAAACGAGAAAATCATTGATTTTACGCTCTTTCAAATCAAGCGACGCCATGAATTCTTTAAGATGCTTCCCGCTTTCGGTAATCTCAAAGTAGGGAGTCAATTCCGCTTTTAATTCAGGCTTGTACTCAAATGGATACTGTTCGGCGTACTCTTCGACGAAAAAGTCAAAAGGGTTGATTGAAATCAAGTCCGCGATGACTTCCACGTCGATTCCAAACTCTTTTACTTTTTCGGGAAAAACGATTCTTGCCAAATAATTTCCATAAGCGTCTTGCTGCCAGTTGATAAAATGATTTTCCGGCGTTATTTTCATGGAATAGGCGTCAATTGGCGTTCGGCTATGAGGAGCGGGACGAAGTCTTATGGTGTGCGGTGAAAGCGATATGTATTTATCATACTTATAATGAGTTTTATGCGAGAGTACTACTTTTAACGACATAATCTTCCTTTAATATTTAATTGTTACTTACAATTTATTTATGTAGAAATACTACTAACAAATACTTTTTTTTTTATAAATTTAGTTTTTTTATTATATCACTTAATCTCCTATTTAATCTTCTTAAACGCTTAATATTCAAACATTTTTTACACTCAATGCTTTAAAGGAGAGTAACCCATACTCCCACGTCAAGAGTGGAGTCCGCCACGCCGGCATAAGAACCGGAGATAGGCGCGACGGCGTCGGCGAGTCTTGATACGGCGACGGGGATATGGTCGGCTCCCGCAATGTCTCCAATGGTAGGGTCAAAACCTTTCCACCCTCCCCCTGGCAAATAAACCTCCGCCCACGCATGAGTGGAACCAATCTGAGCGGACATCAGCGGCGCGTAAAGATACCCGCTCACAAACCTCGAAGCGAGTCCCAAACACTTCACCGTTTCCATAAAAAGAAGAGCGAAATCACGGCAAGACCCAGAACCTAGGCGAAGCGTTTGTTCAACGCTCTGCACTCCGGGCGCTTCTCTTACCGTATAAGAGAACGTTTGGTAAATATGCGAGCTGAGTCGTTGCAATAGCGTGTACGTTTGAATCTGTTCGCTTGTTTTGTAAACGTTGTAAATCATACTATTTAAAAGCTCTCTAGTTTCTCTGTTTGGCAGTTGCATGTAGGGCGAAAGTAAAAATTTATCCTCGGATTTGTATTCAAATGGAAAAGTGATGGCGTAATGAGCAACTATGAAGTCAAGAGGAGATTCGTTGTATTGCTGAATAATCACCTCGCTTTCAATTAAAAGTTGGCGCGTTGGCTCGCTAAAACTCGCTATGGCGACTGAATTGCCCTCAACGTCTCTATGCCAAAGCGTTTTAGCTTCGGGCGCGCTTTTTAAAATAAAGGATTCGATTCTCAGTTCATGGTCTTCTCTCGGACGCAGTAGCAGACGGTGTTCGCCAAGCGTAACGCTGGCGGAATAGTTGTAATAAGTGCGGTGAATGATTTTATAACGCTTCATATGTAATCCTCGTATAAAAGTTTAGTTATTTTCAATCCGCTCAACGCGAACGTATTGCGAAGATGGGTACAGGCTTGGTCCAAACTGATTGTAAATCGCGACGTCCGCCGCGTCGCGACCATAACCGATTGCGACGTATCCACCTTTGACTTGAGTTTGCGTCGCGTCAAACAAGTACCATCTGTCTCCAACGTAAACCTCAAACCAAGCGTGCAAATCCATGGGTTCTAGGCCGTGAAGATATCCGACAACCATTCGTGCGGGAATGCTAATGCTTCGACACATGGCGATTCCTAGATGAGACAAATCTCTGCACACCCCATACTTCCTAGCGTTCACTTCTATCGCCGAGACGAGGGCGTCGCTAACGTTAGGCTCAAAACTGATATTGTTTTGTAGCCATTTCGTTATGGCCACGACTTGATTATAACCCAAAAGTTCATTGGCGATTATTTCCGAAGTCATCTGAGCAAATCGGTCCGACTCGCAATAACGGCTTGGCAAAAGATACATGAGCACCGATTCGGGAAGGTTTTGTATCTCCACGAAAGGGGCTCCTTGAACTTGGTCTATGGTATGGGCCGTCGTCACTTTTGCGGCGGTGTGGATGGAAAAATTTCCAACGGGAGCGATTAATCTCTGACAAAGATTTCCGTAGATGTCGGTAAATTCAAACACGGGCACGCTTGGGGTGATTTTATACTCTTCATAGGAAATCCACTGATTTGCGCCACTGCGTGGACGCAACATCAGAACAAAAGGCGTTGGCGTAACGATGTCAAATTTCAAATCACAACTTGCATATAACAACATATTTTATTTCCTTTACTCATTCTACACTAAGTTTAATCGTAAGTATAGTATTACTTCTTATATATTTACGAATAACTCTGTTTAATATTTAAGCTATGAATATGGTAAAATGGCATTTATAATTTAAACGCTCTCCATGAACCTCGCCAAATTAGAAATGAAACCAATGTAAATTAAGGAACAAATATGCAAAAACTTACGCCACAAGGGCAAAATCTAGTAAATGATTTAGCCAACAGATACAATTTAAGTACAGATACCGTTATATATATGATTGGAGCCGTAAACAACGGCGGTGGAACCATGGCGCAGTTTAATTCTCCGCAACTCGGCGGCTCGGGTCAATGGATGAGAGGCGGCATGACAATGGTTGGAGACATGTTTAACAACGGCCTAAAAAACACCGTAAACAATCTATGTAGCGACATCTCCAACGCTTTGTCAAATACGCAAATTTTTCCTATCGCGCCCGCAGGAACCAGAGAAAGCAACCAATGGTGGCCAACGAGTTTAAATTTGGGTTCTCCATTTAGCAGTGGTGGACAAAACAACGTGCGCTACGCGGTGTTTCCAAACAGACTTGCGGTTGAACGCAACGGAGAAGTAACCGTCTATAACACGCTCGACAATAACGTTAGTGGCGTTTCTCAGCAACAAGGAGGAGACGCCTCGCTCACTTTTAGCAGCCAATACGGAACGATAGCCGTCGCGTCTCTGCCCGTCGTTTATGGAAGTAACTCTCTCCAAAACGCTCCTCAAAACAATTTTCTCCAAGAATCCAACAATAACTTTGTGGTTCCCCAACCCGTTGCGCAAAACAACGCAGCTGAGAGCGTTACTCAAAACAATGAAACCTCAAAATCAACAGAGGGAATCATAGAGATGATAGAAAAACTTTCTAGCCTTCATAAAGCGGGCATTCTCTCCGATGACGAATTCTATTCAAAAAAAACCGAACTATTAAGTAGAATTTAAATACGCCATTAATGGATATTGGAAAAAATACAAGGCGTTTTGAAAATTAAGCTAACTTCTTGAAACTATGACTAAAAAATAAGCAATATATTGCTTATACCGCTAGGTTATCTAAGTTATAATTCCCTTTGATATTTTATAAAAAGGAAGAGTTTAATGGAAAATTTTGCAGACGTTCAATATATATTGACAAGTTTTTTAATGCTTTTCGCGGGAGCGTTAGTTATGTGGATGGCGGCGGGATTCGCCATGTTGGAAGCGGGATTGACCAGATCAAAAAATAGCGTGGTCATTTTATTAAAAAACATGTTGCTTTACGCCGTTTCATCCATCATGTTTTATCTCATCGGTTACAATCTAATGTATGGCGGCGGTGGCAGTTTTATGGGTGATTTCAACTTCGTCTTGAATGGGATTAGCTATGGCGATCACTCTCTCATGGCGGACTTCTTTTTCCAAGTCGTATTCGTCGCGACGGCCGCTTCCGTCATTTCAGGCGTTGTCGCCGAGCGGATAAAAATTTGGGGTTTCTTAATATTTGTGGCCGTTTTAACCGCCGTCATTTATCCGATTCAAGGGCATTGGTCTTGGGGTGGCTCTTCCCTTGGCGGATTAATGGAAGGATTTAGCGATTTCGCCGGTTCCACCGTCGTGCATTCGGTTGGCGGCTGGGCGGCTTTGGCGGGAGTTTTGCTTCTTGGCGCCAGACAGGGAAAATACAACTCCCGAGGGCAGGTGAATCCGATTTTGGGCTCATCCCTTCCTCTCGCCACTTTAGGGACGTTTATTTTGTGGTTGGGATGGTTTGGTTTCAATGGCGGTTCCGTTTTGGCGATGGGGACGAAAGAGAACGTCGATTCTATCGCCGCCGTTTTTGCGGCGACAAACATGGCCGCGTCGTTTGGAGCCGTCACCGCGGCGATTTTAACGCAAGTTTTGTATAAAAAAGTAGATTTGACCATGGTTTTAAACGGCGCGCTCGCTGGTCTCGTCGCCGTGACCGCCGCGCCAAACATGGGTATGCTAGCCGCGTCCGTGGATGGTTTCGTCGCTGGGATTTTAGTCGTGTTTTCAATCATTTTCTTTGACAAACTGCAGATTGACGACCCTGTTGGAGCTCTTTCCGTTCATCTCGTAAACGGTATTTGGGGAACTTTGGCGGTATCTATTTGGAATCCAGAAGTGACTTTTTTCATGCAACTCAAAGGCGTGCTCATCGTTGGTCTCTTTACGTTTAGCGCCTCGTTTATTTTATGGTACCTGATTAAAATCTCCATTGGCATTCGCGTGGACGCCAAACATGAGCTAGACGGCGTCGACGTTCATGAAACAGGATTGGAAGCTTATCCAGAGTTTTCAAAAAAAGGTTAAACTCATGAATGATAAAGACAGATACGTAGCTAGCGTCAGAAAAGCTCGCGCCGAACACGGCAAATGGCTAAACGCGGTCAAAGTTATGGTCTCTGGTTTTGAAAAAAACAAAGATTTGGTCGCTTTAAATCAATCAGAGTCGCCCTTCGGCGTTTGGCTCAACGAAGAAGCGATACTTTTGTCAACGATCAATAGCAAAGCGGCGCTCATAGACGTGGAAGAGATGTTTAACGAGTGCTACTCCCTCTATCACAAAATATATCATCGACTTTTCAATACCAAAAACAGTAGCCTGCTTAGCTCCGTTTTTGGCATAAATAAAGTGTCTGTCGATGATTTAAAACTCTCAGAACACTACTATGAAGAGTTGGTCAAAAAATCAGATCAACTCACCAACAAATTGCGAGTTTACGAGAATCAAGTGCAAGCGAACGGTGAAGAAAAATTTGAAGGTCTCTATGCGAAAGAGACGATTTTCATCAAAGAAGAGAGCGTTGAAATAAAGACGCAGAGATACTATAGAGGAAGTTTAATCAGCGATGATTGATTTTACTTATTTTTTAAGCTTACTTCTTATATACTCCTGGATTGACTGTCAGTCGGTCATTCTTAAACAAAGGAGTATTTTTGGCAATCATAGTGGACAAAGTACAGAAAAAAAAAGACATAGCGCTCTCATGCAAAGAACTGTTTGTAAATAACTCCATAAAAGAGTTGACTATCGCGGAGGTTGCGAAAACCGCTGGGGTTGGCAAGGGAACCATTTATGAATACTTCAACAACAAAGAAGAGATAGTTTTCGAGATAGTCAACATCCTGCTTCAAGAACACAATCAAGCAAAACATGCAAAAATGCAAACGTTAAACTCTTCAAAAGAGAAAATCAAACTTTTCTTTTACGTCTTTTACGACAAAGAGAACGAACAGCTCCGAAAACTCTACAAAGAGTTTGTCTCCATCTCTCTCGTCTCTCCAAATCCTGAAATGATTACTTTTCAAAGCAAATGCGCGACTACGTATTTTGAGTGGTTTGAAGAGGTCATACAAGAAGGCATAGACAAAGGCGAACTCCTTGTTTCTTCAAAAAAATTGGCCAGAGGTCTTTTTGTCATTGGAGAGGGTCTTTTTATCTCAAAGGAAGTAACGACCACCATAGACGATTTAAAATTTGAGCTTGACACTTTCTTTGACACGCTCTTTGAACTTATAGAGGTGAAAAAATGATACGAGTACTATTTCTTTTGCTACCACTCTTTTTAAACGCGGAGAGTTTAAAAGATTTGATAGAGTTGGCGACGACCAACAACGATTTGATTCTCTCAAAACAGTACAACGAACAATCGCGAGCCAAAGAGTTGGCGTCTAAAAAAAGCGCTTATTTCCCTACGATAGACATTGGCGGATTTTACAAACGAGACGATTCGCCCTCCCCTTTTCAAGCGGGAGACACTCTGAGTGGATTTGCAAAAGTGGGTTTTGACATCTATGACGGTGGTCAAAAATCATCCTTGGAAAACCAAGCGAAAGAGTTGCTAAAATCCTCCGCTTACGACTCAAAAGCTTATAAAAAAAGTTTGGCTTTACAGATAACGGAAGATTTCTTCAACGTAAAAAGCTTAGAATCCTTACTCGCCTCAAGAGAGGAAGCTCAAATATCCTTAAAAGCCCAACTAGAGAGAATCAGCCGTTTTTACGACGCGAACATGGCGACAAAAGACGAGATAGATAGAGTTCAGTCCGATTTTGACACAAACGTTTACAACATGGAGTCCATAAAATTTCAGATTCTTTCTCTAAAATCGGCGCTCGAACTTAAAGTGGGCAAAAGCGTAAGCAACTTGGAAAACTCATCCTTTAAAAAAGTGATCTCAAGCGAGTACGAAACGCTTGACGCCACAAAAGCGCTCATCTCTCAAAATAGCTCCATCAAGTACGCAGCCGCGTCCATAGATAGTTTTTACTCGCCAAGAGTTAGAGTGGAAGACACTTTTAGCCTCTACTCTTACAACAGAGAAAACCCGCAAGTCGCTCTTTTGGACAATCAAAACGCTCTTTTGCTCACTCTGAACTTTAGACTCTTCGATTATGGAGAGATAGAGAAAAACAAAGAAGCGGTTTTGCTAAACTCTCAGGCTTTAAACTCTCAGATAAACTACCAAACCAAAAAACAAAAGATGGAACATGAACTGGCGAAAGCGGGAATAACAACGGCAAACGTGAGAATAACAAGCGCCAAAAGCGCTTTAAACGCGGCGACGAGCGCTTTTGTCACGATAGAAAAAAAATACAACGCCGGCATAGTCGACTACATAGTTTACTTGGAATCTCTAACCAAAAAAACAAATTCAAAAGCCCTCTACGAGAGTGGTTTGTACGAGCTAGAGATAGCGTACGCCAGACTCTATTACTTTGAAGCCAAAGATATAAAAGAGGAGTTGGAACAATGAAAGACATATTGTTAGTCACGTTACTGTTAGTTAGTTTTACGCAAGCCAAAGAGATATACGCCACTTTTAGCCGGTATTTAAAATTCAAAGCAAAACTAAGCGAAAGTTGATTTTGGAGTTTGACCAAAAAAGCTACAAACTCGTAAAAGTCGGCGACGCGTTTAAGTACAAAGTGGACGGCGACGAGAAAACCCGTACGGGAAAAATCGTAAAAATCTATCCTCGCGCAAACATTCAAAATAGAAAAGTGAGCGCTGAAGTTCGGGCGGACGATTTGTTAGCCGGGCTTTTTGGCGATGGCTATATCTCAGACAAATAAAAGGCGACAATTATGAAAAAGTACGTTGCGATCATCATATTTTCCATTCTCATAGTTTTGAGTCTGTTTTTTATATACCAAAAATTGAATCCTCAAAAATTAAATGAAAAGCTCATTGCCGGCAGTGGAACCATGGATGGCGATTTGATACTGCTCAACAGCAAATATCCCGCGAGAGTGGATAAGATATTTGTCAAAGAGGGCGACTCCGTACTCTTAAATCAAAAAATCGCAAGACTAAAATCCAATGAGTTTTTAAGCAAACGAGAAGCCATGGAAGCGTCCATCAACAACATGAAACTACAAGAAAACGCTTTTTCCAAAACCATTGAAGCCCAAAAACTAGACTTTGCTCTTTTGAGTAAAACTTTGCCAAACGCAGTGACGATAAAAGAGGAGAGTCTATCCGCTTTGAATAACTCTTTAAAAGGCGTCGAGATTGAGATAAACGAGCTGAGGCTTAACGTAAATCATGCCAAAAAAGAGTACGCAAGAAATCAAAAGCTTTACAAAAACAAAGCCATCTCTTTAGAGGCTTTTGAATTGGTGGAGCTACGATACAAAACTTTGTCCCAACGCTTGCAAAGAGCCAAAATCGACAAAGAGAGACTAGGCGACAACTTGCAAATTGCTTCCATAGAGTTGCAAATGGCGAAAGACAATCTCTCTAAGATTGAGAGCGCGAAACAAAATCTTTTCTCCGCGCAAGACAAACTACAAGCGATGGTCGCGCAAACGGAAGTTTTAAAGTCTCAAAAAAACGAGATAAACGCCATGATAAACGAGTTGTCTCTTTACTCTCCAACGGATGGTTTCGTCATTGAAAAGGTGGCAAACGAAGGTGAAGTGGTCTCAGCCGGAGGCGTTGTCGTAACGCTCAGCGACACTGCTTCGTACTACCTAAAACTTTACGTGGACACGCTGGAGAATGGAAGGATAAAACTAGGCGACGACGCCGTCATCTTCGTAGACGCCTACCCAAACAAACCCATAAAAGCCAAGGTTGTAAATATTTCCGCAAAAGCGGAGTTTACTCCAAAAGAGGTGAGCGTTAGAAGCGATAGAATACAAAGAGTCTATTCCATTCACTTAAAACCTCTCAAATACGATCCGATTTTGAAACTTGGCACTCCCGCCATTGGAATCGTCTCGATTGACGCGGAGACTCTTCCCTCGTCACTCACGCAAATCCCTCAAATATAAAGTCGACGATGGCGTATTTAAAGATTGAAGAGTTATCGGTTTCGCACAAAAACAGAGTGGCCATCAGTGGGCTAAACCTTGAAGCCAATAAAGGCGAAATCATAGGTTTTGTTGGAGCCGACGGGGCTGGCAAGAGTTCCGCGCTCAACGCCATCGCCGGCGTTATAAAATTTGACGCCAAGATAACGTTTGACAACGTAGTTTATACAAATCCAAAAGAGTCGCAAAAATTAAAACCCGTCATGGGTTACATGCCTCAAGGGATTGGGCTTGTTTTATACGACACGTTGAGCGTGGCGGAGCATTTGGATTTTTTTGCCGACATTAGAGACTTGAAAAAAGACCTGGCGTTTGAAGAGTACAAAAAACGCCTCTTGAGCATGTCTGGACTCAGCGCTTTTTTAGATAGGCAAGCCGGAGATTTAAGCGGAGGAATGATGCAAAAGCTCTCTCTTGTCTGCACCATGCTTCATCGCCCCTCTCTTCTTATCTTGGACGAGCCAACGACTGGAGTCGACCCACTGAGTCGCCTTGAGCTGTGGGACATTTTAAAACAAAACGCCAAAGAGTACGACATGGTGGCTCTCATTAGCACCGCTTATATGCAGGAGGCTCAAAAGATGGATAGGGTTCTGCTGTTTGACGAGGGGAAGGTCATCTCCGAAGTAAACGATAAAAGCGTCTCTCTTGAAAATCTATTTTTTGAAAACGCGAAAAAAAACAACAAACTTTTGCCAACGATAAACATATCGCCCGCAAAAAACGCCCTGAAGAAAAACGAAGTTGTCATGAACGCAAAAAAAATCACCAAAAAATTTGGCGCTTTCATAGCAAACGAGAAAGTCGACATACAACTAAAAAGCTCTGAAATATTGGGTTTGTTAGGCGCCAACGGAGCTGGAAAAACCACGTTTATCAAGATGCTTCTCGGTCTTTTAAAAATCGACGAAGGCGAACTCTATCTGCTAAACAAAAAGATAAGCAGCGCGGACGACAGAAAAGAGCTAAAAAGCAAAATAGGCTACGTAAGTCAGCACTTCGCTTTGTACGACGACATGAGCGTAAGGGAAAACATGCTTTTTTTCGCCTCCATGCATAAAATAGACGCGAAAAAAAGCGTCGAACTCATAAACAAATACTCGATGGAGTTGGGCTTTAACGACTACTTGGACAAGATGCCCAAAGATTTGCCCATTGGAATCAATCAGCGTTTTTCACTAGCCACCGCCATCTTGCATGAACCCATCATCTTGTTTTTGGACGAGCCTACGAGCGGGGTGGACGTTATAGCCAGAGCTCAATTTTGGAAACTTTTAAAAGAGCTCAAAGAGAAGATGGGAATGGCCATTTTAATAACCACCCACTACATGAGCGAAGCCGAATTTTGCGACAGAGTCGTTCTTTTGAAAGATGGAAAAAAAGTGGCCGACGACAGCGTGGAAAATTTCTACGAACGCTTTGCAAACGCCAAGAATTTTGAAGAGATATTTTTGGAGTTTTACAAATGAGATTTCGCGTCATAAAAGCCTACTTCGTAAAAGAGTTGTTTGAGCTCGTCCGCACAAAAATAATCATCATGCCCTATCTCTTGCCCGTTATGATAGTCGTCCTTTTTGGTTTTGGCATTAGAATGCAAGTGACGGGAGCGCGGGTTTTGATTATAGACAACGACCACTCCAAAATCTCGACCACGCTAACGCAAAAATTTCAGCACTCGAAATATTTCAATACGCGCGTCTCCAACGAAAGTGAAGCCGACGCTCTCAGAGAGATAAAAAAAGCGAACGTCGACGCGATTATAATCATTCCTCCCTCTTTTGAGAAAAACGTTCTTAAAAACGTGAAAAGTGAATTGGGAATTTTTATAGACGCCTCCTTTCCTTCTCGCGCCAATACCCTTGAAACCTATATAGGAGGAACGGTGTTGAATCTAGCGAACGAAATGAATATGAAAAGCGGCGTCATATCGCTCAACAACCGCAACCTCTTCAATCAAGCGCTCAGAGACGAAGAGATGATAGTTCCCGGACTTTTGGGACTCGTTTTGTTTGTCGCTCCCGCCATCCTTACCGCTTTGATTATCGCCAAAGAGAAAGAAAAAGGAACCATTTTCAACTTTTACTCCTCGAGCGTGAGTAAGTTGGAGTTTTTAGTGGCGAAACTCTCAGCCGTCTTCGCCCTGCACTCTTTAAACGTTTTTATTCTCTTTTTGCTTGTCGTCTATCTTTTTGACCTGCCATTTCGTGGAAACTTCTTTTTATATTGGTTAAGCAGCGAAATCTATATACTGGTGTCGCTTGGTTTGGGTCTACTCATCTCCATACTCGTCTCAACGCAGATATTGGCCGTGGTTTTAACCCTGATGCTTACGATTTTACCCGCTTTTTTATACTCTGGCATTTTGATGCCAATCAGCTCCATGAGCGCAGAGGCGTACGTAATCGCTCATGTCTATCCCGTCATGTATTACAACCACATTGTTTACGACGTTTTTTTAGTTGGCAACGGCTTTGAATCCACTAAAATCATAGAGTATCTTCTCTTGTTGACTCTGTACGCCGTTGGATTTTTTCTCTTGGGTCTTTTACTGCTTAAAAAGGAGCTAAAGTCATGAAAATTTTTATGAGCATATTTATAAAGGAGCTTTTAGCCTTTTTTAGAAGTTTCGGACTTGTCTTTATGCTTATCTATTTCTTTAGCGCCGAAGTTTACGTAGCGGGCGCGGGCATGGAGATTGACGCGAAAAACATTCCTTTGGCGATTGTGGACAAAAGCGCCGGAGGGATTAGCGAAAAAATCTTGTCAAGACTCCACGCTCCAGAGTTTCAAAAGCCCATATATTGCAAATCTCAAAAAGAGTTAAACGAAATGATTTACAACAAAGAGGTGATGGTCGGTTTGATTTTTGACGCCGATTTTGAAAAAAACTATTACAAAAAACTCAATCCACAGATAAACATACTCATAGACTCCACCGCGGCGAGTCAAAGCTTTATGGCGATGGCGTATCTGCAAAACATCGTCATGGATTTCAACAAAATGGATACGCCAATCGAGCTAAAGACGCATAAACTTTTCAACCAAAACGCGGACTCGAAACTCTTTATGTCTTTGAGTGAACTCCTCTCCGTCATAACGCTTATGACCGTGATTTTGAGCGCGATCGTTTTTGTAAAAGAAAAAGAGAGCGGAACGTGGGACATTATGCTCTTGATGCCGGTTGATTCCAAAATCATTATTTTGGCAAAGAGTTTGTCTCAAATTTTCATCATTATGTTGGGCGTTCTCATGAGCGTGGGCATAGTTCTTTTTAAAGGTTTTGACGTGCCTCTCAATGGCTCGCTTATCAACTTTTTCCTCTTGACTTTTTTTTACGTCGCAACGACGGCTGGAATCGGTCTTTTTATAGCTTCGGTTTCAAAAACGGTCATGCAGATAGCGCAACTCTCCATAGTCATCATGATGCCCATCATATTTTTAAGCGGAGCCTGGACGCCCATATACGCCATGCACCCCGCTCTTCAAGTTCTATCCATTTTTTCGCCGCTGAGATATTACATCGAGGGAAGCGAGAGCATATTTTTTAGAGGAAGCGAGTTTGTCGACTTGCTACCATATTTTGGAGGAGTGCTAACGCTAGGAATCGTTTTGTACGTCTTTGGATTTAGAAGAATAGGAAGACTGTTTTGATTTTAAAAAAAATAACGTAGAGAAGTGATTTTTCCGTTTGAGTCCTAAAGTTGTTTGTCTCGCCGCATGTCGCGATACTGGAAATCCGAAAAAATTGCGTCAAATTTGTAAATTCGACATAACGTTCACCTTAAAGTATTCCACAAGCAGAGTAAAGTATAATATCTTCAATTTCTCGATTA
>ERZ889078.1040-NODE-1040-length-23124-cov-38.875114_pt1 | contig 23124 bp, 23 predicted proteins | sample MGYA00521266_ERZ889078 | MGnify/ENA primary metagenome ERZ889078 (study PRJEB32303, sample SAMEA104408618) | aquatic metagenome | biome: Brackish water; feature: Pelagic; material: water | place: Baltic Sea | collected 2014-06-16T06:34:00 | depth 76,534 m ...
GCTTCGTTTACACCGAAGATGTCGGCGGTTCGAGCCCGTCACGACCCACCATATTCCCGCAAGTTCAAATATCACTGCTTACGTTCGCAAAGCTGCGCGCCGGGATGTAAGCGCCAGCAGGACCACGGCCGCAAGCACAATTGCACCACCGGTCAATTCGCTGCGGGTCATTGCCTCGTTCAGGAAAACCCAAACCCAGACTGGCCCAAGAACGCTTTCGATCAGCACCAGCAGGCTGACTTCGGCGGCAGGCACAAAGGGCGTGCCAATGGTGACCAGGGCGATGCCTATACCGATGGTAAAGGCCCCCATGAACAGGGTCAGGGCCAAGTCATGTCCACTCACCAGTAATCCCTCGCCGGTCGCAAGTGCCAGCGTAAATCCGAGGAGTCCGGCAAAAACACCGCCCAGAAAAGTACCGCCCAAAACGTCGGTTTTTTGCGACCGGCGGGCCAGAACCAACATCAAGGCGAACATCACTGCCGAGACCAAAGCCAACATGTTGCCAAGGTTACGGCCCAGATCAATGCCGTCCTTGATCATCAATGCAACCCCAAAGGTCCCAGCGATAATCGCCAGCCAAGTAACAAGGCGCGGGCGCTCTCCAATCCAGATCCATCCGATGATGGCGGACAAAAACGGTGTCGATGTCAGGATGAACAGGGTGGACGCGACCGACGTTGTCAGCATCGCAAAAACATAGGTCATAAACGCGATCGACAGGGCAGCCCCCATTGCAACATCATGTAAATCCAGCGTTTTCAGTAAGCCGATAAAGCCGCTCCGGCGTTTCAAACAAGCGACTGTCGCTACAACAGCTGCTAGACTGATCGATCTATAGGCCAAAATCTGAAAGCCACCGGCCTCGGTGATCAGTCGCATGATCAGTCCGACAAAGCTCATGAATGTGCCGCCCAGAAGGATCAGCAGAACTGCGTTTGTTTTGGTCATTCTGCCGCCTGACATCTGGTGTGTGATTTGGATAAGCGACCAAGCAAAGGCTGTCCAGCGATCCTTTTTGGTGCCGGGCGCAGGGGCATTTCCTGTGCGACGAAAGCGGCATATCAACCGGGTAAAAATCCACCGTGCAGAAAAACGGGATTTGGATGCCAAACCGCTTGACGCCCTTGCTATGCGGCCCTAAAACCCCCCTCACGCCGGACCCAACTGGGGTGGCGCAAGATCAGATGGCGGTTGTAGCTCAGTTGGTTAGAGTGCCGGCCTGTCACGCCGGAGGTCGCGGGTTCGAGCCCCGTCAACCGCGCCACTGATCTTTTTTTCGGATATTAATGAGTTGTACAATCGGCCGCGCCGCTGTGTAATTGCGGTTAAGGCGGCAGATATTCGGCGAAAGATTTGGCTTTCTCAAAAGTTTACTGGGTTCTTCCCAACAATTAAGACCTTTTTACAGAATGGGGCTTTGAACTTGCGGGCAAAGCACATAAATAGCAGGCTGGAACGCATATAAAGGCCCGGTCAATGCCGCGCCTTTGTTAAAGGGAGACTAAAATGCTGAACAACATCGGATTGCCGGGGATTTTGATGATCGCCGTGGTCGTGCTGGTGCTTTTCGGGCGCGGCAAGATTTCCTCGTTAATGGGCGAAGTCGGCAAGGGAATCACATCGTTCAAAAAGGGTGTTTCCGATGGCAAGGCCGAAATCGAAGCGGCTGCTGCTGACGACGCCGTCGATGTAACGCCCGAGGCAGCGCCCGAGGCGAAAGACCCGAAATCCTGATCCAACCAACCGCGGGGCACTTCGCTCATGTTTGATATTGGCTGGACTGAACTGCTGCTGATCGGCGTTGTGGCGTTGATCGTGGTTGGTCCGAAAGATTTACCCGGAATGTTCCGCAGGCTTGGGCAGTTTACCGCCAAGGCACGCGGAATGGCGCGTGAATTCCAACGATCAATGGAGGCAGCGGCTGACGAGGCCGGCGTTGCCGATATCGCTAAGGATATTAAAAATGTCACGTCGGCAAAAAATCTTGGCCTGAATTCGGTGGCGGATGCGGTAAAGGGCCTGTCTGGTGATGCTTTTGATCCGGATGCGGCGCGTGACAAGATTTGGGCGGATCGCAAAGCCCGCGATGAAATGGGCGAAAACACCAAAGCACTGGCGGAAAAACGCGCAACAGAACGCGCGGCGTCTGACGCTAAAGTGAAGGAACTGAAAGGCGCGGCGGTTGCAAAAACCGAAAAGGCTGCTGCTGTGAAAAATCCGGCAGTGAAAAAACCGGCCGCAAAAGCGCCAGTCGCCAAGAAACCCGCGCCTGAAACCAAGGCCGCAGAGCCAGCGAAAGCCGCAGCCGCTGCCAAAAAACCGCCTGCGAAAAAGCCGGCAACAAAGGCTAAGACATGAGCAGTGACGAGGTCGAAGGCTCCAGCGCGCCGCTGATCGAACACTTGGCCGAGCTGCGCAACAGGCTGATTCATTCGGTGGTTGCGTTCGTCATTGGTATGGTGATTTCCTTCACTGTCTGGAATCCGATTTTCAACTTTCTCACAAAGCCATTATGCGAAGCGATGTTAACGCGCGGGCATGAAAGCTGCGGACTGATCCTGATTAAGCTGCAAGAAGGATTTTTTGTCGCGATTTCAATATCTTTGCTTGGTGGGTTAATCCTGTCTTTCCCTTATATTGGATTCCAGTTGTGGCGCTTTGTGGCGCCTGGACTCTACAAGAAGGAAAAGAACGCTTTTCTGCCCTTTCTTATTGCATCACCGGTGATGTTTTTTCTGGGCGCGGCATTTGCGTACTATGTGATCACACCCCTGGCGTTTTCGTTTTTCCTGGATTTCCAGCAGCCGGGTTCGGTTCTGACTGGCAAGGGCGCTGGTACGGGTGTTGCGGCGATTGCCTTTCAGGGCTCGGCTCAGGAATATCTGAACCTGACAATCAAATTCATCGTTGCCTTTGGCTTGTGTTTTCAGCTGCCGGTTTTGTTGACATTGATGGGCAAGGCCGGGCTGGTTTCAGCGAGCGGTTTGCGCAGTGTCCGAAAATACGCGGTTGTCGCCATTTTGATCGTTGCGGCGATCGCCACGCCGCCGGATGTTGTTTCGCAGGTTATTCTGTTCATCGTGGTTTACGGGCTTTACGAAGTTTCGATACAGTTGGTCGCCCGCGTTGAAAAAAAGCGCGAGGAGAAATTGCGGGCTGAAGGCCTGTGGTTTGAGGATGACGAAGACGAGGTCGATGACGCCGCCGATACGGATGCCAACGAGACACCAAAAGCATGAGCAAGAAGGCTCTGAAACGGATCGCCGCAGCGCTCGAGCGGATCAGTCCAAAACCGCTGGCGGCCCCTGATTTCAGCCAAGCCGATGGATTTGTCTGGCACGTCAGCCCGGATCGGTTGGATCCGGTGCCGGTCATCAACCGGGTCGAAATCGGCCTGCTGATCGGTATTGACCGGGCCCGGGATATCCTGTTGGAAAACACCCGCCAGTTTGCCCGTGGTTTGCCTGCGAACAACGTGTTGTTGTGGGGCTCGCGCGGGATGGGTAAATCGTCCTTGGTAAAGGCCGCCCATGCCGAGGTTGTCGCCACCGTCGGCAGCCTGAAACTGGTCGAGGTTCAGCGCGAAGATCTACCGTCGATCGGGCGGCTTTTGAACATTCTGCGCGCCAGCGACCAGCGGTTCCTGCTGTTTTGCGATGACTTGTCCTTTGGCAATGACGACAGCCATTATAAGTCGCTGAAAGCCGTGCTTGATGGCGGAATCGAGGGGCGCCCGGAAAACGTGGTTTTCTATGCCACATCCAACCGCCGCCATCTTATGCCCCGCGATATGATCGAAAACGAACGCTCAACCGCGATCAGCCCGTCCGAAGCGGTCGAGGAAAAGGTTTCCTTGTCGGATCGTTTTGGCCTGTGGCTGGGGTTCCATCCGTGTGATCAGGTTCAGTATCTTGCGATGATCCGCGGCTATTGCACGGCTTATGGCATTGTGATCACTGATGAAACCTTGCGGGCCGAGGCGATAGAATGGCAGCAAACCCGCGGTGCGCGGTCGGGCAGGGTGGCGTGGCAGTATTTTGTCGATCTGGCCGGTCGGCAAGGCGTAAAAATTTAGATCGCGCAGTCACATTCGCACAACAACCGATTTCTCGGAGAAGTCCACAGTCACTGCCGGTTTGCGCCACTCGGTCAAAGAGGCCAGCATACCAAAATGCACATAGGCGGCACCCAGATCCTGCTCCATGTCTTTACCTTCGATCAGCGCCCAGTGTTCAAGGTTTGTCGCCAGCTTTTCGCCACGCCCACTTAGCGTCCACCGCCCGTTTTCGACGACGATATCGATATCACCCCCGTAGGGCAGCGAGGATTCCAGACATTGAATGGCCAAAAAGGCAAGCTTCACCTCGCGACGCTGCAATTCATGCATCGGATGCCACACGACGCTTAATCTGGCGCCGCGAAAATAGTCGTCCAAAATCGAGGCGATTTCGCCCCGTGCCAATGTCGCCCCTTTTGAAGCCTTGCCATAGGCCACCCGAAAGAATCGGATTTTTGAGTTTGCGTTTTCAATGCTTTGGGCGATCAGGTCCATTTCCGGCGTCTGGGCAAGGCCTGACATTACCAAAAGCTCGAGCCCATTGCTGATCGCCCCAAGAGGGCTGATCAAATCGTGACAAATCCGTGATCCAATCAAAGCGGTCAGGTCCTGGCGATCTTGATACACGTTCTGTCCTTTTTGACAGTGGCAACCGTTTTAAGAATAGTGATGCCATCAGGGGGGGTAACATGAAGTATATAACTCAACTATAAGCAGTAATTCAAGTCAAAGTTTCGTTCTTTACACCAATTGCCTTTCGACTGCTGCAAGCTTACACATCCTCTGATTTTCACCCCTAAATCGGTATCGCCTGACATTAACATGACCTCAGCTGATCGAAATTTTGCACTGAAGCTCGCGGATACCGAAGCAGAACTGATTGCGGCACAACGGTTGCGGTATCGCGTTTTTGTGACCGAACTTGGTGCGACAGGTCCAACGGTTGATCACGACCAGAAAATTGAGTCGGATGCGTTTGATAATGTTTACGATCATCTTTTACTGATTGACCGCGGTCGGGATCCGGCGAGTCTGGACCATGTTGTCGGCGTTTACCGGTTGTTGCGCGGGGCCGTCGCACGTGCTGGCCCCGGATTTTATTCGGCCGCGGAATACGATCTGTCGCCGTTGCTGAAGTCTGGCCGTAATCTGCTTGAACTGGGCCGCTCGTGTATCGACCCGAAAATTCGCGGCGGCGCGGGGATGTATCTGCTGTGGAACGCTTTGGCGGATTACGTCATCAAACACAAAATTGACGTGATGTTTGGCGTCGCCAGTTACCATGGAACCGATATCGACACGATTGCGCAGTCTTTATCTTACCTGCATCATCACCATCTGGCGGCCCCGGAAAATCGGGTCCGGGCGTTGAATGGTAACTATCAAAGGCTTGATATCATCGCGCCTGACATGATTGATCGCGATGTGGCGTTGGCGCAAACCCCCAGACTGATCAAAGCCTATTTGCGTTTGGGTGGTGCAATAGGCGATGGCGCCTTTATTGACCAAAGTTTTAACACTACAGACGTCTGCCTTTTGATGGATACCGCCAAGATGTCCGAGCGACACAAACAGGCCTATACCCGCCGTGTCGAAGGTCGCTCTGCATGAAATGGGATCCGACCGAAACCGTCGAAATCGAACCAATAGACCCAATCGGCTGGGCGCTGGTGTTTTTCCGGTTGAGTGGCATTGCCGTGGTCATTTACGGGTTGATGGTGGTTTTGGCCGTGACGCGGCTGTTAGAGTTTCCGTTTCGCAAACGCATCGTGTCGCCATTTGTCGTGCAACTGGCGTGCAAGGGATCGTTGTTCATTCTGGGCATTCCCGTCACCACCAAAGGCAAACCGATGCGCCACCGCGGCGCGGTTGTGGCCAATCACGCTTCGTGGCTGGATATCTTCACATTAAATTCCGCCCAACGGGTGTTTTTCGTGTCAAAAGCCGAGGTGGATAAATGGCCGGCAATCGGCCTGATCGCGCGCTCGACCGGAACCGTGTTTATTGAACGCCGCGCCAGTCACGCCAAAGTCCAGAAAACCCAGTTTGAAAAGCGGCTGATCACTGGCGACCGATTGCTGTTTTTCCCCGAAGGCACAAGCACCGACAGCATCAGTGTTCTGCCCTTCAAATCGACCTTATTCGCAGCATTCTTTGAAAAACATCTGGTCAGCACAATGTGGATTCAACCGGTTAGCGTGAATTACTTTGCCCCAAAAGGCGCTGATCCGCGATATTACGGCTGGTGGGGCGACATGGCGTTTTTCCCGCATTTTCTGAAATCTTTGGCCGCAAAACGAACCGGACGGGTCGAGATTTTGTTTCATCCACCCGTGGCGGTTTCTGATTTCAAAGATCGTAAATCTTTGGCACGCCATTGCGAAGATGCTGTCAGGGAAGGGTTGGCGGAACGGGGCGCTTAACAATTCGGCCCTCAGAAATGGTTACAAAGGCGCCAAAATCGCCTTCATCGCGGCAAGTGGAGTGTCACTTGCCCAAATCTCGGCCCCGATTGCCAGAAAATCTGTTACCGGCGCAAGTTGGCGCACCAGCTCTATGGTCAATCCACCTTCGGCAACGACCGGCACTTCGATCATCTCGCTCCACCATGCAAACAGATCAAGATCAACCACGCTGCCATCGCCAAGCGCCGAGGTTGAGACCGGGCCAAATGTAACATAGTCCGCCCCGATTTCGCCTGCCGACAGACCCGAATGTTTTGAGGTTCCACAATAACATCCGATAATTGCTTCCTGGCCAAGGTCTTTGCGCACGTCCCGCAACAGTCGTGGTCCGTCACTTAAATGGCAGCCGTCCAGACCCAATCGCTCCACAAGGCGGAAATGGTCCTCAACGACCAGTGCCACATCGCGGGCATGGCAAATCTCGCGCAGGTGATCGGCGGACCGGGCGATTGTATCCTCGTCCTTGCTGGCCAGCGACAGGCGCATACAGGCAACGGCTTGCGAATCCAGAATCTCGGCCAAAACATCCCCATATCCGCTCAGATCAAACTGCGGTGGCGAAATCAGATAGATCTGCGGTTTAGATTCGTTGGCCATGTGGGACTCCTGCGTTTTGTCCGCTCTTAACCGGCTTTATCAACCAATGCTACTTGGCAGGCAAGGTGCTGATGAACTGTTTTGCAAGTGCCACCAATTGCCCGCGCGCATCGTCGTTTTCCATGCCTTCATCGCTAAGATCAATCATCCCGCCCATTTTGCGTCCGGTGAATTGTATCGGCCCGGCCCCTTCAATGGTCAGCGCGGCGGCCTCGTTGTCCTTGCCAACCCGAAACATCCCGCCGTCTTTGTGCACACCACACAGCATATTACCCCACTGCATGAAAGCGATGCCGCCGAACGTCTTTTTCTCAACGATACCGACCTGATCGGCCAGATCATCGCGCAACACCTGCGCCAGCCCTTCGTCATATGCCATCGCCATCTCCTTGCGTCTGGGGTGGCGCAAAGGTATCACGCCCGCAGCCCAAAGGGGAGAGGCCACCGATGTCAGGGACAGATCATTCGCAGGATCAGGGTTGGACCGGGCCGCAACCGGTTTTCGTGCTGGTGCGCCCGCAAATGGGCGAAAACATCGGGGCTGCGGCGCGCGCAATGTGGAATTTCGGCCTTGATCGGTTGCGTCTGGTTGATCCGCGCGACGGCTGGCCCAATCCGCGCGCTGTCGCGATGGCCACGGGTGCCGGGCAGGTTCTGGATCATGTTGAAGTCGTCGCCGATACCCCCGCAGCCCTTGTTGATATGAACTATGTGTTTGCCACAACCGCGCGCAACCGTGATCTGACCAAACCCGTTGTCAGCCCGGAACGCGCGATGGAGCAAGCACGGGCGATGATCGCAGCCGGCCAAAAAGTTGCCGTGATGTTTGGCCCCGAACGTGCCGGCCTTGAGAACGAGGATGTCATTCGCGCCAATGCCCTGATCTCGGTGCCGGTCAATCCGGCCTTTGGGTCCCTCAATCTCGCGCAATGTGTCTTGCTGACAGCGTACGAATGGCGGCGGCAGACCCAGGACGTTCCGCCCGAATTTCTGCGGATGCAGAACGCCAAAATGGCCACCGGGGTCGAGATTGAAAAGCTTTTTCAGCATTATTTTGAACGGCTGGACGAAAAGGGCTTCTTTTGGCCTGATCACAAAGCCGCCCCGATGGCACAGACATTGCGCAATATGTTCAGTCGGATGCCGCTGACCGATGCCGACGTGCGCACGATGCACGGCATTTTACGCGCTTTGACGAAAACCCGTTAATCCGCCGCCAATTCGTCCAGATATTCTGCCGAAAAATCGGTGCGCAGCTGCACCCACATCGGGAGGTGATCTGACATCTGAAAGGTGCGCCAATAGGTCTGGTAATAGGTCGATTTATTTTCACGCGGCTCGCCTGACGATGTCGTGTCGTAAGCTTCGCCCATTTGCGGCACATAAATCGGTTCATCCGCATCCGTGTAAACCGTGTCAAAATAGTTGAACACACCGGCCTTCCCAGTCAGTTCCATCCGCTTTTTCACTGGATGAATCGCAATCTGATCGTATTTGCGTTTTTTCTTGCCGGTATTGGTTTCCGGCAAAGCCTGCAAACTGGGATCAATGTAAAACCCGGCATCGGTCAGGGCTTTCATCGTGATGTCGCCGGCGCCATAGATGTTGAAATCCCCCAGCAGGATCAGGTTGGAATAATCTCGCCGCTCACGTGCGCGTTTGCCCAAAATCTGCGCCAAAACCTCGATCTCCTTGGCGCGTTTGGGGTTGTCTGCCTCGTCATCGCCGTAAAGAATATGCACCGTACACAGAACCAGATGCGACCAGCCAGCCCGAAAAGCGCTGATATAGGGCGTGCGGTAAAGCTGCATACTGGGGTCGTACCGGATCAGTTTGTTGCCCTCCTTAACCTCGATCGGCGGCACCACAATTTCACCGGCCATAGACGAGAATGAAATCGAGCGTTTGTCATATATAAACGCCATCCGCTCACGATTGCCCGGCGTGCCTTCGGAAACATCCGACACCAGATAATCCCAATTGCTGTCTCCAAGAATACGGACAACAGATTTCAGCGCATCCAGATCCTCGCGCACTTCCTGCACTGCAATAATATCAAAATGCGAGATAATCTCGGCAATATAGAACAGACATTCCTGCGAACGCTGCCCATAAGACGGCGCGTCAAACTCTCGGATGTTCCAGGTGGCCAACAGGGTTTCGGTCGGCGATTTGGCAGGCACTTCGGCTGCCAATTTGGCCTTCAGTGATTTCAACCGATCAGCAATGCGTTTTTTATCGGGATTGTGGTTCAGGTTTGCATAGAACATTGTGACCTCGAAAAATGACTTGGGAATAGATGCGCCATATTAGCCTGAAAGGTGGATTCTCTCAAGAATTGCTGCATTCGGGTGGACCACGTTGCGCCAAGGCGATATTTCAAACGCGACAAAGGCTAATCAGGATCTGGCGAAATGGCTGAGAAACGCAATATATTCGAAGATGTTGCCGCGGATGGACCGCAGGCAAATATTCCTAAAACCAGCCTGATCGACGGCGACAAAAATCGCTCAAGGCGCAGGATCAGGATTTGGCTGCATGTTTTGTTGGCCTTGGTTGCGGTGATGATCGTTGTGGGCGGTCTGACGAGGTTAACCGATAGCGGCCTGTCGATCACTGAATGGAAACCGGTGACAGGTGCAGTTCCACCGTTAAGCGAAGCTGCATGGAATGAAGCTTTCACAAAATACCAGCAAACCCCTGAATTCAGGCTGCAAAACAGCGCGATGACAGTGGCCGAGTTTAAGTCGATTTATTGGTGGGAATGGGCGCACCGGCAGTTAGGGCGGGTGATTGGCTTGGTTTGGGCCGTTGGTTTCCTTTGGTTCCTGGCCCGCCGCCAAATCCCGACCGGCTGGACCGGACGTTTGGTTTTGATCGGCGCACTTGGCGGGCTACAGGGGGCAATTGGCTGGTGGATGGTTTCAAGTGGCCTGACCGGGCGGATGGTTGACGTGGCCAGTTACCGGTTGGCAATTCATCTGGGACTGGCGTTTATCATCATGGGCCTGATCGTCTGGTACAGTATGCTGCTGAAACGCGGTGACGGCGATCTGATGCAAGCGCGGCGCAATCGCGAAGGCGGGCTCGCGCGACTGGCGACCTGGCTTGGTCTGGCGGCGTTCCTGCAAATATTGCTGGGTGCTTTGGTGGCAGGTATCGACGCCGGGCGCGGCTATATTGATTGGCCGTGGATGAACGGTGAATTTCTGCCCTCGGAAAGCTTTGACTACAGCCCTCTCTGGACCAACTTCTTCGAAAACCCCGCCTTGGTGCAGTTTGATCACCGGATGCTGGGCTATCTGGTGTTTCTGTTGGCCGGTTTCGCATGGTGGCAAAGCCGTAAAAGTCCGCTGCGGGCGACCAAGCAAGCCTTTGACATGGTAATGGCCGCTGTGTTCCTGCAAGCCGTGCTGGGGATTGCCACCGTACTTTACGCCGCACAGGTGCATATCGCTATCACCCATCAAATCGGGGCGATTGTGGTGATCACGCTGATTCTTCGAACGCGATTCGCGGCAATGTACCCCGCGCAACAATCATTAAGGTAACGCTATGCAAGACATCTATACCGCGCTGATGGCGCATGTGCGCGAAACCACCGCGCTTTCGCAGGTTTCCGGGTTGCTGGGCTGGGATCAGGAAACCATGATGCCCAAAGGCGCTGCTTTGCAACGCAGCGAATGGTCGGGTGCGATGGAAAACGTCGTCCATGCCCGCACGACGGACCCGAAGATTGGCGAATGGCTCGACAAACTCGACGGCGCCAACCTTGATCAGGAACAGGCCGCAAACATTCGCCATATCCGCCGTTCATTTCAACGCAACAGCAAAGTCCCCGCCGATCTGGCCGCAGAAATCGCCCGCGTCACCTCAATTTCGCAAAGCATTTGGGCGCAGGCACGCGCGGCTGATGATTTCGCCGGTTTTGCGCCGACCCTGAAAAAGGTGCTGGCCCTCAGGCAGGAAGAAGCCGCCGCCTTAAGTGCTGGTGGCGATCTTTATGACGCGCTGCTTGATGACTACGAGCCGGGAATGACCGGGGCTTATCTTGATCAGATACTCGGCAACTTGCGCGACGGATTGGTTGACCTGCGCGGCCGCATCCGCAATTCTTCCGTGCAAATTCCAACGCTTAACCACACATTCCCCGACGCCCAGCAGATGCAACTGGCCACCGAACTTGCCACGGTTTTTGGCTATGACTGGAATTGCGGCAGGCTTGATAAAGCCGTGCATCCGTTTTCGTCGGGTTCCGGTACTGACACGCGGATCACCACCCGGGTTGACCCCGCCAATCCCTTCAACTGTATCTACTCCACCATCCACGAAACCGGGCATTCGGCCTATGAACAGGCGATCAACGCGCAATATCTGCTGACACCCTTGGGCCGTGGTGTTTCCATGGGCGTGCATGAAAGCCAAAGCCGGATTTACGAGAACCAACTGGGGCGGTCGCAGACATTTTGTGGGTGGCTTTATGGCCGGATGCGGGATTTGTTTGGTGACTTTGCGATTGCTACCGAACTTGATTTTTACCGACTGGTCAATCAGGTCGGGCAGGGGTTTATCCGCACCGAAGCCGACGAAGTGCAATATAACCTGCATATCCTCATGCGGTTTCATCTGGAACGCGCGCTTATTTCCGGCGATTTGGCTGTCGATGACCTTGAAGCTGCCTGGAACGATCGTTTCCTTGCCGATTTTGGCTTTGCCGTTGATAAAGCCAGTAATGGGGTCTTGCAGGACGTGCATTGGTCGGTCGGATTGTTTGGCTATTTCCCGACCTATTCCTTGGGCAATATTTATGCAGGCGGCCTTAACGACGCCATGCGCCAAGCGGTTCCGACCCTGGATCACGACCTGGCTGAGGGCGTTACAACCCAAGCCACCGACTGGTTGCGCGCCAATGTGCAGATCTATGGCGGGTTGTTCGAGCCGACCGAGTTGATGGCGCGTGCAACCGGTAAACCAATCAGCGAAAAACCCTTGCTTGATTACCTGAACCGAAAATTCACCGCGATTTATGATCTCTGAGGCGCGCTATCAATACTGAGTCCAACCCACCTGCAACATCTCGCGCCCAGTTTGCTGGGGTTGCGCTGTTGGCGATTGGCGAAACTCTGGTCTGGGCCGGGTTGTTTTACGTTTTTGCGGCGATGTTTCTGGCGTGGGAAACCGATCTTGGCTGGTCAAAATCCGAAATATCGCTTGGGATTACGCTGGCGATCCTGACATCGGCGGCGTGTGCCCCCATTTCTGGGCGGATCATTGATGCGGGGTATGGCAGGTTTTTGATGCCCGTCGGCGCAGTTGTCGGCGCATTGGGTCTGTTGTTGTTGGCGGAACTTGACACAAAAGGCGGATATTGGGCCGCATGGATATTGATCGGGGCGACGCAATCCGCGACGTTGTATGAACCATGTTTTTCGTTTGTTATCCGTACATTAGGAGGCAAAGCCAGGTTTGCAATCACGCGTATAACACTTGTCGCGGGCTTTGCTTCGACGCTGTCTTTTCCAGCCGCAGCATTGCTCAACGGTGCCTATGGATGGCGGATCACTGTAATAATCTTCGCATGCGTGGTCGCGTTCATCGCCGCCCCAGCGCTTTATTTTGGCGCTTTATTGCTAGAGCGGTCGACGACACAAAAAGCGCCAGCACCCATAAAGGCCGAAAATAGGGCCACAATAAAGCGCGTTATGAAGCGACGGGAATTCTGGCTGATCGCCTTTGGCTTTGCGTTTGTGGCGTTGAACCACGGCATTATCCTGAACCACGTTTTGCCGATATTTGTTGATCGTGGTGCCAGTCTTTGGGCCGCCACGGCAGCTGCGTCGATGATCGGTCCGTCGCAGGTATTAGGGCGTGTCCTGATGCTAAGGTTCGAGCGGCGTTTGAACAGTGTGCCGCTGGCAATGATCGCAATATCAACGGCTTGCGTGGCGTCCTTAGTTCTGTTGACCGCCCAGTATCAACCAGCGCTAATTTTTCTGTTCGCGGTTCTGCAAGGATGCGCGTTTGGCGTTTTCAGCATCCTGCGTCCGGTTATGGTCGCTGAAATCCTTGGCCGCGCCGCGTTTGGGGCGATTTCGGCCCGCACGTCGATTCCCTATTTGGTGGCGGTCGCAATTTCGCCCTATATAGCGTCGCTGATTTGGCACGCTGCCGGATATGACGTCGTCATCCTGTTTGCGTTGATTGCATCCTTGATCGGTTTGATTGCTGTGCGCAGTCTCAGAAATGCCGCCCACCACCAGCAACCTGACATCTAATTCCGCTAACCTTATCGGTCGAGCGACTCTCCCGTGCAGCGCGCCAGATAGTGCGCGAAATCGAAATTTGGCCGCTCAAGATGCGATAAATGTCCCGGCGACGCCAAATCGCTCAGCAACCCCTGAAAGACCTTTTCCGTGCAACCGCGATCCTCGACATTCACCTCGTCCAGCAGAGTTTTCAGGCGCGTAAAATGTGCCATTGCGTCTTTGTCATTGACATAATCCTGCGACATGCCGCCGCCAAACCGAATATCAACCTGACCCACACCCTTGGGATGCAGCGAAAGATACCAAAAATATCCCGGCGTTAAGGTGATCAAAAGACTGGGATAAATCGCCAGCAAAAACGTGGTGCGCCGCCGGTCTCCCTGCATCCGCGTGTTATTTGGATGCGCCAAAGCAATCGGCAACTGATCGTCTTTCAGGATGGTATGATAGTTAAACGCCGGCAATCCCGGTGGGCAAATCATTTCTTCAAGCTTGGACAGGCCGCCGATTGTGCCCGCATGGCAAACCGGCAAATGATAGCTTTCCATGAAGTTTTCGGCCAAAACCTTCCAATTCGTGTCCCAAATATGGGTTTCAAAGAAGGTTTCGGAATAATCCTCCATGCCGAAATCTGAAATCAACTCCTCAACCCCGCTCAGTTGCGTGGCGACAGCCGGGGCATTGGGGTTCAGGCTGACCATGATCCAGCCCAACCATTCTTCGCACCTGACCTGCGGCAAAACATAATCAGCGCGCTTGAAAGCCGCGTTCTGATCCATGGCCGGGGCACCGCGCAATCGACCGTCAAGGCCATAGGTCCAGGCGTGATACGGGCAGGTGATCGTCTTGATTTGTCCACGACCCTCAAGCAAGGTCGACATCCGGTGGCGGCAAACGTTGGATTGCGCCCTTAGGAACCCTTGGTGATCGCGCAGAACCATGATCGGCTGCCCGGCCAGCGTCAGCGTCAGATAATCACCGGCATTGGCAAGGCTGTCAGCGCGTCCCGCACAAAACCAGTCTTGCTTGAAAATATGTTCAATCTCGGCCTTCAGGAATTCGTCCGACGTGTAAACCGATTTCGGCATCGCGCGCGCCGTCTCGAACGGTACTGCGACGTTTTCGGCAAGTTCACGGATCGCTTGGTTCATGGTTTGGTTCCCTTTTGATCACAATAGAAGGCAGGCTTTGCCGCCGCAAGATTGGCGTTAGATATGCGTGGTCATGCGATAGCCCGGTGCATAGGCCAGCCTGACAAAGGTAATAGTGTCGGTTCCGATGAATGTCCGTCGTTCCGCCACAAACAGGGCGGTCCCTTTGGGTATGCCAAGTGCGGCAGCGTCCCCAACCGTCGCAGGTTCGGCGGTTAAAACGATATCACCACCGGAAATCGGCACGTTTTGAAGCAACCATTCGTTCGGGCTGACGGTCTCAAACGGTGCCGTAAAGACGTTGGGCATAGCATTGGGATTGATCCATCTGTCTTCGAAAACGTGGGGTATACCGTCGGCTAAGTGCAGACATTTCACATGCAGCAGAGGTTGCAACGGCACCAAATTCATCCGAACCGTCACATCCTCCGGTGCCGGTATATTGTTTTTAGCCAGCATCTTATAGCCATACGTTAAACCACGTGCCTCGATCTCAATACGGGTCATCGGAATATCAAGTGTGGCTTTGCGAACCGGATTCAGGCTGACCCGAGTACCTGCTTTGCGGCGACGGTCAATTATCCCGGTTTCCGCCAATTCCCGCAAAGCCCGGTTGATCGTGGCCCTTGCGCAGTTAAATTCAACCGCAAGGTCAACTTCCGAGGGAATGATTTGCCCGGGTTGCCAGACGCGCGTGCGAATTCGGCGCAAAACCTCGGTTTGGATGGTGCGATAACTGGTATGGCTCACAAACGCGTCCGCAATTTTTGCACGCTGTTACGATAGGCAGCGGTGATCGCTTCTGTATTAATGTGGCGGCCGTCTTGAACCATATGGCGACCCGCAGACCAAACATTGCGAACCAACCGGTCGTCACGTGCGAAAATCCAGGCATCAAGTAATGTGTCGCCCTTTAACCCTTCCATATCCGGATGGTTCGTCGAGATTTCCAGAATATCCGCCCAATTTCCAACTGCGATGGAACCGCATGCCCGCCCCAAAGCCTGCGCGCCACCCATGGCAGCGCCTTCAAAAATCGTCCGACCGACGGATGCCGAAGGGGTCGCGATTGCCGCGCGATTGCGGTCCTTTAATCGTTGGCTGTATTCCAGCGTGCGCATCTCTTCTGTCAAAGATATCCGTATGTTGCTGTCAGACCCTAATCCAAAAACCCCACCATTCGGCAGGTAGTTTTCGCCATCAAATATCCCGTCACCCAGATTGCTTTCGGTAATCGGGCAAAGTCCTGCAACCGCTCCGCTTTTGGCAAGGCCCAACGTTTCCTGAGGGGTCATCTGGGTTGCATGAACCAGACACCAACGCGCATCGACCGGCTGGATGCTTAGCAGCCATTCAACCGGTCTGGCACCAAAATAGGCCAGCACTTCGGTAACTTCGGCCTGCTGTTCCGCGATGTGCAGGTGAACCGGGCCGGATGGATACAGTCGATGAAGGTCATCCAATGCCTCTTTTTCAACGGCGCGCAAGGAATGCGGCGCAATCCCGATGCCACAGTCAGCGGGGGCCGCCGACAGCAGGCTGATATTTCCATCGACTATCGCTTGGTAGCGGCTGAAATCATTTCCGAATCTCAATTGGCCACCTGCAAGCGGCCGACCGTCGCAACCGCCTTGGGCGTAATAGACCGGCAAGTTGGTCAAGCCGATTCCAGTCGAATTCTGCGCCGAAAATATCCGTTCGCTTAACTCGGCGACATTGCTGTATCGCTGACCGAATGGGCCATGATGCAAATAATGAAACTCGGCCACCGACCCGAATCCGGACTCTAACATTTCCATCTGCGCAAAGGCGGTTACGGCTTCTACATCATTCGGCGTCAGCACTTCCAGAAAGTCATACATCAACTTGCGCCAACTCCAGAACGAGTCAGACGCGTCGGCGCCGCGTTTTTCCGTCAACCCGGCCATTGCACGCTGAAACCCATGCGAATGCAGGTTGCCAATCGCCGGTAAAGCAAGCGCCATCCGATGACCGGAGGCTGGTTGATTGGGTGTAACCGAAGCGATTCGCCCAGCCTTATCAATGTCGATTCGCACGGCCTGTTCCCAGCCGTTTTGCGTAAGTGCTTGTTCAGCCCATAAAATAGTCATGTGTTAAACCTGATTGACAGTTTATTATGTGCAGACATAATAATACATGACCTGATCTAATCAAGCGAAACCTCTCATGTCTGAAACTGTTTTTACAAATTGCCGCGTCGCCAGCATGGTGTCCGCAAAGTCTTATGGGCTGATCGAGGATGCTGCGATTGCGGTTCGCGATGGTCGGATCACCTGGGTGGGGGCCGCCGTGGACCTTAGCAGTGACTGGGCAGAAAATTGCGTCGATCTGGGCGGGCGCCTTGTGACTCCAGCCTTTATTGACTGCCATACGCATCTGGTATTTGGCGGCAACCGGGCATTGGAATTTGAAATGCGTCTCGAAGGCGCGTCATACGAACAAGTGGCACGCGCAGGCGGTGGCATCGTGTCCTCAATGAGCGCAACTCGCGCCGCCAATGAGGATGAATTGGTCGCCCAAGCGTTACCGCGCCTTGATGCAATGATCGCCGAAGGCGTGTGCCTGCTGGAAATTAAATCCGGCTATGGGCTGACAATAGCTGATGAAATCAAGATGTTACGAGCAGCGCGCCGGTTGGCAGAACTGCGACCGGTAAGGATTGTTACGTCGTGGCTGGCAGCTCATGCTTTGCCGCCGGAATATGCCGGCAGGCCGGACGCCTATATTGATGAAGTCGCGATTGCCGGGTTGCAGCAGGCACATGATCTGGGTCTTGTGGATGCGGTTGATGGGTTTTGCGAAGGTATCGCCTTTTCGCCTTCCCAAATAAGCCGGGTATTTGATGCGGCAAAAGCACTGGGTCTGCCGGTCAAGCTCCATGCCGAGCAATTGTCAAATCTCGGCGGGGCGTCCTTGGCTGCGTCCTATAATGCGATGTCGGCGGATCATCTTGAATATCTCGATCAGGCCGGAATTGATGCCATGGCGAAATCAGGAACCGTTGCGGTTCTGCTGCCCGGGGCATTTTACACATTGCGGGAAACCAAAATGCCGCCGGTTCAGGCCCTGCGCGATGCCGGTGTTTCGATTGCCATTGCTACCGACGGAAATCCAGGCTCGTCGCCGATGTTTTCGCCGATTTTGACGCTGAATATGGCCTGCACAATGTTCAGATTAACCCCCGAAGAAGCCCTTGCCGGACTGACTCGTGAAGCGGCGCGGGCCTTGGGGCAGGGTGCTGATACCGGCACAATCGAGGCTGGCAAACGCGCCGATATGGCGGTTTGGGATGTGGCCCATCCGGCAGAACTGGCGTACCGCATTGGCTTTAACTCATTACATCGCCGGATTTACGGAGGTGCCGCTTGAAACTCGTTCCCGGTGAACTGACGCTGGCCGATATCGAAGCGATCTATCGCGGCGGTGCGGTTGAAATCGACAGATCGTGCAAAAAAGCGGTGGATAACGCGCAATTGATTATCGCCGCCGCCGCTGCCGGGACTGATCCGGTTTACGGGGTCAATACCGGCTTTGGCAAACTGGCATCGGTGCGCATTCCGCCAAAAGACACGGCGCAGTTACAGCGCAACCTGATCTTAAGCCACGCCGCCGGTTTTGGCGCGCCACTGGGCGGCGACATCGTGCGCCTGATCATGGCCTTGAAAATGTTGTCGCTCGGCCGTGGTGCATCAGGGGTGCGGTGGGATGTCATCATGCTGCTGGAAAACATGCTGGCGCATGACATAATCCCGGTCATTCCCGCACAGGGATCCGTCGGCGCATCAGGCGATCTTGCGCCACTTGCCCATATGACAACCGTGATGATCGGTGAAGGTGAGGCTTTTTTCAAAGGGCAGCGCATGCCGGGCATAGCCGCTTTGCAGGCCGCCGGCCTTCAGCCCATCATATTGGGCCCAAAGGAAGGGCTTGCGCTGATAAACGGCACACAGGTTTCCTGCGCGCTGGCCCTGGCTGGTTTGTTCGCCGCCTGGCGTATCGGGGTCAGTTCATTGGTGACAGGTGCCTTATCAACCGAAGCGGCGATGGGCTCGTCCGCACCATTTCGCGACGAAATTCATCAATTGCGCGGGCAACCCGGCCAGATTGAAGTGGCACATGTTTTACGCAAGTTGCAGGACGGATCGGTTCTGCGCGACAGCCACCTTGTCGGCGATGAACGGGTGCAGGACCCTTATTGTATTCGCTGCCAGCCACAGGTTTTGGGGGCGGCACTGGACGTGATCCGTCAAGCCGGGCAGGTGCTTGGACGCGAAGCCAACGCCGTTACTGACAATCCACTGGTCCTGTCTGATGGGTCCATCGTTTCAGGCGGGAACTTTCATGCAGAACCGGTCGGGTTTGCCGCCGATCAAATCGCCATGGCGATAGCAGAAATCGGGGCGATCGCACAAAGGCGCGTCGCTTTGTTGGTTGATCCGGCCTTGTCATTCGGGCTGCCGGCGTTTTTGTCGCCACGGCCGGGGCTGAATTCGGGCTTTATGATTGCCGAGGTCACTTCGGCGGCATTGATGAGCGAAAACAAAGCATTGGCCAATCCGCGGGTGATCGACAGCACCCCAACCAGTGCCAATCAGGAAGACCATGTTTCGATGGCCTGCCACGGCGCGCGGCGTCTATTGGAAATGGTTGAAAACCTTGCGGCGATCATCGGCATAGAAGCACTTGCCGCTGCACAGGGCGTGGAATTGCGTGCGCCCTTGGCAACCAGTCCTGCTTTGCAAACGCATATCTCGGATATCCGAAAGGTTTCGGCCCGCCTGGAAAACGACCGACAGATTTCCCCAGACATCCAAGCCGCTGCCAATCTGGTGACCGAAGGCGGATTGCTCCCCAAGGACGCACCAACGCTGGATTAACGACCAGATGCAACGCTCGCGTTCAGAACAATCCATCCTTCAGACGATAATGTGCAAAGGCCAGCCGCAGATAGTGCCGCCTCAGCCCCGGCAGCGCAAATCGCCATAACGGCGTGCGCAACGCGGCAGGCAGGTCGGGTTTTGCCCCGGCCACAAGATCGGCCAGTTTGCGGCCGCTGTAACTGGCCAGACTGACGCCGTTGCCGTGAAATCCAAGGGCTGCAAAAATCTGCGATTGCCCTTCAAGCGGGCCGATATAGGGATGACGGTTTAGCGTCGTGCAGATCAAGCCCGACCAGTAATGGGTGCTTTCAACCCCACGCCAAGCCGGAAACATCCGTTCAAAATCAAGCCGGTTTTGGCGTTTGTTGGCCGCTGTGTGGGCTGCGTCAGCCTTGCGCGCGCCACGTTGACCGAACAGGAAACGACCGTCCGGCATCAGGCGGAAATAATGCAGCAGATTGCGGCTGTCATAGCTCATCAGATCACTTGTCCAGCCCTGCGCGCGCTGCTCAATCGGAGTGATCGGCCTTGTGACCAGAATTGACGAGATAACCGGCAGAAACCGCCCGGCCAATTCGCGCGGGATATCATCGCTGGAATAACCGTTGGTGGCGATGATGACCTTGCGTGCGTTAACAACACCGCGCGGATGGTGCAATGACAGCCTGCTGGCGTTTTGGGTGATCTTGGTAACCGGGCTGTTTGCATAGATCGGAATTCCCAGATTTTGCGCCGCATGCGCCAGTCCTTGCGCGTATTTCAACGGGTTCAAAGCAAATCCGGCCTTGCTGAGCAATGCGCCATGCGCGCCGGTTGCGTTCATGCCGCGTTCGGCCAAAGCGCCTTTTGGAATGAGTTCGGACTTTTGATCAAAAAGTTTCGCCTCAAATTCAACCTCGTCGCGCATCGCCTGAAAGGTCGAGGCCCGATGCGCAAGACAGAGCTCCCCGTCTTCGGAATGCGTGTCCGCATCTATTTGATAGCGTTCAAGATTTTCACGAACGGTTTGGATCGCCGCCAGTTGGCTTGCATGAAATTTCTGGGTTTCCTCAAGGCCAAAGCGTTTGATCTGAGCGGAGACCGGCAGTTTTGCACCACCAATACAGGCAAACCCGCCATTGCGCCCCGACGCACCCCAGGCGGGTTGCGCCGCATCAAGGACGACGGCCCGCACGCCATGCGCCTCGGCCAATTGCAGGGCCGCATTCAGGCCGGTATAGCCCGCGCCGACAATGGCAACATCCGTCGTCAAATCACCATTCAGCGTCGGAAAATTCAGAGGTGACGCAACCGTTTCTTCCCACCAGGCCCCGGCGGTTTGGCTGGTATCATAGGCCGCAGGTTCGTAAATTCGCTGCATGGTTTGGTTTCCGAAGTCAGGGAATACTTGCGTAAATAGGCGGACAAACCTGCGTGCGGTCAAGTGCAAGTATTGAGGTTTTATCGGTCGATTTTTTTTGGCGTTGGTCTGATCGGCAACCGGGTCCTCCCGCCAAAAATCCGATCTGCGATCGGTTTTTGTTGGGCCCGGCACCCGCTGGCGCGGGTGAAGGGGCTGTCAGGGTTTGTGGGCGTCCTGCCACTCTCGCGGCGCATTCAGGAAGTTTTCAACTTCGGCCAGTGTTTCAGCGTCAAAATGCGCCTGGGTTTTTGCCTCGGCCAAAACATCCCACCATGTACAAAGGTGATGGAGCCGGATCCCGTGATCGCCCAAAAATTTTTCGGTTTCCGGAAATATCCCGTAATAGAAAATCACCGCCGTATGCCCGCAGGTCGCCCCTGTTTCGCGAATAGCATCGACAAAACTCAGCTTGCTGCCGCCGTCGGTTGTCAGGTCTTCGACCAGCAAAACCCGTTGACCTTCGGTCATCACGCCTTCGATCCGCGCGTTCCGGCCGTAACCTTTGGGCTTTTTACGCACATAGGTCATCGGTAATGCCATACGTTCGGCGACCAGAGCGGCAAACGGAATGCCGGCGGTTTCACCACCTGCGATATTGTCAAACGCCTCGAACCCCGCGTCGCGCATGACGGTAACAGTCAGGAAATCCATCAAGGTCGAGCGGATGCGCGGGTATGAGATCAGTTTGCGGCAATCAATATAGGTCGGGCTGGGCAGGCCCGAGGCCAGAATAAACGGCTCGCGCGTGTTGAAATGCACCGCCTTTATTTCCAGCAACATCCGTGCTGTAAGGCGGGCGATTTCGGATTTGTCGGGATAGGCAGATGGGATCATCGATCGGTCCTTTGGGGCTGGCAGTCATCGCGGTTTCAAAAATACTCATATCGCGGAATTGAGTATTTTTGAAACCGTGATGATCAGGTGCTGACATGCCAATGCAGCGGAAAACCGGGGTCAAATACTGTTACCGGCCCATCGGGGGTGTTGATTTTCTGACGGTAGGCGACCGGTTCGCCCTTGGTCAGTGTCAGGTGCGTTTCATTTGGCGGCAAGTGATAAAAAGCCGGGCCGTTCAGCGACGTGAAGGCTTCAAGCCGATCAAGGGCATGTTCCTGTTCAAACACTTCCGCTAAACAGGACATGGTGTTGGTGGCGGTGAAACAACCGGCGCAGCCACACGCATGTTCTTTCAACGCATCAATATGTGGGGCGCTGTCAGTGCCAAGGAAAAACGTTTCATTTCCTGAGGTTGCAGCGGTTCTTAGCGCCAGACGGTGACTCTCGCGTTTGGCCACCGGCAGGCAATAGTAATGCGGTTTTAGCCCGCCAACCAGAATGTGATTGCGGTTGATGATCAGGTGATGCGTGGTGATTGTCGCGGCCAGATTTTCGCCACCTTCACGGGCGTAATCAACGCCCTGGCTTGTGGTGATATGTTCCATAACCACCCTGAGGTCAGGATTGGCGCGGCGGATCGGATCAAGTACGCGATCAATGAACACAGCCTCGCGATCAAAGATGTCGATGTCAGGATCGGTGACTTCGCCGTGCATACATAGCGGCATGCCGATTTCAGACATTTTATCAAGAACATGCGCGACTTTGTTGAAGTCACTTACGCCAGATGCCGAATTGGTCGTCGCCCCTGCCGGATAGAGTTTGACGGCGTGAACCAGACCCGATGCATAAGCCTTTGCCACGTCCTGCGGGTCGGTTTCCTCGGTTAGGTAAAGCGTCATCAGGGGGGTGAACTTGGCACCCTTCGGCAGGGCGGCCAAAATCCGGTCACGATACGCCAGCGCCTGAGCGGCGGTAACCACCGGCGGGACAAGATTGGGCATGATGATCGCTCGGGCGAAATGTCGCGTCGTTTCTGGTAAGATACCTGCCATCATCACGCCGTCGCGCAGATGCAGGTGCCAGTCGTCAGGGCGGCGAATTGTCAGGCTGGTTGGCATTTTTCCCCCAAAATCTGCCGGTGTTTTTGCCGCATCCGGCCTTGCTGTACAAGGGCGCAATTGCACCCAAGGCCCGTGGGCACTAGATTGGCCACAGAATGCGGCCAAAGCAAAGGACAATTGATGTTTTCGCGATTTTTCAACCCCGGAAAACGCCGGTTCGAGGACCTGACCGAACAAGAGATTCTTGCGCTAGCGATTTCATCAGAAGAAGACGATGCGAGGATTTACCTGGCTTATGCTGACGGCTTGCACGCGGATTTTCCCGACAGTGCCAAAGTTTTCATCGAGATGGCTGAGGAGGAACAAACGCATCGTAACTGG
>ERZ889078.1041-NODE-1041-length-23103-cov-14.657671_pt1 | contig 23103 bp, 19 predicted proteins | sample MGYA00521266_ERZ889078 | MGnify/ENA primary metagenome ERZ889078 (study PRJEB32303, sample SAMEA104408618) | aquatic metagenome | biome: Brackish water; feature: Pelagic; material: water | place: Baltic Sea | collected 2014-06-16T06:34:00 | depth 76,534 m ...
TTGAGGCAAGCGTTTCGGCGGCATCCTTTTCTAAGACCAAATACTCTTCTAAGCGATCGGCCCAGGGAACCCACGCCGGGGAGAGCAGCGCACCCTCACCCGGGAGTAACTCCAGTTCGAGCACAGTGGGGTCTATCCCGGCGATATCGGCCAGCGTCACCGTCCATGACCATCCCGGATAACCCGCCATTGCCGCCACAAAGGCCACATCAACAACACCCTCTTTCCGGGTGATTTTGGGTGGCTGAACAAAGGTGTCAGCGCCAGTTACTTCCGCCAGCGCCACCAGGGCTAAAGCCACCAGGTCACTATCGCCATGGCCGGAGGGCTCTAACCCTTTGTGGGGCTTTGTCGCTGGTTTTCTAGGCATCAAATTCTTCCGCTACTTTACGCAGCAAAGCAGCAATCTTTTTCGAATGCTCATTTTCTGGGTATCGTCCACGACGCAGATCCCCACTGGTTTTATCAAGCATCTTGAGAAGATCTTCAACAATGATGGCCATGTCCTCGGCGCCTTTACGGCCAAAACGTGGTGCCGGTGCATCCAAAACCCGCACGCTCAGCGCCTGAGCGCCCCGCTTGCCTTCGGCAACACCAAACTCAACCCGAGACCCGGGCTTGACTACATCACCTGTCTGCAACGCTGATGCGTGCAGGAATACTTCCTCGCCATCATCCGTGTGGATGAAGCCAAAGCCTTTGTCGTGGTCGTAGAACTTAACCTTGCCGGAGGGCATGGCGGGTCCTTTCTGTAGGGAGCTACGCTCAATTACGCTTCTGGCAGGATAGCGCGTTGGCGCAACCGATATCCTGGTGGGATGGTCTCTTCTGATTCTCCTCCACCATCCCGGCTCGAGCGGGTCCTCGCAACAGTAATTGCCAGCATCATTGGTTTGAGTATTGCGGCGTTCATCGCCATCATTATGGCGACCTGGCAAGGGTTCCAGAGTGACGATTTCACCAGTGGCGTGTGGCCAGCTGTGACCTTCCTGCCTCTGGTAGGCCTACCGAGCGGATTTGTCTTGATCATCGTCCTACTCGTTATCTCGACGCGCCGTCGCTCAGGCGGTCATGGCACTTCCTAATAGCAACGACTTATCCGTCATCGGCTGGCTTGCTAGTCGAAACCTGGAACAGCTTGGCACCTTAGCGAAGCTGCGCCGTATTGAACCAGCCCACTGCCAAGGGTTGAACAGTGTGGCTTCGGCCTTACTTGATTCGGGCAATATCGAATCCGCTCTGCGCAGCATGCACAGAATCGACCTGGAGGTCCTAGCGAAGCTTCGTCACCCCGGGGCCAAACCGGGCGCTCCCGCCACCCTCGTAACACCGGTCGTGGCGGCCAGTGGGTTTGTCGATGAAGCGGGCGATTCGCCGCGACTACTGTGCGCCGAGGGGGACTTAGCCATTCTGGATGCCCTCCATTTTTCCAGCAAGGCACCTTCACCTCGGGCTGCTAAAGCGCTGGGCCCTGAGGCGGCACAGAAAGCGGCCACAGCAGCCTGGAGCACGCTGTGTCAGGTCCACGACCTGGTTCGTGAACTAAGCCGCAAGCCGGTTGCCACCACCAAGGACCATAAACTCAGCCCCACCAACGCCAAGGCGCTCCACGCGAAGCTTGGCCCAGGCTATGACCTCGACCACTTGATTCGCCTAAGTTTCCAGGGCAACCTGGTGACCGTCCTGAGAGGTGAGATTCTTCCCACCTCTACTTGGGCGAACTGGCAGGATGCCAGTAGGGAAGACCAGTGGTTTAGCGTCGCGTCAGCGTGGTGGGCTAACGCACCGGTGTGGCTAAGAAATACGGTGTTGGAATTTCCTGAGAACAACTGGCTAGAGAATTTGGAACCATTGGTGGCTTTCGGCTACCCGCTAGCTGTGGCCCAACCTGAGCTCCAGCAGTGGATTGTTGATGCCACCAGCTTGGGGGTCATTTATGAGGGTGTTCCTACAGCTTGGGCACGCGATTTCTGGGCCGGAAAAGCACCGCAGTCTTCCTTAGTCGCTAGCTTGCCCGAGGTGACCCCCGGCGTTTACGTCAATGAAGATTTCACCCTGTTGGCCTCCGGGCCGCTTTCTGGCACCCATCGAAGTTCTCTAGATCTGGTGGCCCAACTGGAACTCGGTGGTCTCATCCCGCGCTACCGACTCACCGCTGCCTCCCTCTTACAAGGACTCCAAGAGGGCGTCGCAGCGGCGGCCATTCTGCCGCTACTCAAGCAAGTAGCCATCAACCCGTTACCTGAATCAGTTGTCGCCTTGATCAAGGATGTGTGCCGCAAGGCCCACGACCGCGAGCTGAGCATCGATGGCGAACACACCGTCATTCGCCTCAGTTCCCCGGAGCTCAGCTCAGAACTCAAAACTGATCCCGCCCTGACCGTGCTGGGTCTGCGCGCCAGGGAGGGTGGCGATCCAGAGCTCTGGGAACTTTCCTCCTCCTGGCCAATCGAGCGGGTGCTCAACACCCTGTTGGGCGGCTCCTACATGGCCCTGATAGTGGATGACACCCGAACCCCCGTGGTCTCCGCCTTGAGCCACGGCGTTCACCAGGCGCCCCCGCCCGTCGATGATCTAGGCCTTGCTCTGGATTCCCTCTATGCCGATATCCAAGAAGCACAGCGACTGGGTGTGCCACCGGGATTTGGCAGCATCATCGAGGTCGCAACGCGGACCAAGACCCCACTGGAAATTGATGTGACCATGCCCGATGGAACCACGGTCACCTCGACTATGGAGCCCCGATCGCTCTCCGGCGGTCGCCTGCGCGGTGTGGAGATTAAGAACTCCGTCGAGCGCACGTTGCCCGTGTCTCGCATCACTGCGGTACGGCCGGTGGGACCTTCACTGAACTAACAACGACAACGCCTAGACTGGCTGGTTATGAATCCCGACGGCCCGCTCATTGTTCAAAGCGACCGAACGGTCCTTCTAGAAGTAGCTCACCCTCAGGCTGGCGCAGCCCGTCATGCGCTGGCTGTTTTTGCTGAATTAGAGCGAGCACCCGAGCACATCCACACCTACCGGATTACTCGTTTGGGGCTGTGGAATGCGCGAGCCGCCGGTCACACAACGGAAGAAATTCTGGGCACACTGGAGCAACATTCAAAATTTGCGATTCCCCCCGGCATCGCCGAGGAAGTTCGGGACACGATTCGCCGATACGGCCAAATCGATATCACCCGTGAGGGCGAGGAACTCTTCCTCAGCTGTGCTGATGCCCTAATCGAAGCGGAAATAACTCGCACGGCCAAGATTGCCGAGCTGCTTGGTCCACGCGATGAGCAGGGCCGATTCCCGCTCGCCGCCTGGTCCCGCGGTGTGATCAAGCAGGAACTGCTCAAAAAGGGTTGGCCAGCAGCCGACCATGCCGGCTACGCGGAGGGCACACCACACGATATTTCTTTGGCGCAGGAGAATTGGGGTCTTCGCGCCTACCAACGAGATGCCATCACGCGCTTTAGGGACAACGGCTCCGGAGTGGTGGTCTTGCCTTGTGGGGCGGGGAAAACACTGGTCGGTGCCGGGGTGATGGCCGAGTTAGGCACCAGCACCCTAATCCTGGTGACGAACACGGTCTCCGCTCGTCAGTGGCGCGCAGAGCTTCTGGCCAGGACGAACCTCACCGAGGATGACATTGGCGAATACTCCGGTGTGATCAAGGACATTAAGCCCGTAACCATTGCTAGTTACAGCATCATGGCGGCAAAACGTAAGGGGGAGTTCGCTCACCTCGGTGTTCTTGATGCAAAAAATTGGGGGCTGGTGATCTACGACGAGGTGCATTTGCTCCCGGCACCGGTTTTCCAACTCACCGCCCAATTGCAGGCCAGGCGCAGACTCGGTCTCACCGCAACACTGGTGCGCGAGGATGGCCGCGAAGGCGATGTATTCAGCCTGATTGGCCCAAAACGCTTTGATGTCCCCTGGAAAGAACTCGAGTCTCAGGGATATATCGCACCGGCCATCTGTGTGGAAATTCGCTTGGACTTACCCACCAGTGAACGACTCGAATACGCCGCCAGCACCGATAAAGAACGTTTCAAACTAGCTTCCACTTCGCCCTCTAAGAGTGCTGTGGTGCGCGAGCTGCTCACGCTGCATCCCGAGGATCCCACCCTCATCATTGGCACCTATGTGGCGCAAATCGAGCAACTTGCCCAGGAGCTTGATATCCCGATGATTACCGGTGCCACCCCTCTGAGTGAGCGCGAGGACCTTTATGCCAAATTCCGCGCCGGCGAGGTCCTGCGCCTGGTCGTGTCGAAGGTTGCTAACTTCTCGATTGATCTACCCGAAGCATCGTTAGCGATTCAGGTATCCGGCTCCTTTGGTTCCCGGCAAGAAGAAGCCCAACGCTTGGGTCGAATTTTGCGACCTAAGGAGGATGGCCGCCCGGCCACTTTTTACACCCTGGTCGCCCGGGACACTGTGGATCAAGATTTCGCGCTCAACCGGCAGAGATTCCTTGCCGAGCAGGGCTACAGCTACAGCATCATGGACGCCACGGAGGTCACTCAGAAATTGCCCATGATTCATTCAGGATACGCACAGGATTCTCCCAGATAATAGTCACATGACTGATGGACCAAAAATACTTATCGTTGATGACGAACCCAACATTAGGGATCTGCTCACCACAAGCCTTCGCTTTGCCGGCTTCGCTGTTCGAGCCGTCGCAACCGGAGCGCAGGCCATCTCCGCCGTGCTCGATGAGGAACCTGACCTGATTGTTCTCGATGTCATGTTGCCCGATATCAACGGATTTGGGGTGACCAAAAGGCTCCGAGCCAGTGGTTACACCTGCCCCATACTCTTCCTCACCGCCAAAGACTCGACCGAGGACAAGATCACCGGCCTCACCGTGGGCGGCGATGACTATGTAACCAAGCCCTTTAGCTTGGATGAGATTGTCGCGCGGATCAAAGCAATCCTGCGCCGCACGCTCAACGAAGAAGATGACGCCTTGATCCGCGTGGGCACACTGTCCATGGATCAAGACACCCACGAGGTCTTTATTGGGTCGGTTGGCATCGAGCTCTCCCCGACAGAATTCAAACTGTTGCGCTATTTGATGCTCAACCCCAATCGAGTCCTCTCTAAAGCTCAAATCCTGGATCATGTCTGGGAGTACGACTTCAATGGAGATGCCGGCATTGTCGAAAGCTATGTGTCCTATTTGCGTCGCAAACTTGACCCCCACACACCTGAGCCCCTGATCCAAACCAAGCGCGGTTTTGGCTACATGCTCAAGGTCGACAAAGCCTAAGCACCATGCATCAGCGCCTGGCGCTTTGGTGGGGTTCTACCTCCCTGCGCACCAAAATCACCGGGGCGAGCGTCCTAGTGATTACCCTCTCGCTCTTTGGGATTGGCGTGGGAACATTGACCACGGTGCAGGGCTACCTCATCGACGAAGTGGACCGCAAAATCGATGAAGTTTCTCTGGGGCTACCCAAACAACTTTCCACCAGCGACTTCTCCTCTTTCGACACCACCGGAAGTGCTGGCGCGCGGAGCAGTTACTTTCTCGCCGCAGTATCCGAAGATGGTCAGGTGCAAGCTAGCAACCTGGTGAGCACCGATAGTGACTACCAACCTGACCTCAGCACTCTGACCCGAGGTTGGGTACTCAACAATCCCGAACCCATCAATCTGGCCAGCGTGGATGGGCGCACTGAATGGCGACTCCACACGTACACCCTGCGCATCGTCCAAGAAGCCAATATGACGCGGGAGCCCGCGACCTTGGTAATCGGTGTCGACCTGGCCGAGAGCCGCCAAACAGTGGGCAGTTTTGCCTCCATCTTTCTCTCCTTTGGCATCGTGGCCATCATTTTGAGTGCCGTGCTCACGCGAATCCTGCTGACCACAACCTTGCGCCCGCTCAAAGAAGTGGAACTGACGGCGGCCCGGTTTGCCGGGGGCGATTTTTCTCAACGTCTTGGTGGGGCTTCGCCCAATACTGAAGTGGGACGCCTCACTCGATCTCTCAACACCATGCTTTCTCGCATCGACCGCGCGTTTGCGGATCGTGCTGACACCATCGCCCAGATGAGGAGCTTCGTGGGGGACGCCAGCCACGAACTGCGAACACCTTTGGTGAGCGTGCGAGGCTATGCCGAGCTCTATCGCATGGGCGCGCTGACCAAAAAAGCAGATGTCGCCCAAGCTATGGAGCGCATTGAAAAAGAAGCCGAACGGATGACCACTCTGGTCACAGATTTGCTCGAGCTCGCTCGCCTAGACGAGGCCAAACCTCTCGATCTCGCCCCCGTAAATATCACCGCACTTGCCTGCGATGCGGCGCTCGACGCTGGGGCGAGCGCCCCTGATCGCACCATCACTGTGTGGTACGAGGGGGAACTCGTCCGAGATCCCGCCACCGTAGATCCCGTCACCCTCAGTGTTGAAGAAAACAAAATCCGCCAAGTTATTTCCAACCTGGTTCAGAATGCGCTGCGCTTTAGCCCCGACGAATCACCCATCGAACTCGTGGTGGCGAGAAGCAAACTTGGAGCCAGAGGGCTCCTGAGCGTCGTTGATCATGGCGAGGGCATTCCCCAGCAGATCCGAGGGAAGATTTTCCAACGACTATGGCGTGCCGATACCTCGCGGGCGCGCGAAACAGGAGGCTTCGGTCTGGGTCTCGCGATTGTGGACACGATTGTCCGACGCCACAAAGGTACAATCCAGGTGGAAGAAACTCCTGGCGGCGGTGCTACGTTCGTGGTTTCCCTGCCACTTGTCCACAGCGCTACCGACTAACTCTGTGGCCTCTATGGGGCAATCAGGCCCGCTGAGCGGTAACTCCGCACCTACTGTGGGCCTCATGTAGCCACCCTGGCCCCAGAAAGAGGGAAACCATGACCCGATACAACGTCGATAGCGAAGCGGTGCTCGCTGCTGCCACGCAAGCACGGGCAAGCATTGGTCGTATCAATGCAGAAGTCCACACGCTCAACGCCCATTTACAATCTCTGAGCTCAAGCTGGAGCGGGCCCGCCGCAACTGCTTTTCTCGCCGTGCACGACAACTGGCGTCAGACCCAAATGCGCGTCGAAGAAAGCCTGGCAAGTCTGGGCACATCGCTGGCCCATGCCGGCACCCACTATCAAGACTTAGAAATTGCTAACGCGCGACTTTTTCACCGTTAACGAAGTCGCGGGGTGCCTCCCCTGAGGAAGACACCCCGCAACGAGGTTCGTAGTGAGCTTAGAAGCCCATTCCGTCCATGCCACCGGATGAGTCGCCACCGCCACCAGGAGCAGCAGGCTCTGGCCGGTCGGCCACAACCGCTTCAGTGGTGAGGAACAAACCAGCAATCGATGCGGCGTTGAGCAGAGCAGAACGGGTCACTTTGACCGGGTCAGCAATGCCAGCGGCCAGCATGTCCACATACTCGCCGGTTGCGGCGTTGAGGCCCCAACCAACCTTGAGTCCGCGGACGTGAGCGACCACAACACCGGGCTCGTGGCCCGCGTTGAGAGCGATCTGCTTGAGCGGGGCTTCAATGGCAACACGCACGATGTTGACACCAGTTGCCTCGTCGCCCTCGAGCTTGAGGCCATCAAGAGCCTTCACGCCAGCCTGAATCAAGGCAACGCCACCACCGGCGACAATTCCCTCTTCAACAGCGGCTTTAGCGTTACGCACGGCATCTTCGATACGGTGCTTGCGCTCTTTGAGCTCAACCTCCGTAGCGGCACCAGCCTTGATAACAGCAACACCACCGGCTAACTTAGCGAGGCGCTCTTGGAGCTTCTCACGGTCGTAGTCGGAGTCCGTGTTCTCGATCTCTTGGCGAATCTGCTTGACGCGACCTGCGATGGCATCGGACTCGCCGGCACCTTCCACAATGGTGGTCTCGTCCTTGGTCACAACGACCTTGCGGGCGCGACCGAGCATGTCGAGTTCGATGTTCTCCAGCTTCAAGCCAACCTCTTCCGAGATGACCTGACCACCGGTGAGAATCGCGATGTCCTGCAGCATGGCCTTGCGACGGTCGCCGAAGCCTGGAGCCTTGACGGCAACCGACTTGAAGATTCCGCGAATCTTGTTGACTACGAGGGTGGCGAGTGCTTCGCCTTCGACGTCTTCAGCAATGATGAGCAGCTGCTTGCCGGACTGGATGACCTTGTCCACGATAGGAAGCAAGTCCTTGATCGCAGAGATCTTCTGGTTAGCAATGAGGATGTAAGCGTCTTCGAAGACGGCTTCCTGACGGTCAGGGTCAGTCACAAAGTACTGCGACAGGAAACCCTTGTCGAAGCGCATACCTTCGGTGAGTTCCAACGTGGTGCCAAAGGTGTTGGACTCTTCTACGGTAACAACGCCCTCTTTACCGACCTTGTCAATGGCTTCGGCGATGAGATCACCAATGGTCGTGTCCGCAGCAGAGATTGACGCTGTAGCGGCAATTTCTTCTTTGGTCTCAACCTCTTTAGCCATCTTCAGCAAAGCTGTGCAGATAGCGTCGGTGGCCTTCTCGATACCGCGCTTGAGGCTAATCGGGTCAGCACCAGCTGCCACGTTACGCAGACCCTCGCGGACGATGGCCTGAGCCAACACCACGGAAGTCGTCGTGCCGTCTCCAGCAACATCATCGGTCTTCTTGGCGACCTCTTTGACCAGCTCGGCGCCGATCTTTTCTAGAGGATCGCTGAGTTCAATTTCCTTGGCAATCGAAACACCGTCGTTGGTAATGGTGGGTGCGCCCCACTTCTTTTCCAAGACAACGTTGCGACCGCGGGGCCCAAGCGTGACCTTGACGGTATCCGCCAACAAGTTGAGTCCACGCTCAAGACCACGACGGGCCTCTTCATCAAAAACAATCATTTTTGCCATCAGGTATTCGTCCCTCCCGGACGTCTCGTGTGCGTAGCTATTGGCACTCGCATATTACGAGTGCTAATTGATTTTGGCACTCTCTAGCCGAGAGTGCAAGTGCTACCGCCGGGTGTCGTGGCCTTACTTGATGGTGACGACACCAGCGTCAACATCGGAGTTCTCGTTGGGAACCAACTCGATCCACGTGTTGCCCTGGCTCAACAAGACTGCTTGACCATCTGCTGTGGTCAACACAATCGGAGATTCCGCCGTTGCCTTGGACCACGAGATTTCCACAATGGACCCTCCGGTCGCAATCCAACCCTTGCCCTGGTTAACCAGGCGGGTGGTGGGGATATCTTCAATGACGTCGATACCGACCTGCAAAATCACCACGTTATTGGCGAAGAGCTGGGTTCCACTCGACGCGGAGTCCGCGGCACCGTTGGTCTGGTAGCGCAAGAACATGCCCAGCGTGCCATCCCATTCCCAGGTGGGGCTCGAGAAACCACTAAAACGAGTGTTGACCGAAGCAAAAGGGTCACCGGTGAGAACCGCCGTGGTCTGATCCACCGAATCGGCATAATCAAACATCTTTTGCGGTGCCGCCAAATCTAGGTGTTCTGCAATCAGCTCAGGTGCCTTGACTAACACGTTGTGGGGTGCCACCTTGGCGCTGGTGCGATAGAAGGTGGCCTCCGTGTCGGGCTGGCCGTGAATAGCGTTATAGACCGGAGCTTCCTGCATGGCCTGAATAAAGCGAACCTGGCCACCGGAATAAGCAAAGACGCCACCGAAGGGGCTCACGATCTCGGGGTCCATGGGTCGAACTGAGCGGACTGGGCCAATCTCAGCGGGGAGAACGGAGTGCCACACGACGAGATAGCGCGTGAGGCCACCCTCTACGAGCTCTTCAAAGACAATGTCGGCTTCATCAATTCCCACCTGAGGCCGAGCCGAGGGGTGGTTGTCAATTTTGGCTGAAAGCGAAGGGCGAGCCAAGCTGCCCGCTTCAATGGTCTCACCGGTGAGAGCTGCCACAGTGGCGTTATCCACAATCGCTGCGGTCTCCTCGGAGCTTTCGCCTGCTGCCACCTCATCAGCGGTATCGGTAGCGTCGGAGCTACAGCCGGCAAGCGCCAAACCTGCAACGGCGACGAGGGCGAAAACGGATCTAATTCGTGTGGTCATGAACATGACACCTTTCTAGATTTCTGCGTGCAGTCTAAATGTTTAGGTCGAGGCAGTGTCGAGGTAATCGGCACCTAGGACTATGGTGATTCGTGCTCCAGGGTACGCGCTGGTTTGGACTACGGAATCCGCCCCTACCCCCAAAGTCTGGGCAATACCTAGTGCGATGGCTTCATCGGCGGCCTCACTATACGCCACGACACTTTGTTTCACATCCGTTGAATCAGCATTAGTAGCGGTGGCCTCGGGCCAGCCAATCACACTCAGACGCTCATTAGCTCGGGCTGCCAGACCGGCTGTGGCTGTGCCGTTCAAAATGGTGAGGGTGAGCCCCTCAGTATCGATCACGGTTGGATCCTCCACCGGCACGACTTCCTCAGCCACCGGCTCCTCTTCGATGACCACGGGCTCCTCGATAGCACCATCGGAGTCTGCTGAATCGGAAACATCACCGGAAATGACGGGAAGCTGGGCCTCATCAAGAGCTAGGTAGTCATCACTTCGATCGACAAACCACATGCCACCCACAACCAGCACGATGACCGCGCCCAAGGCAATACCGATGGGGGCAAAAAGTGAGAGTGAAGACCGGGCGCTTCGTCTGGTGCCCACATAGCGTCGATCGTGAGACACGTCGTCATAACGGTCAGGAAGAAAGGACGGTTTTCCAACAGTGGCCACAACGTGCTCCTTCCCCGGGTGGGTTAAATCTTGCGAGCTGCCTGGCGCAGCAGGGCTGCTTCTTGACAATTTCGCACTAAAACGGCGTCATATTCCAACGCCTCTGTAGTGCGACATATTGCCCCTACGCGCTGATAATAACGAGCTAAAGACAGCCCGAATGCTTCCCGCACCGCAGATTCTTTATTTGGTGATGGTCCCCACAAGTGCCTCTCAAACTCGAGAATCTCACGATCAGCTGGGCTAAGCCCGCCTGAGGGGATCTGCTGGATGCTCATCGAAGCCCATACTATTGCGACTCACTCCCCGCCAAGGGATTGGCTCTACGCTTTAGTCATTGTGAAGTTGTCGTCTTCGCTGCCCGTTGCAGCCCTGCTGATTGGTGCCCTGAGCCTGCTCACCGGCTGCCAACCAGGCTCCTACGTCAGCTCCGATTCTGTCACCCCAGTAGCAGGAGACCGAGTTCCTCTTGCCGATATTGACTGGTTAGCAGACCCGCACGACTGGGTGGGACCCTCCACCGCACTACTCGGAGTAGCCGATATTGAACCGGCCGCCATCAACCCCCCACAAACTTTGCCGCTCACCGTGGAATCTGACGAGCTGGGAGAGCCGCTGCGTGTCACCATCACATCCACGGACCGCTTATTAGCCCTTGACATGTCCGGTTCTCTCGCCGCCACCGTCTGGGCCTTAGGCCTGGGAGATCAGCTCGTCGGTCGTGATATTTCCACCACTTTTCCCGGCTCAGAAGCGCTACCCGTGGTCACCGGCAGCGGCCATGCCATCGCCCCTGAATCTGTTCTGGCGCTGCGACCTGATCTGATTATTACCGATGGGACTATTGGCCCACTCGATGTGGTCTTACAGTTACGCGAAGCCGGCGTCACGGTTGTTTTTGTGCGTAAGCCCCCCGGTCTCGATGCCCCAGCAGAAATGGCACTCGCCGTCGGGGAAATATTGGGTGTCACCGATGTCGGATCACAACTGGCCTCGCGCATCAGCAACGATATTGAAACAGTGAGTGCGGTCATTGCCCAGAACACGCCTTCGAACACCGAGGACAAACTGCGCATGGTATTTGTGTATCTGCGCGGAGGCAATGGGATTTATTACCTCTTTGGTGAGGAATCCGGCTCGAGTGATCTGATCGAATCCCTCGGCGGTCGCGATATTGCCACCGAGATTGGCTGGACCGGTTTACGACCTATGACAGATGAGGCTCTCATTTCTGCCAACCCGGATCTGATCCTGGTGATGACCCATGGGCTTCAGAGTGTGGGCGGAGTCGACAAACTACTCGAGGCGAAACCGGCTCTAGGGCTCACCACCGCGGGGAAGAATCGGCGCTTTGTCGATATGGCTGATTCCCAAGTTTTAAGCTTCGGGCCACGCACACCAGAAATTATGGACGCTTTGGCCCGGGCCATCTATTCCCCCGCGACAAAATAACCACCACGGCAATACCTGCAACAACTAAACCTGTTACGCCCGCTGAAATCCACCACACACTCCAGCTTGGCCCCACCACACAACCGGGGTTGGCCTGTAGTTCAAACGACAGTGGGTCTAGTTCTTCCCCAGCTAGGTATGTCCCAAAAGCCGCCGAGCCTTCTTGTGTCAGCACCACACGAGCTTGGCTAACACTCCAGCGGCCACTATCGGTATCCAGTCGACTATCTCTTGATTTCCAGGTGACGCTGGCGAATTGAACCCGATCAGCCCTAACCCTGAGCTCTTCCATCGTGTCGCCGGTGACATCAACAACCAGGGTTGCCTCCCTCGGGCTTAGAAAAACCAGAGTGGGGTTGGTCAGTGTTGTATCTAAAATCCCGCCATGGCCGACAAACTCCATGGTCCCAACAAAAGTCACTTGCCCAGTTGACGCATCGGGGGCAATCTCACCAACGCCGTCGGAAAAAAGGAAATTGGGTGTCTCATAGCCCACATCGCCCCCCACTAGCCATTCACCTTGAGCGATGGCTCCCGAAATATAGGAGCGAAAAGATTCCTTGAAACCCCAGGTGACCTCTGCATCAACAATCTGACACGACGAGGAAGCAGCTGCTGAGCTCTCTGGAGCAATCACACTCACAGCAGGGAGATAAGCCACCGGGGAGAATACAAGCGCTAGTGCCCAGGCAAGTGCGCCTGGGCTAAACACCGGGATATCTCAGCATTAATCGGTGCTCGATGCCAGCTTCCATGAATTGCTCACCGGTTTCGACAAAACCACTCTTGGCATAGAGACCTTTGACGTATTCCTGAGCGTGCAAATAAAGCGGGCTATCCCCCGCAATCTCCAGCGCCTGCTCCATGAGTTGCTGAGCTAAACCGAGGCCTCGGGCATCAGCTCGCACCACCATGCGACCCAATCCCACGGCAATGCCGTGGTGGGATGCTGCTTCGTGATCGTTATGGATGATGCGCAAATAAGCTTGCATTCCCAGGGCATCTGAACACCACAGGTGCATCGTTTCTGGATTGCGGTCAAAGGAATCAAATTCTTCTTCATCAATGCGCTGTTCCACGAAAAAAACTTCAGAGCGCAAAACCGCCATCTCAAACACATCATCAGGTGTGAATTCACCCCACGTTTTGACGATTATGTTTGCTTGGCTCACAAAGGGCAGTTTAATGGACTATTACGTGCATCACCTGAGGAGGCTCAACAACTATGGTCGAAAAAATAACGAAAGATAACGCGCTATGGAAAGCGGAGTTACCTCCCGAGCGCTTTGCCATTTTGCGCCAGGCCGCTACCGAACCAGCATGGAGCGGTGCGCTCTTGGATGAAAAACGTGAGGGCATGTACCGCTGCGCAGGTTGCTCTCAAGAGCTTTTCCCCAGTGGCACAAAATTTGAGTCCGGTTCTGGTTGGCCCTCATTTTGGGATGCGATTGACCCTCTGGCCATCGAACTCCACGAGGACCGCAGTTTTGGTGCCGTGCGCACCGAAGTGACCTGCGCTGCCTGCGGTGGTCACTTGGGCCACCTCTTCGATGACGCCGCTGGCACCCCTACCGGCCAGCGCTATTGCATGAACTCGTTAGCTCTGGATTTTGTGCCAGGCGAAGAGACCGCGGAGAAAACCTAAGAAGACTTCGACTTCTTAGTCAGCGTCACCATGGCAGAACCTGCCAAGGTGACCAAGGCGCCAATAACGGTGGTCATGCTTTGGTTTGATGTGGCAACCGGAACCAGGGCGTCTAAGACAAGTGAGCCCAAAAGCTGGCCTGTCACCAGGCTTACCCCCAGGCCTAGGACGCCAATAACGGTCACCGTGCTCACCTGAATCGCAATGAACATGACGCCTACCGCGCCACCCATCCAAAGCCACCAAGCGCTGGGCCAAGTCGTGGGGACATCGACAAAGGCCAACGAGACCACAAACACCAGCGCCAAAACAAGAGTCCCGATGGCGAAATTCACAAAAGTTGCCCCCAAAGGCGAGTTCGAGAGTGTGCGAATGCGACCATTCACTGCTTGTTGATATCCCAGACCCGTACCCGCAACGAGAGGCAGGATGAACAATGTTGGCGAGAACGAAAAACCACCATTGCCCATATCAAGAGCGATGACCACACCCGCTAAGACCACCACTGCTCCGGTTACCCGCCACAGGGTAAGTGGCACCCGAAGCGCCCCAAACCATCCCTTGGCATCAATAACGAGCGCACCCAAGGTTTGCCCCGTCACCACCGCAATGGTGAACAAGGCCACACCCAACACACCGGCGCTGAGCCCTTGGGTGAGCACGAGAAAAGCCCCGCCCGCGCCACCCATGGTTGTCCACCAGGGGAGCTCGCCAGATCTCACCGCTGCCCACACCACAGTGAGGCCCTGACGTGCTTTTTTTCGAAAAGCTAACACGATTGTCAAAATTACTAACCCCGAGGAAAAGGACACTAAAGCGGCCAGCGCCCCATGGCCCAAGGCCACGCCAAATTCGCCATTGATACGCGACTGCACGGCCACAAAGAAGCCGGCAAAGACGGTGGCTCCGACGGCAAAGAGATACCGGTTTACTCGCGTGCGCTCTGGGTTAGTCATAGGTGGTCCAGGCTACTGATGTGGCGACCTACAAGCGAGGACATAGCGGAGATGTCGCCACTGTGCGGTTCCAGGTGGGCAAAATATCTAAGACTATTCTGGGGCCGCCTCCGGGAATTGAACCCGGGACCTTCTCATTACGAGTGAGACGCTCTGCCAACTGAGCTAAGGCGGCGAACCCTGAAACAGGGACTCCCTATGCTAACCGACTTGGACCAGCGTGTGCAGTAATAGCTTGTGTTAGCCCAGGGCGGATAACTTGTGCCAAATAGCAAGGCACCACATTTTTGCCTCGGAGGCCAACGAGGCTGCTGCTCCAGGCTGGCTTAGAGCAGGTTCGGAATCTTTTGCTCCTCGGCAACATTCGCCCTCCGGAACCACAACGTCACCAGAGTCGAAATAATGACTATGAAGAGCGAATAAAGAGCTGGAATCAGGAGAATCTCATCAACCCGTGGGTTGTCAATGAACACAGCAACAATGACCGCAATGGCCAGAGGTCCGTTCTGGATTCCCGTCTCCAGCGCAATCGTCCTGGCATTCATCGGGTGCAGACGGATCAACCTAGCTATGCCATATGCGGCGAAGATTCCCACGAGCCCCAAGCCGATTGCCACTGCATAAGTCGGCCACTCAGTACTGAGCAACAACTGCCAGTTACGGGGAACCCAAATAGCAATAAGGAATGGGATGAACAGGACACCGAATACCCCACCAACTAATTCCAAGACGGCTCCGGCGTTCGCACTAAAGCGACGCACCAACATACCCAAACCCACGGGAACAATAAGCCCCAAGATCACAATGGCCAGCTCACTGAACTCAATGGCGACGGATTCCCCAAGATCCAGAAGGTTGGCATAGAAAAACAGCACCAAGGGAGTCATCACAAACGCCCACAGCGTTGAGTTCACCGTCATCGTCAGGCTTAGCGCAAGATTGCCCTTGGAGAAATAGGTGAAGAGGTTGGATGTTGTGCCCGCTGGAACGCTTCCCATGATCAGTGCACCCAGCGCAATGAGTCCAACTTCCTGGGGTGGAGAGAACTGGAAGAGCACCGTAACGATCAAAATGTAGGCCACAAAGGGCATGATTCCGAATTGAGTAACCCATCCAATGATCAGGCCCCATGGCCGCCTCACTGCCAAGGAGAAATCTTTGGGGGTGAGTCCGGCACCCAGACCAAACATGATGATGAGAATGAACACTCGAAGTAGTGTCTGCTCGAGCTCATTCACCACGGTTGCTTGATTAGCGCCTTCGGCCAGAATAATCAGTGATTCGCCCATTGCTATGCACCCTTCGTAGAGGAAGAAGAAGCGGCCGCAGAATCGCGGAGCTCACGTCGGAGAATCTTGCCAATCGGACTCTTCGGAAGCTCATCGACAAAGACGATGCTCTGAGGAACCTTGTAACCGGAGAGGTATTGACGACAGTGCGCGGTAATGCTTTCCGCGCTGGGAGCAGGAACGGATGCCACCACGTAGGCGCGCACAGCCTCACCGCTCTTCTCGTCAGCAATCCCAATCACACCCACTTCGAGAACCCCGGGGACCGCAGCAATCTGTTCTTCCACATCGTTGGGGTACACGTTGAATCCGCTCACCAAAATCATGTCTTTCTTGCGATCCACGATGGTGAAGTAGCCATCAGAGTCCATTTGCGCAATGTCCCCGGTGTAGAGCCAGCCATCCTTGACCGTGTTCTTGGTCTCGTCTGGTTGTTGCCAGTAGCCCTGCATAATTTGTGGCCCCTTTGCGATCAACTCACCTGGCTCACCAACGGCAACTTCCTTGCCCTTTTCATCCACGCAGGCAATCTCGGTGGAAGGGACAGGAATTCCAATACTGCCGTCCTTAAACATTCCACCAAGTGGGTTGAAAGACAGCACAGGGGAAGACTCGGTCAGTCCGTAGCCTTCGACAATGGGGGTGCCGGTTACTTCGCGCCACTTATTGGCCACGGATTCGTGCAAAGCCATACCGCCAGCAGCAGAAGCTTTCAGATGTTTGGGAGGGCTCTCAGCAAACCAGCGCTCATTCAAGAGTGCATTGAACAGAGTGTTCACCCCGGTAGTCCAGGTGATTTTGTAATTCTCGAAAGCTCGCTTCAAGTTGCTCGGCGGCCGAGGGCTAGGAATCAAAATATTGCGCGCTCCGACATGATAAAAACCCAGCAGATTCACCGTGAAAGCAAAGATGTGATACAGCGGAAGGGCCGTCAAGGCGGTTTCTTTACCCGGGGTGATGTACTCCCCATTCATCTGCAACAACTGCAGCGTGTTGGCGACAAGATTTCCGTGCGAGAGCATGGCTCCCTTGGAGACACCAGTCGTTCCTCCGGTGTATTGCAAGGCGGCAAGGGAATCTGGGCCCACTCCATCTAGGTAAGCGTCCACCTGCGCCACTGTGCGGTGCTTCTCCCCTGCAGAAAGCGCACTTCGGAAAGAAGTGTGCTCAACAGTAATTCGGGGCAAAGTCTTCGACCACCATTTTTGCACCAGCCGGATTACGCCAGCAACGATCGGGGGGAAGAACTCGGAAATACGAACTGTCACCACGGTGCCGATGTCAGTTTCGCGCAAAACCTCAGGAAGGCGATCAGCAAACATGTCGATAACGACAAGTGCTTTTGCTCCCGAATCTTTGAACTGGTGAATCATTTCCGACGGGGTGTAGAGAGGGTTGGTGTTGACTAAGACCAACCCGGCCTTCATCACACCGAACGCGACTATCGGGTAGGCCAAAGCGTTAGGCATCTGCACCGCTACCCGGTCGCCCTGTTTCAGACCCACCACTTCCCGCAGATAAGCAGCGAAGCTATCGGAGTGCGCGTCGACATCGCGATATTTGAGCGATCCGTTCATACCGTTGGCCATAACCTGGGTGAAAGCCAGAGTTTTCGCATATTCAGCGGACGCACGCCTTACCAGAGCGGGCACGTGAGCCAGAGTTGTTTCTGCCAGTACCGGGTCAATGCCGGCGGGATAGTGATCTAACCAAGGGCGTTGTGTCATCTCTACTCTTTCGAATGAGGGGATCGCCCACGACCACGTCGGCGATGAAGTGTTGGATTTATCATAGCGACCTCAGGGATATTGCAACCTGGCCAACCTGAGACTCCCGAGCCTCAGCCAGCAGCTTGCTGGATCCGACCAAACCCTTACGGGCTGGCGATGGGAACACGTCCACTGGCGCTAATTAATAACGCTTCTAGAACCAGCAATGGCGGAGAGTTCCCGGCCATTGCCGTCCTGGCAAGACCCAAAGCGTCCAGTGCCGCCAACGTGAGATCCGGAGTTGTTCCCGCCGCGCGCGCCTCAATGCCTTCGATGTGACGCTGGTTTACTAACTCCACGCCAGAATTCACCTGGAGCATCAACACGTCTCTAAGAACTGACATCACATCGACCAGGATTCGATCTACCGCATCGCGAAGGCTTCTCGTGGCACGACGTTTCTGGTCTTCCTCCAACGTCTTGAGCTGAGAACGAAGAGCCTGGGGTATCGCCCCGCCCGGAGTAATACCTAAGGAATGCAGCAGTGCCTCTCGCTCACTGGCATCATGACGATCTACCAGGGCGGCAGCATCGCCTTTTGCGATTTCAAGCAACAAAGCGGCCGCTTTGACAGCACTAGAGACCGTGGTGAGCCCGAGCACCGCGGCCACGGATTCATCACGGCGCATCCTGGCATCTTCATCGGTAGCAAGCCGGGTGGCCATACCGATATGGCTTTGCGCTTCACGTGCTGCTAACTGCGCCAGCGCAGGATCGACATTTTCGCGCCGGGATATCAGCGTTGCCACCTCGTCAATGCTGGGCACCCGAAGTGCGACCGAGCGCATTCTGGATCTAATTGTAGGCAACACATCAGCGGGTGAGGGGGCGCACAAAATCCACACCGTCTGCGGTGGCGGTTCTTCGAGAGCTTTCAGCAAAACGTTGGAGGTTCGGTCCGTCATCCGATCGGCGTCCTCAATCACTACCACGCGATACGACGCTTGTGAGGGCGAAAAATAAGAAAACGACACCAACGCCCGCACTTCTTCTATCGTGATGGTGACGCGGTCTGTGGCAAGAATCGAAACATCAGGGTGGGCGCCATGAACCACTTGGGCCCAACTATTGGGGTCATCACCGGCTCCAACCAACTGGGCCGCAAAAGCGTGCGCCAGTGTGGAGCGCCCTGAACCAGGAGGCCCGGTAATTAGCCACGCATGGGTCATCGCCTCCGACCCCGGTGTGGCAGCAGCTTTCATCAGGGATATGGCGTGGTCTTGGCCCACCAATTCATCCCAAAGACTCATGGCCCCAGGCTAGCTGAGAAGGTGGGAGACCTTCTGAATAATCTGGTCATGAATCGCCTCAATCGCTAGGGTGCCATCGATGACCAAGAAACGCTCTGGCTCCGCATCAGCAAGAGCCTGGTAGCTGGTGCGCACTCGCTGATGAAAATCTTCCGCTTCCGCTTCCAATCGGTCATATGCTCGCTCCAGCGCATTTTGGCGCTTCTTGGCCACATCCGCGGGCACATCAAGTAACACGGTGAGCACGGGCATGAGATTTTCTGTCGCCCAGAGTGACACCTCTCGCACCTCGTTCGGGTCCAGTACTCGCCCGGCACCCTGGTAGGCGAGGGAAGAATCTAAGTAACGGTCTTGGACGACCACCTCGCCGCGTTCGAGAGCAGGCTTGACCAGGGTGTGAATGTGGTGGGCTCGATCAGCCGCGTAGAGCAGCGCTTCGGCCCGAGGGGCAATGAAACCCTTGCGGTGCAAAATAATCTCGCGCAGCTCGTTACCTAAATCTGTTCCGCCTGGTTCACGAGTCACCACCACGGTGTGTCCATGGTCTTCTAACCACTTTTTGAGCAGCTGAATCTGGGTCGTCTTTCCCGACCCATCACCACCTTCAAAAGTGACGAAGACCCCGGACACTTATTCGCCTTCTTCTGTGATGGTCAGCTTCTTTGGCATCCCCGTCTTAGTCGCCAGTTTTTTAGCTGCTGGCTTCTTCGTCGTTGTTTTAGCCGCGGTTTTTTTGGCAGCGGGCTTTTTCTTGGCTGCCGGCTTCTTTTTCGCAACCCTCTTGGGAGCAGGTCCTTTGGCGCGTTTATCGGCGATGAGCTGAACGGCGGCTTCAAAATCAAGGTCATCTAGTGACATCCCACGAGGCACCGTGGCATTGATTTCACCATCGGTCACGTACGGGCCAAAGCGACCATCTTTGAGCAAAATGAGTTTGCCACTGATGGGATCTGCTTCAAAGGTTTTCAGAGCAGAGGCTTGGCGACGCCCGGCATATTTGGGCTCAGCAAAACGTGCCAGGGCGCCAGCTATATCAATATCGAAGATTTTCTCTTCGGCATCCAGCGAGCGGGTGTCAGTTCCCTTTTTCAAATAGGGGCCATAGCGACCGTTTTGCGAAGTGATCATCTCGCCCGATTCAGGATCAAGCCCCACCTCGCGAGGGAGAGCCAAGAGTGTGAGGGCTGTCTCTAAATCAATGGTTTCCACTTGCATGGATTGGAACAGCGAAGCAGTCTTCGGCTTCACTACTGGTGCTTTCTTTTTCTTCACCGGTGCGTCCTCAGCAGGGGCCTCAGGCTCGGGAAGGATTTCGGTGACATACGGGCCAAAGCGGCCTTTTTTCGCCACAATGTCGCGGCCGGTTTCCGGGTCAACACCCAATACCCGGTCCACCACGGGGGGCTCATCAGCAAGTTGTTGAGCCTTTTCTGGAGTGAGTTCATCTGGTGCTAACTCCGGCGGGAGATTCACGTTTGTGACCTCACCGGTTGCCTCATCCGTTACTTCTAAGAAGGGGCCATACTTCCCGACGCGCAAATTAATGGTCGGGGTGATCTCCAACGTGTTGAGAGCCCTGGCATCAATTTCCTCGGTGGCGGCGATAGCCACGTCTTTGAGGCCTCGGTGGTCCTTGTCCCCAAAGTAGAAACGATGCAACCACTCGCTTCGTTTATATTCTCCGCGCGCGATGCGATCGAGATCCTCTTCGAGCTCAGCCGTGAAGTCATAATCCACCAGGTCAGAAAAGCGCTCCTGGAGTAACCGGGTAACGGGGAAAGCAATCCACTGGGGAACCAACGCGGTTCCGCGCCTGAAGACATAACCGCGATCGATAATCACCGAAATGATCGACGCATACGTTGAGGGCCGACCAATACCGCGTTCTTCCAGAGCTTTGACCAAACTGGCCTCGGTGTATCGGGCAGGAGGTTGCGTGCTGTGAGATTTGGCGGCGATCTCAGAAATTGCAGTGATTTCTCCCACGCTCAGTGGAGGAAGAATCGCTTCAGAGCCAGCAGATGCTCTGTCTTCGCTGGCTTCCTCGTCCTTGCTTTCCTCATAGGCCTGCAAGAAACCGCGTTCGCTCAACACCGTTCCAGACGCTGACCACTCAGCTTTGCTAAAAGCAACATCTGCGGTGGCCGGGAGCGAGGATATCTCCAGCGTGGCGGTGACAGTTTCCCCCTTAGCATCGACCATTTGGCTGGCAACAGTGCGCTTCCAAATCAGGTCATAAAGCTTTAGTTCATCGGCGCGAAGTTTGGAGCCAAGCTCACTAGGAGAAGCAAAGACATCCCCGGCGGGACGAACCGCTTCGTGGGCTTCCTGCGCATTTTTGGTCTTCCCTTTATAAAGCCTGGGCTCAGCGGGAACGGACTGTGCGCCATACAAGCTGGTGGCAGCCGCTCTAGCAGCGCCAATCGCTTGGCCTGAGAGCGACACCGAGTCGGTGCGCATATAAGTAATGTGTCCGTTTTCATAGAGGCCCTGGGCGATACTCATTGTTTGCTGGGCGGAGTAACGCAATTTGCGCCCCGCCTCCTGCTGAAGAGTCGAGGTCGTAAACGGTGCGGCGGGCCGCCTCGTATAGGGCTTGGCTTCCACCTTGCTCACGACTGGAGAAACACCAGGAGCGCCAAGCGCCCCGGCCAAGGCATTGGCGCTTTCTTCGCTAAGCAAAATCGCATCAGATTTGAGTTGGCCATCCTCAGAAAAGTCCCGACCTGAAGCCACGCGGCGATCATCAAGTTTGGATAGCGCGATAGAAAACGCTTCACCCGAGGTTTTTGTGGCCTTGGCATCCACGTCAGCGTAGGTGGCCGCCACAAATGCTCGGCGCTCTAGTTCACGATCGACAATGAGTTTCAGAGCAGGCGATTGAACCCGCCCGGCTGACTTAGCTCCGCTAACGCGGCGCCACAGCACTGGCGATACTTCAAAACCGTAGAGACGGTCGAGTATGCGCCGGGTTTCCTGGGCATCAACGAGGTCAACGTCGAGCTCTCGGGTGGATTCCACCGCTTTGGTAATACTTTCTTTGGTGATTTCGTGAAAAACCATGCGTCGCACGGGCACAGTCGGTTTGAGTACTTCAAGCAGGTGCCAAGCGATGGCTTCCCCCTCGCGGTCCTCATCTGTTGCGAGCAATATTTCTGAGGCCGTCTTCGCCGCTTTTTTGAGATCTGCCACTGTTTTTTTGCCACGATCAGTAGTGACATATATCGGCTGAAAGTCGTTATCAATATCAATGGCGAATTTTCCCGCAGAAGTCTTCTTAATTTCAGGCGACAAGTCCTTGGGGCTCGCTAAGTCACGGACATGGCCCACCGACGCCATGACCTCGTAGCCATCGCCTAAATACTTGCCAATGGTTTTAGCCTTAGCAGGCGACTCCACGATGACGAGCTTCTTACTAGCGGGCACGCTACTCCTTGCGCTGGGATTCGCTGCGGCAAAAAACGCAGTGATAGGCGGTGGGTGTGAGAATGAAAATCTCAACGGGGGTCACGATACACAACATTTCATTAGGCGCCAGCATTGGCCACCACAGCCCGAGCCCGAAACACTCGGATAATCCCCGCCACGACGGCGCTGGCTTCCACCGAAGCACCGGAGTTATCCAGCGTGCACGATTCGAGGGTGAGCCCCTGAATCTCCACGAGGTTCAGTGCCACTTCGCACGGTTGACCGCTTGCTACGCCATGGAGCACATCAGCGGCAGCAAGGGCCGCAAGGTCAACGGTGTCTTGGCTTCGCTGCGCCTGAATCACACCAAAGCCGGCCACAATGGCGATCCCACCGGCCATGGCTAGTGCCACACAGGCGCCTGCAACGCTGAGTGTGGCACTACCCCGGTCAATACTCACCATCCACCGATGGACTCCACCCCGCGGGATTGAGCGCACAGGCACTAGCGCTCAAGGTGTGTGGCGAAAGTGCCCACATGCCACCGCGCAGGTGCGCCTCGCGCGTGACACACAGGAAGTCGCCCTCCACCCTCGCATTCGCTACCGGGGCGCCCAATGATGCCAAGCGTGC
>ERZ889078.1042-NODE-1042-length-23070-cov-6.422507_pt1 | contig 23070 bp, 21 predicted proteins | sample MGYA00521266_ERZ889078 | MGnify/ENA primary metagenome ERZ889078 (study PRJEB32303, sample SAMEA104408618) | aquatic metagenome | biome: Brackish water; feature: Pelagic; material: water | place: Baltic Sea | collected 2014-06-16T06:34:00 | depth 76,534 m ...
CCACGCGATTTCGCCCTTGTTTCCGTACAGGCTGGCCAACTCGACGTTGCGCTCGGCCTCGCGAAGAGCAACGAGCTTACCTTTGAGCAATTTCATGGCCTGCGCGCGGTTCTTGTGTTGACTGCGCTGGTTCTGGCAGCGCACAACGATCCCTGTCGGGAGGTGCGTCATGCGGACCGCCGACTCCGTCTTATTGACATGTTGGCCGCCCGCGCCCCCAGCGCGCATCGTATCTACCCGAACATCGGAGTCCGCGATTTCGACGTCGAGATCATCATCGATGTCGGGGTTGACATCGACCGAAGCAAAAGCCGTATGCCGTCTCGCCTGGCTGTCAAACGGGCTGATGCGAACGAGCCGATGGACGCCCGTTTCGGCCTTCAGGTAGCCAAATGCATAAGGCCCGACGATATGCAGTGTCGCCGTTTTGATGCCGCCTTCGGGCTCAGGTGTAAGCTCGATCTCTTCGACCTTCATCTGATGCGCTTCGGCCCAGCGAATGTACATACGCATGAGCATTCCAGCCCAGTCGCAGGAGTCGATACCACCCGCGCCTGCGTTGATCTGAATGAATGCATTGACGCCGTCGTGCTCGCCGCCGAGCATGACCTTGAACTCGAGGTCGGTCAGGCCACTCGTAAGGGCCGCGGCTACCGATTCGAGGTCGTCCGCCACGTCTTCACCATCCGAATCGGCCCCCATTTCGATAAGCAGTTCGAGCTCTTCGATCTGCTCGTTCGCCTTCCGCACAGGCGTGACCACGGCGCGTAAACGCTGCATCTCCGCCACAACCAACTGGGCCTTTTCTTGGTCGTTCCAGAAGTCGGCAGACTCCTGGAGTTTCATCACCTCGGCTAGCCGAGCTTCCTTAGTAGAGTAGTCAAAGCCCCTCCTTCAACTGATCTAGCTGAGAGTTCGAGGCGGCGATGATGTCTTTGTATTCGCTAAGGGTGACCATGGGCGGCATTGTAAGTCAGCAGCCCTGCGCGGCAAGTCCGGCCGGGCACTTCTCTGCCGGCCCGCCCGAATATTCCGCTAGGCGCACCCGCTGCGCCGCTCTTGGACAGGCTACTCGGTCCGATCCAAGATCCCGATTTCGGCAACAAGGGCGCTGATCTCACTGCGCACTTTCGTTACGCCTCTGGAGAGAACCTCGCAGCCGTCCTCGGTCACCACAACTACGTCTTCGATACGGATTCCGATATTCGCCTTCGTGTCGTAGAGGCCCGGCTCCACCGTAAACGCGACTCCTGGAACCAACTTCTTCTGGTAGTCGCCCACGTCGTGAACCTCCATTCCGATGAAGTGGCAGGCGCCGTGGCGAATGAGGTCGCCGAATCCTCGGTCGCGCAGGACCTTGGCACAGGCGCTCTCCACGTCGCCGATGGTGCCGCCTGGTTTCACGGCGGCAATTCCCGCTAGCTGCGATTCGAGCACGACGTCGTAAAGTTCCGCCATACGAGGCGTGAAAACCCCGTCTGTTGGCCACGAACGCGTGATGTCGCTGGTGTAGTGGTTGTACTCCGGCGCATAGTCAATCAGCAGCATCTCGGACGGACCGAGCGGGCGCGTGACCGCCATGTAGTGAAGAACATTGGCGTTTGGGCCACAACCGGCGATAGCACCATAAGCCGGACCAGCGGCGCGACCCTTCAAATGCACCCATGTCATGAGTGCCGACAGGTCCCACTCGCCAAGCCCAGGGCGCGTGGAGCGAATAGCCTCAACCATCGCCTCGGCGCCAATGTCAGCGGCCCGACGCATCGCGTCGATCTCCTCCGAAGTCTTCACCCTGCGCAGCTCGTCGAGTTGAGGCCCGCAGTTCTCCACCTTCGCGCCAAAGCGGTCTTTTAGCTGCATGGCGAGTGCGCTTTCACGGCTCTGCCTTCCATCGAGGGGATCACCGGTCACCTTGCGATCGTAGGGCACGGCCCTGTCGAAGCACCCAGCTAGCTCTACGTGTGGCGCCATAGAGGTCCAAACCGTATCTCCTGCGGCAATGTGCTCTTCCAAATATTCCATTAGGCTGTCCGAGGAGCGCACGTCTTGGAATCCGCTGACCGCCGGGATCCACTTATCACCCGCATCCCACTTCTCGCCTTCCCAACTTTCGCCACGGCGGTTCTTGTTGGGCAGGAACAGAACCTCGGTGCCCGATGTGGCATCCATCACAAGGGTCACGTTGGGGCTCTCAATCCCCGTCAGATACCAAAAGAGCTTGTCCTGCTGAAAGGTCAGGTAGTCGCGCGTGTCGATCAAGCCGCGAAAGACCATAAGACCTTCGCCGACAGCGCTGCGCAGGGCGGAGCGGCGGCCCATGTGGAATTCCTTCCCGAGTCCGCATGTGATACTTTGCGGGACCTCGACCGGAACATCGACTGGGGTGGTGTCCGAGGAGAGAAACGCAAGGGCAAAAACTGGAAGGAAGGTCATCATCAAGACACTTTAGCGCAGATTCGGTGTTTTGCACGAACCCCCAGAAAAATGGGCCCCATGCCTTACAGAAGGTGCTGGAGGCCCCCTCCACCGGCGCAAGTACTCGGTTCTCATGGGGATCGCGGCGGAGACTGCGCTATCCTTCCGCCCATGAAAATCGAACAGCCCCTCGTCGAGGCCACCCTCGTCAAACGCTACAAGCGCTTCCTAACCGACGTCATTCTCCAGGACGGCAGTGAGCTAACGGCCCACTGTCCCAATACGGGAAGTTTGCTCGGTTGTAAAGATGAGGGCAGTCGGGTTTGGCTGCGCGACACCCAAAACGACAAGCGCAAGTACCGCATGTCGTGGCAGGCGATCGAGGTCAACGGCACTTGGGTCAACGTGGACACCGGGCTTCCAAATGAAGAAGTTTACACGGCGATTTGCGAGGGGCGCGTGCCCAAACTTGCGGGATACGATTCGGCCAAACGCGAAGTCAAATACGGCGTCAACAGTCGCATCGACGTGCTGCTGCAAAACGAAAGTGGCGAAAAGTGTTACGTCGAAGTCAAGAACACAACTCTTGTGAATGGCGACGTCGCCCTGTTTCCCGATGCGGTGACGGAGCGCGGTCGCAAACACTTGGGCGAGCTCGTCAACGAGGTGAAGGCGGGCAACCGGGCCGTCCAGTTTTTCTTCGTGAGCCGTAACGACGTGACCAGCTTTAGGCCCGCCGACGACATCGACCCGAAGTATGCCGCTGCGCTCCGCGAGGCTGCCGCCGCCGGCGTCGAAGTGATGGCGTGGAGCGTCGACGTGGAGCGCGAATCGATCGCCTTGTGCAAAGAGCTGACGGTCGAGCTTTAAAGAAATAAGGGGCGCCTCGCAGGTTTGCGAGGCGCCCCGTTTTTCGGCCTAGCTCTTAGATCGAAACCTCAAAGTCCAGCTCTTCATCACCCACTCGGTAGCGAGGCCCGCCAGGGCCCCCGATCGAGGACTCCCACGGGTCTTCCACACCAAGCGGCTCTACAATCTCGCGGGTCACCTGAACTGCGGAGTGGTAGCGGGCAGCCCGGATGACCGTACGCGAGAGAACCACAATCACGCTGATGCCAAACAGGGTCCAAACGGTACCCACCCCGGACGAAGCCTCAAAGGAGTGGTTCAGTGATGACGCGACTAGGCCCAGTCCAACAAACAAGGTCACCTCGCAAAGGAGCAAGCCGACCATGGGCCGGAACGCTGTGATAGGCCGCGTTAGTAGCGTGAAAAACGTAGCGATTCCAGCCCAGAGCACTGAGCGCGTTCCGAGAAAGGCAAGGCGCGTGCGACTATAGTCTGCCCAGGTCATCACAAGGCCAACCCAGACGAAGAACCCCGCATCCAGCACCCAAGAATAGTGGCGTGCCGTGGCCTCGGAACTCAACGTGTTTAGGTCCCCCTTCTCGACCCCAAAGACGCGCTCGAGAACCCCGGCTCCCATCACCTCTTTGTAGATCGCGTAGTGACCAAGGGCGAGCAAAACTAGCACCAGTAATGCCAGCCTAAAGAAGCGCCAGAAATACCGCGACCCGCCGTGAAAAAACCGATGAACGGAGTGCCCTTCCGTTCGCTCCAGGAAGACCTGCAGCCAACCGCCAGCACTAAAGACGCCAACTAGCATGAGCAAGAGTGCAAGCCAAGATGCCACCACTCCACTCTGAGTCCTTAGCAGGCCGAGGGACTCCGCGTGGTCGCTCCTAAAGTTCGCATCAAGCGACCCCAACTGGCTGCCGACTTCGTAGTGATTGCCAACCGCGCCCTGGAGCCAGGTAAACCAGGGCAGCGCCATCAGGAGCGCAAGGAAGATGGGCGCAGCCGCTGTCAGAAGCCAAAGCGGTGGACGGCCCAATGTGACGCGAAGTGCCGTCAAGAAGGTCCAACTGACCGCTTTGGTCTCATCTTCAAGTCCGCTCAAGTCGTAACCCGGCGGCAGATATTTCGACATTGGAGTCACTCCAACATCTCGGCCTTCGTCTTTTGATGTTTCCATGATTAGCCCCCGATCCCCATCTGCCAGTAAAACGAATGAACGAACCTACTGAAGATCCGCTCGCCCCAGCGCAGAGGCGCGACCTTGTCTTTTTCTGAGTACCACTGGTTGTTTGACATGTCCTGATCTAGGTACCACTTATGCTCGGGATCAAGCTCGACGGAGATCACCTTTGCCGTCTCCTCAAACTCCAACTTGATCCAGTTTTTTTCCGCCTGCTCTTCACGGGTCCACACGAGATTCTCAACCTTGTCCCCTTCGAAGGTAACGCGAATATCGAGAGGCAAACTCAGCTGCCCCTCCCGTGTAACCATGACTTTCGCACGGTGGCCAACCACGTCGTCTTTGTCCTCTTCGGGCTCGGCCCAGACGCCGTTCTCGTCCTGGTACATGCCGCGCGACTCCTCGATTGCTTTCGAGTTCACTGAGACGGCCCAGTCCACCGTTCCGGTTCCGCGGAAGAGCTCTTCAAAGTACCAGTTCATATCGACCCCTGCGCCCTCGTTGAAGGCCGCGAAAAAGTCGTCCGGAGTCGGGTGCTTGTAGCGCCAAGTCTCCGAGTAGTTCCGCATCCCCCTCAAAAAGACGTCGCGATTTACGAGGCCTTCCAGAGACCGCAAGATGACCGCCGGACGCGGATAGCTGTTCGTTCGATAGCTCGCGCTGTTGGCGTACTCCCACACCGGTCTGTCGACTGGGTCGATCCAAGAGTCCCTCAAGTATCCGGTGCGATCTTCCCATCGGGGATCAGTCTCCTCTGGCGAAAGCGCGAGTAGAGGTTGCTCGCGCCACCAGTCAACCAGCCCTGATTTCCCGAGCGGTTCGAACACCTTCCCACCAAGAAGGGGGACAAAGGACGGCACTTCATAGCGGCGTCCGGAGACGCCTTGCAGGAGCTTGCCGCCACCTTGCAGTGGTGCCATGCCGACTCCGTAAACCGCCACCTTGGAGTACCAGCTCGTCGAGCGCTGAGCTCCATAGGTACGCCACAAGACTTCAGAGTCGGTGTACGAGTTAAACCCCTCGTCCAACCATGCGCTCTCGGCCTCGTTGTTGCCAACCAGCCCATACCAGAACTGGTGTCCGCACTCATGGACTGTTACAGACTCCGGCCTCTGCATGTCGGGTTCCGTGCCGAGGCTCGTGCCACACGTGAACAAGGTCGGATACTCCATCCCCCCGGCAGCGCCAGCACCCCAGGCGGGGTCGACTACGGTGATGTGTTCGTAGGGGTATTCGCCGAACCACAGCCCATAAAAGAACAGTGCGGCCATCGTCGCTTCGGCATGCCGCTCCGCTTGATCCTCGCGCTCTGGGTGAATCATCACCGTGACCCGAACGGCTCCTAACTCCAGGTCTTTGTCCGAGCCTAGGGCTCCTTGAACAAAGTCCACCTCGCCGGGAAAACGCTTCTTCCAATCCGAGAAGTTGAACGAAAACTCCTTGACCAAAAAATCGGGGTCTGCCGCCCAGGTGAAGTCGTGCAACCTCGGCAACCTTCCCGTGCGATCGAGCTCGATCCGATCCTCGTCCGAGGGCGCCTTGAATTTGACCATGTAGCGCCCATCCCCGACCCGGCGGTCCAGAGTTTTGACCCCCGATGCGCGAACCTTGTCCTCGTAGCGCTCCGGCAGATTCAGCGTGACCTCGTAGGTCCCGTAGTCGCTGAAGAACTCCGTGTTCAAGTGGAACTGGTGGCAGTTCCACCCGCGTCCGGCCTGATACACGCCCAGCTTCGGAAACCACTGAGCCGCGAGGATAAAGTCGTCCTTGTAGCCTGTACGTCGACGCACGCGGGGAAGTTGGCTCTCCCACTCCACGTGAACCTTGATCGAGCTGCCCGAGGGCACCGGCTCTGGCAAGTCTACGGAGAACACCGTGCGATCCGCCTCGTTCCCGTCATCCTGAGACCGCCAGGTCAGAGTGTCCCCGACATCGGTCGCGGCATCGCCGACGGTGATGCTCTCGATGCGCATCCACCCCCATCCATCTTTAATCTGGGAGCCTCGGATTTTGCCTTCCCCCTCCGTGAGGTGGGTGGACTCCGTATTCGCAAAGGCGTTGAGATAGGTGTGGAACCACAAATCGCTAACGCTCTCGCCGCTCTTGTTGGTCCAGATGATGGTCTCTTCGCAGTGGAGGATTTGACTTCCCTCCTCTAACCGAGCGTCGATGGTGTATTCGAGCTCGTTTTCCGAGGCCGAGTCGCTCTGGCTAGGCGAAGTCTCCTGCAAATCTGTCTCGGAATTACTTTCCGAGATGGAAATTTCCGCAGATGCCCAGGATGCGAGCAGGAAAAGGCCGATAAGTGAGCCTCGCCCTATAGGGGCGAGACTTTGTAGCCGTGAACGCAACATATTATTTGACAAGGGTTTACGCCTCTCTGTTGTTCCCAGAAGCCGAACTGGCTCAGGATCTCTACGATTCTAGGCAAAAAGCCCTAAGGTCCTCACCGGACCTTCCGATAAAGGGAGCGGTAAGAATCTTCCATACACCGTAGACACGCATCTACGCCGGGGGCAAAGCAAACCATGAACATCAATAACGAACCACTAAGACGCCCAGAATCGCAGCGACCGCCGACGGCCGCAGAGCGCGCCTCCATGGAGGATACGCGCAAGCACGTCCAACGAGCGAATGTCGAGGCCAAACGCGTCATCCAGGAGCGCACAGAGGCAACCCATACAGAGTCTAAGCGCCGCGAGGACCGCATCGAGATCTCCGTTCGGGCCCACCGCTCCAACGAGGCGAAGGAGTCGAGCTCGAGTCGCCAAGATAAAATCGCACAGCTGAGAGAGCTACACGGCAGTGGGAACTTGAACTCCCCCGAGCGCACGCGCGCTGCGGCTGAGAAGCTTCTAAAGCGACTAAACCAAGCCTAGTACGAACTGGCCAGTAACCACGGGGGCGATACCATGAAAGTGGTATCGCCCCCGTTTTGTAGGGACCAAGGGCCAAATGACCCGGACCGGGGGCTAAAAAGAGAGGCGCCAAGACTCTCGTCTTGGCGCCTCTCTCTATTCAGTATCCGCTTGGCTAAAGCCCTTGGGCTATCTGCCAGGAGGCATAGCGCGCAAACTTGCTGGGCGACAGCAGCGAGACGCTCCAACTGTCGTCGGAAAGGCCCTTGCCATTGCCGAAGAAAGCCTCCAGCCCGTCAACAACGTCCCTGTTTTCGCCTTTCAAGTTAACTCCACCGTTCCATATCGCCATTCCGGTCTCCGACGAGACCAAATCCACGGACAGACTCAACCGCTGGGGCGGGTACGCTTGCCTTTGGATTGCTGTCGGTACAAGAATGGCATCCAGTTGAAAGCGCCTGGAGATTTCAACAATCGTCGCGGCCTTGTAGGTACCGCGCTGGTGTGGGTCACTGGCCGTAATTTCCATCAAATCCGAGGTGTTTAGCAGGACCACCTCCATTGGAATCGCACTTGCGAACTCGGAAAACAGGATTCCCTGGAGTTCGGTCGAGTCGGAGTCGCTGAGCTCGGTCCCCACAACCGGCAAGATGCCGATCCTCGACAAATTGTAGGTGTTGTAATCGCTGGCGCGCTGAAAGGAGGCCAGTTGGACCTGGGGAAGATCCCGTGGATGGGTGATCGTCTGGCAACTTGCCGCGAAGGCCAACGCCAATAAAGCAGTAAGACGAGGTGCAGTCATTGCTATCGGCCCCCGGCGTTCGCAAAGCTACCTGAGCCCATTCGGGACGCAGCTGGGGTCGCTTCCTCGGCAACTTTTAGTCGATCCTCGAGCAAGAGCTTTTCTGCTTGTAGGCGTCGGATCTGCGCTGTCACGAGCCGTGCCTCGAGGTCATCTTTCTCTTGAACTTTCTCGGCTAGGTCGAGCTTTAGCGCCGCGATCTCTTGTGCGTCAACAGAGGCGACGGCTTTGAGCGTCAGGATGTCAGCGAGCAGGCGGTCTACCGTGTCGCGCTCCAGGAACAGGCTCTTCTGGAGCTCCTCGTTCTTTGCAATCTCCTCGGTGTACATGTCGATCATGACGCCGCGCGTCTCCTCGCTGCCTTCCAACTGGTGCAGCTTGCGGGAGTTCTCATCCACGGGCTGGCCGTCCCATCCATAGGCGGGAGCCTTGCTGGGCATGTTCGCGTTTTCAACGTTCACGACGGCCTGTTCATCACCCCAGTCATCCGCACTCAAGCCGGTCGGAACAGTAGGTCTCACGGGCTCTTCTTGTTTTGCCGCGGGCGGGTTGGGAAGAGCGACAACAGTTGCCTCCACCTTTGGTACGGCCCTCTCACTTGGCGCAACCTGCTCGCTTACCGCTAAACCCGGTTCGGGCGCAAGGGGTTTGCGCCCCACGTAATACGGTGCACAGGAAACGGAAGCTAGGAGACAGGTACTGAGGATTAGGTTTTTCATGGTGAGGTTACTTCTCTTCAAATTCCAGTTCGATCAGGTGGACTTCGCCACAACTGCACGTCACTTCGACGGCCCGGGGAGCGCCATCGATTTCCACGAGTCGCGCCGACTTGGGAATGGTCCGCTTGCGAGTTGACGAATTGCCAACCGCTCCGGTGTCGGAGAAGTTGTTGACGTTATGCCCTTCGAGTTGAATCTGGGCCTTCTTGATAATTGATCGCATTGACATGGTTTGTTCCTTATTGGCTAGGCGCTGAGGTCGAGCTCGCCACCAGCTTCGTCATCCACGCGGTAGCCGACAGGGCGCGTGCCGCCGCGAGAGATTCCGAAGGGATGGGGGGGGTCGGGGATGGCTCTGGGCACTTCTTCTTTATGTGCGCCGTGCTCGCGGTGCTCCATCTCTTCCGCGAAGTCAAGCTGCTCCTCTCGCTCCCGGTCTCTCTTCGGGCTAACCCGATCCGGTTGCGGAACAGCTCCACTGGTTGAAATCCTAGAAATGCCGTCACCCATAACTCGATCCTCCTAATCCGCTAGTCCTACTTTTCCTTCCATGTAGGTGTTTAGCCGGTACAGAGCGCGGCTGTGGATTTGACTTACTCTTGACTCTGTGACTTCGAGGATGTCTGCGATCTCTTTGAGTAGCAGGTCCTCAGCGTAGTACAGAGTGATTACAGACTGCTCGCGTTCGGGCAAGGACTGGATGGCCTTGGTGAGAAGCAGGCGCATTTCGTCCCACTCCGCACTTGACTCAGGACTCTCACATCGCGGGTCTTCCACGAGGCTTCCCAGGGTCTCCGAGGGACCATCGTCGAGCGAGGTCCGCAGCGCCGCACGTGCACTTTGAAGAATGGTGTCGACATCCACCTCGTCGATCTCCATCCCCTTGGCTATCTCTTCTGGGCTCGGTGGACGGAGATTTTCCTGTTCGAACTTTTGAACAAAACGGTCGAGGTCCTTCACTCGATCGCGGCGGCCGCGCGGAAGGAAATCCATTCGGCGAAGCTCGTCTAAGACGGCACCGCGAATACGTGGAAAGGCAAAGGTCGAGAACTTCAGCCCACGCCCTGGATCAAAGGAGTCCGCTGCGCCGATCAGTCCGATCATGGCGTAGCCCTCCAGATCTTCACGGTCGGAGCCACCGGGAATATCAACATACAGCTGGCCCACGATATGGTGAAGCAGTCCCATGTGATCAACGATCAATTGGTCACGAACTTCCGGGGCCAGAAGGCTAAGCGGCTTGATTGTCATGCCTCATCCCCCTCGACTTTTGCGGACCTTGGCGGAGTGCTTTCGGCGCTCGCTCCCATAAGAAGGGCAGCCAGCTTCGCAACAAGGAGTAAGCCTAAGTAGGCGCCCGCGCCTCGCATGACTGCGATACTGACGGGTGCGTCATTCCATAGCGAAACGAGGGCCCCACCGGCTCCGGCCACAACGGCCAGTCGGCGGGTCAAGTCTTGCCATGCTGTGTGTAATGAGAATTCCACGTAGCTTTTATCGGTAGGTTGACTCCACAGTCTTTAGTTAGAAAGCGGTGTTGTTTTTAGTCCTGCGAGCGAAGCGACTCGAGCGGCGAGGCGCGCGACGCACTGGCCGGATAAAGATCGCGGTTCCGACAGCACAAAAGGGCGTTGCTGCAAGGAGCTCATGCGCACGGTCCGGGATTCGGGAATCCATCCTGCAAGGCGTGGATTCCTCGATAGAAACCGTTTCGCCACCTTGGAGAGTCGCAGCGCTAGCCCTTCGGCTTCGGCGGAACCGGAGACGCGATTCATCACCAGCGATGGCGTGGGCACTTCGATTCCGTGCTCTAGGCCCCAGCGATCCAGCGCCTTGAGGATTCCATAGACGTCCGTAATCGATGCGGGCTCCGGAGTGGCGACCGCGAGAACAAAGTCCGCGGCTGCGGCAAACGCTAGGACGTCAGGGCCAATGCCTGCGGAGCTGTCACCCAAGATGAGGTCGTAGTCGCCCCGTAACGACGCGAGTCCGTCGAACAGCCTCGCGCGCCTCGCGCGATCTGGCCGGCCAAGCTCGCCCGTACCCGAGCTCCCCGCGAGAAGGCTCGCGCCGTTAGAAAGGGGGAAAATGCACTGCCGGATCTCCTCATCGCCATTGAGGAAGTCCTCAAGGTTTCTAGGTGGGCTTACCTTCGCCAGAATGTTGAGGTTCGCCAGGCCGAGGTCCAGGTCAACAACAAGGACGCGCAAGCCCAGCTTGCCCATGGCCAATCCAAGATTCAACGTGAGACTGGACTTGCCGACGCCGCCCTTTCCACCCGTCAAAAAGACAAAGGGTATAGGCAGGCTAGTTCGCTCTTCGGTGACAATTACGCCAAGGCCTTTCGCTTGTTCGTTCACTGGATTTTCCCCGTCAAGAGCAGGTCGGCGAAGCGTGAGGGCGACGCGCGGTGGATGTTTTTGTTTACGTCTTGCCCATCGCAGAGGAACGAAGCTTCGATTCCGTAGCGGAGGAAGAATTCGAGGGCAATTCCGCTTTCACGGGTCTCGTCAACTTTGGTCAGCACGGCTGACCGTGGGTTCAGGACGGCGTAGGCGGAGCGCGCCCTCTCGAGCGCATCCTTCCCTGACGCCGCGGATAAAACCAGGTAGGTATCGAGCTCGGCGTGCTTTCCCGCACGCTCAAGGTCGCGCGCCAAGACCATTAGATTTTCGGTATCAAGAGGGGAGCGCCCGGCCGTGTCTACGAGCAGAACGTCGAAGTCTCCAGCGGCGTCGATCGCAGACGCGAGCTCTTCCCCCCCATGAGCGACAAAAAGAGGTACCTGAAGCACTTCGGCGTAGGCGCGAAGTTGGTCAACGGCGCCTACTCGATAGGTGTCCATCGTGGCAAAAGCAATGCGCCGCCCACTCCGAAGTAAGAGCACGGCGAGTTTGGCGAGGCTAGTTGTCTTGCCGACCCCGGTTGGACCGACGACAGCCAAGACCCGTAAGTTTCCACTCGCCTTGGGTGACGTAGGCTTCTTGAACAGCCGGCCAACGATCTTCGCTGTTGCATCAATTGCGTGGACGCCCTGAGATTGGAGGCGCTTGACCGGGCCGAGAATACGTTCGACTAAGAGGCTCGAGCAGCCCGAGGCCAACAACCGCTGGCGCACCTCGACAATATCTGCCGACTCCACAAAGCCGCCCTGCGGTGTAGGTATGCTTCCACGTGGTGCAATACGCTTCTCTTTGCCGGCGGCACCGCCCACTTTGGGTGGGTCGGTAATAGAGAGGGTCACTCCTCCGCCCGCAATCGTTTCCTGTGCAAGCACGACGGCATCTTCACCACAAACCGAGCGAGCTCGTTGCAGTGCGTCTTCCATCGTCCTTCCTTTTACGCGATGTATTTGCATCATTAGTCATCCATCCTGACTATGCCTTGGGTCTCCACGGACTTCGCGGGGACAACCTCGTTGTAGGACAGCACCGCCACCTTGGGCATGGAGGCCTGCACAAGCTCGTGCAAGAAGCGACGCACATTCGAACGCACCAGCAAGACGACGTCTTTTCCGCCGGAGGTGGCCCCGGCAACCGTCTCTGCTACGTTCTCCATAAGTCTCTGTAGCCATGCCGGGTTAACCGGTGCGGCATCGGAGTCTGTTCTGTTCCCAACCGAGGCGGCTAGGCGCGCCTCGAGGACGGGATCCAAAGTCACTGCATGGACGGTACCGTCGCGGTCGGCGTGCTTCTCGCAGAGCGCGCGGCCAAGGCGCTGACGAACAAGCTCCGACAAAATCTCTGGGTCGCGACTGCGCGCGACGTTGTCGGAGAGGCTCTCCAGGATCACCGCCATGTTGCGGATCGGAACGGCCTCCCTGAGCAAGTTGCGCAAGACTTGATGAAGCTCACCGAACGTCATTCGCGTGGGGAGAAGCTCCTCGACGATTGCGGGTGAGGACCTCTTTAGATTCTCGACAAGGTCCATAACGTCATCGCGGGTGACGAGCTCGCCAAGGGACGCCTGGATGATCTCGGAGAAGTGAGTCACCAAAACACTCGTCGGATCAATCACCGTAAAGCCATTCATCTCCGCCTCGTCCTGCATGGATTCATGAATCCACCACGCGGGGAGCCCGAAGGTTGGGTCGACCGTTTCTTTGCCCTTCAACTTGCCCGTTGCAAGCCCCCCATCGAGCGCCATAACGTGGTTTGGCTCTACGGTTCCCCGGGCGATCTCTTGGCCACCAAGAAGAATGCGATAGGCATTTGGTTCGAGGCGCACGTTGTCTTTGATGCGAACTTGGGGAAGGAGCACGCCGTCCTTCATCGCGATCCGCCGGCGCAGCTGCCCGATGTGATCCAGGATGCCCGTACCGCTCTTATCTTGTACTAGAGAGATCAGGCGAATGCCGATTTCCAACGACAGGCGATCTACGTTCAGAAGACCCTCCACCTCGTTGTCGGCCTCTGCGGATTCCGCGGCTTCGTCACTATGAGGCGAACGATCCATACCAGGTGAGAAGGTGGTTTCGCCGTCGCCTAGCATGGACTCCGCGTTTTCAACACCTCTTGTTCCTGTCCACAAAACGGCCAAAATACTGGCGAGCACGAAGAAAGGAATCGCGGGCATTCCCGGGAGAAGCCCGAGGCAGAACACCATGCCCGACGCGATCAAGGTCGCTTTGGGGCGACTGGACACCTGAGCCAGCAGGTTGCTTCCCAGACTGTGATTTGACTTCGCCTTGGTGACCAATACGGCCGCGGCGGTAGAGACAAAGAGTGCCGGGATCTGCGAGACCAGGCCATCTCCAATCGTGAGGTTCGTGTACGTGTCGGCTGCTGCCGCAATCGACTTGCCACTCATCGCGCCAATCGCGATTCCGCCCACTAAGTTGAGCGCTGTAATGATTAGGCCAGCGATCGCGTCACCGCGAACGAACTTACTAGCACCATCCATGGCGCCATAAAATTCGGCTTCGCCGGACACGAGCGCCCGCCTGCGCTTGGCCTCGGCCGAGTCGATCAAACCTGCGTTGAGGTCGGCATCGATAGCCATCTGCTTGCCTGGCATGGCGTCGAGCACGAAGCGTGCGGACACCTCACTAATCCGGCCAGCACCTTTGGTGATCACCACAAACTGGATGATGACCAAAATCAGGAAGACGATGATGCCGACGGTGCGGTTGGAACCAACGACATAGGAGCCGAAGGCCTCGATTACGCTTCCGGCCTTTCCCTCCGAGAGAATCAATCGGGTCGAGGCGACGTTTAGTCCCAATCGAAACAGCGTGACAAACAACAGGATGGTCGGGAAGGTGGTTAGCTCAGCAGAGCTCTTCACGTTCATCGTGACCAGCAGCAACATCAACGAAATCGTGATGTTGAAGGCCAGCATGATATCGAGCACGAACGGGGCAACCGGCGTGAGCAGCGTGAGAAGCATCGCCAAAACGCCGACGCCAACGATCCAGTCCGCGTACCGAACGATCAGAATGCCAAAGCCCTTGGCTTCGCTATTCGTACCGTTATTGAAATGGGGTTCGGTCATGATTTAGATCCGTTAGACAAGTACTGGAGGCGCTGACTTGTCGGCGCGGTAGACATGGGCGAGGACAGTTGCCATAGCGGCATACAGGTCCTCGGGAATGGGCTGACCGACTTCGACGTCGGCGTAGAGGGCGCGGGCGAGCGGGCGGTTCTCGTGGCAGAGAACGCCGCTTTCGCGAGCTACCTTTTTGATGCGCTGGGCCATGAAGTCAACACCCTTCGCCACCACGACCGGGGCGGCTAGAAGAGGGTTTCCATCTTTGTCTCGGGGGTAGCTGATCGCTACGGCGTAGTGCGTTGGGTTCGTAACGACAGCCGTTGCTTTCGGCACATCGGACATCATGCGATTGTTCGCCATCTCGCGCTGCATATGGCGAATGCGCGCTTTGAGGTGAGGGTCACCCTCGGTCTGCTTCGACTCCTCTTTGATCTCCTGCTTGCTCATGCGCTGCTCTTTTGAGAACTGTTGGCGCTGAAACAGGTAGTCGATCAAGGCGAGAAAAATCACGACGACCAGAATCGCCATGACCGTTACAAACAGGATCTTCCCGAGCGCGGACATCATGGGCCCAATGTCGGTCATCCCCATCGAGAGTAAGTTGGGAACGTTCATGTAGCCAACCGAAACAACAATGCCGCAGATCAGAATCAGCTTGGCCATGGCAAACCCGACCTTGACCCAACCGCGCATGCTGACCATGCGGCTCGCGCCTTGGATTGGATTTAGCTTTGAGAGATCGGCAGCAATCGCTTTGGGAGTAAATCGAAGCCCCGCTTGAGCCGCACCGGCTAACAGGGTGCCAAACGCTATCGGCGCGGCAATCGCGAGCAGGGGGAGGAACATGTCCCGCCCGAGTTGACTCAACACTGCAGAGGCTGCGATGTTGTCTATGTCAGTGCGCGCTAGGCTTGAAGCCATCACCGGCGCAGATCGAAGGACCTGGCCAAAGCTACCCGCAACCATCCCGCCGGAGACGAGGAATGCTCCAACTGCCAAGACAAGACCTACGGCGGCAATCATCTCTGTCGAGTAGGCCACCTGACCTTTGTCGCGGGTTTGGTCCAGCTTGTGGCTGGTTGCCTCTTCCGTCTTTTCGTCCTTAGGTGTTTGATCAGCCACCGATCACCCGCGCTGTAACGACCTCGCCGGACATTCCGTCTAGGAGAAGTGAGAGCCACTCGGACTGCAGATCGTAGATGTGCATCAAGGCTGGGGAGATGATGGGTGCAAAGATGTACATCGCGATCATCGAGAGCGCGACTCGCAACGTAAATCCCATCTCCAGTACGTTGATCTGAGGAACGACCCGCGCGAGTACGCCGATCAAGACCGAGAGCAGCATCAAGAAGATCATGACAGGCGCTGCGAAGGTGATGCCTGCCTTGAACGTCTCACCGAAGAACTGAACGATCAAGTCCACGATAGACAGCTCTATATTTACTCGACCTACGGGGGCACGTTGGAATGAGTCGGCTAGCGCTCTTAGCAGGACGTGATGTCCGTCTACTGCCAAAAACCCGATCAGAAATATTGTGTCGTAAATCCTGGAGACAAGGGCTGTCTGCACACCCGTTATGGGGTCGGCCTGGTTAGCCATTCCGAGCCCCATTTGGTTCCCGATAAGATCACCCGCCATTCGAGCGATGAGCTCAATAAGGATCAAGACAAACGCCAACGAGAGTCCGATCATGAGCTCGCGCAACGCCATGATTCCGAACACAATGGGACTGAGGTCCTGGCTCAAGTCCGCGCCTGTTGATCCAAAGAGAAGGAACGAAATCGCGAACACCAAAGAGATCCTATAGCCCGAAAAGGCCGCACCCGTTCCGAGTACAGGAGCGGCTACGAAGAGCGCTCCCGTTCGAACGAGGTACAGGCCGAAGGCGGCTATGGTTGCAGTGGTGAGCATGGTGAAGGAGGGCCGAAAGTTAGACTTAAGTCAGGCCGAAAGTGTTCATTCTCTCGAGCACGCGGTGGGCGTACTCGGTTAGAAGCCCGAGTCCCGGTGCGAGCATCAGGATGGCGATGATCCCCACCACCAACATCTTTGGAACGAGGCTTAGGGTCTGCTCTTGAATAGAGGTTAGGGCTTGGAAAAGGCTGACGGCCAGGCCGACCAGCAGGCCTCCGATGAGCATGGGTCCAGCGAGCATGAGGGCGGTCATGAATAGCTCGCGGGCTAGGTCGGTGATAACTAGGTCTAGATTCTGCATGGTTGGATTGGCGTCAAGCAGCGAAGGAGGTCACGAGGGACGAGACGATCAAGTGCCAGCCGTCGACAAGGACAAACAGCAAGATTTTGAATGGTGTGGAGATCATCACTGGGGGCAACATGAACATGCCCATAGAGAGCAACACGCTCGAGATCACTAGGTCGATAACGAGGAAGGGCAGGAACAATAAGAAGCCCATTTGAAAGGCCGTCTTTAGTTCACTCAAAATGAATGCGGGAACGACGACACGCATGGGTGGCCTGTTCCCGGTAGCGGCTACAGCTGCTGCGGCGCTTCCGACTCCGGTTCCGACGTTGGCCTCTTGTGCACCTGCCGCTTTCGGGTCTGCGGTACTTGGCGTATTGGGTTCATAGCCAGCCATTCCTGTGAACAGTTCGATTTCACTCTGGCGTGTATTCGCCAACAAGAACACGGAGAGTTCATCCCAAGCGACATCGGAAGCCTCGCCTGCGGTCAGCTCTTCCTCTTGATAGGGAAGCCACGCCGACTCGTAGATGCTGCTTGCGATGGGCCCCATGACAAATGCCGTCAAGAAGAGCGCAAGCCCGATCAACACGGGGTTCGGTGGCAGCTCGTTGATGGACATGGCGCGCCGTACAAACGACAGCACGATCACAATCCGCGTGAAGCAGGTCACCGTAATCAGGAGTGCCGGCAATACCGACAGCACCGTGAGGATGAGGGCGATCTCCACGGCCGTAGACGCAGGCGCCTCTGGGTCTTTGCTGCCCTCGCCCTCGGCGAGGGCCTGGTTTGGGCCCATGGCGGCGAGGCCATTGGTAAAACTCGCAACCATCGCGTCGCCAAGGCGCTCCCCCGATGATGTGTTCGTCGGTCCGACGAAGCTGCTCTGCGCGTCGAAATCCTGCGCCTGGCTAGAAGCCGAGAACAGGATCGAGAGGCAGAGCCCTAGGATTAGGATCAAGCGACTACTCATCCGACCCAGCCTCCGCCTACAGACTGCCTGTCCGTCGGTACCTCTTTGGGAGGCGAGGCCACTCGGGTGGCAGCTTCCGAGTACGTGATTTCGGCGACGGCGGCCGGAGCGGCTGCCTTCGCTTGAGCGGCAGAGACCACTCGCGCCTCGCTGTGACCGCTATGGGCCAGGCTTTTGCGAGCAGAGGTCAATATGGAAGAGAAGAGGCCGACCTTCGGAGGAGCCGGTGCGGCCGGGATTAGGGCCGCTCCCTCTTCTTTGTTCTTTGGATGCGCAGCCTCGCGGTTTGCGATGATTTCGAGGTTCCCCTCGACATCTTCCGCAGCGTCGAGCTCGCTGATCAGGGTCACGTCACGCTCGCCCAACCCAAGAACGAAGGTGCGGTCATAACAGCGAACGACTGCCAGCTGCCGCTTCCCACCTAAGGGAAGGATATCAACAACACGCATCGAACGTCGCGCAGCGCGACCACGCAGGTTGCCGGTTAGGACACGGCGGAATCCCCACGCCAGGGCCAGAATCGCAGCAACCAGGCCTAGGCAGACCATGGCATAGCGAGTCATGTCCACACCGGGCAGGCCGGTAGATTTCTCCAGGGCGCTGGCAACCTCGGTACCTTCCGAGGTGATTTGAGCGAGGAAGGGCAGCCCAAAAAGGGCTCCCAGGGGGCTAAAAGCCGCGATTGGGGTGGTGTGGGTGTTGTTTTTCACTGCAGGTTTGGGGAAGACCCGGTTCTCCCGGGGCATGCCACCTATCGGACGGCACACCGAAAAGCCTGATAGCACCACGCATGCCATCTCCCGTTTTTGGGCGTAAAAACTTCCCTGGGCACCCCTAGGACCCTCTAAAGCATGTTCCTGCCCCCAAGAACCGCCCTTTCCCGGCCTCGCCCCACTAGTGAGAATTTTCCACATGTAGCGTTTTGCTACACAACCTGAACGCCCATTCACTCGATAGGAGCCGTGTACCGATCCAGAGCAAGAACCACCTCTTCAAACTCTCATGCCGCCAACAACAACCAATCCCGCACTTGCCCCTGTGCATCCGACCCGCATCCCCGCATTGCAGAGGGATGTGCGCTGGGCTAGTGCACTGCAGAGGGCCGTGCTTGCAAAAGAGCCGGCGGCCGCCCTGGCGCTTTGCGACGCGCTCGTATCCCATGAGCTGGATGACTTGGAGCGCTTCGCATCCGCTGAAGAGCTAGATATTCGCCGGACGATCCATGAGATTGTCGATGACGCGCTGCGCGTGGTCGTCTTTACCCATGAGGCTCCTGGTGAAGAGTGGAGGCGAGTTTTCCTGCCTGACGAGTTTGGCCTCTTTGAGTTCCCCATGCTCATGTCGAATGCCGTTTGGCTGCGCCGTTGTGGATCGCGAGTCCCCGATGAAAATTCCGAGACCCTGCAGGCGGCGCAACTCAAGGCCCTCACTTTTAAGCAACAAGCACTAGCCGTCGGGCGCTTCTGCCTTTGCAACGACGGCCGAGCTGACATCAACTACGCTGCCGTGATTGCGGTCTTAGATCCGCGCCTTATCGCGAGCTTCAATAACTGGCTGCTGACGGTGCATTGCCTAAGTCCAAATCGGGTTGCCGAAGAAGACTCGGAGCAGAATCAAACCCGCGCACTCCAGGAATTCCTCGAGCTAGCGCAGCTCCCCCATGATCCACTTCCCGCATCTTCGTCACAATCTGCGGCGTCCTTTGAAGGCGCCTATTGGACAGAGGGTTCGGTCCGAAAGCTCTCCGAGGAGCTCAACGGTCGGCAGATCAAAAACCTCTACAGGCAGTTTCATCCCAACGAGAGCGAGGAAGGGCCTCGCCGCGTCGAGCTCGATGCCCTGGAGAATACGGACACTCTTGTCATCTGCCCAAACTGGCACGACGAGCACGTGATCCACCGCTGCCTTTCTCCGCTCACCGAGGGCTTGCGCAGAGAGGGGGCTCTGAACCTCCGCGTTTTCGGCGCGGCGAGTGCCGGCCGCAAGCCAAAGGCCACGGACTGGGGCGAGCAGTCCATCGACGTCTTACACAGCGAGCAGTTCGTGCTTACCGATTTGTCGCTGATCAGCAGACGCATCCGAAATTCCGGCATCGACTTCGCCTTCTATCCAGAGATCGTCCCCTCGAACTCCTCCTCGTGGATGGCAACCGAACGTGTCGCGCGCGTCCAGGCAACAGGCTACGGATTCCCCGTGACTAGCGGCCTTGCCACTATGGACTACTTCGTAGGCGGCGCCGCTGTCGAACCGAAGGAGACGGTCGGCAATGACCACACCGAGCAGCTCGTCCTCCTGCCTGGTTTGGGTGTAAGCACCACACCGCCACCTGTGCCACAAGTCAAACGACTGCGGCCCGTTGATGACGCGCAGGTTCACATCTGCGCGACCTGCTCACAACAAAAACTGGGGACGAACCTACTGCGCGCTTGGGACTCCATCCAGCAAGGCGAATCAAATACGAGCCTCAGCCTGTTCACAAATATGACCGAGGCCCAGGCAAGCGCACGGTCCGCGGCAATCGGAAAGTTACTCGTTCACGGCGATGTCGATCTGAACTGCAGCATCCCCCGAGCCGACCTAATCGGCATCATGGCCGACGCGGATCTCTACCTGGACTCCTTCCCCTATGGAGGGTTCAACTCTCTCGTCGAGGTCCTCGTTTGCGGTGTCCCCGTCCTTACACTGGAAGGCGATCAAGCTCGCAACCGCTTCGGCGCCGCCATACTTCGACGTCTCGGTCTCCCCGAGTTCCTCATCGCAAAAAGTTACGACGCGTACGTCCTTACGGCGAAGCGATTGATCCGCGACGCGGGGCTGCGGCAAGAGATCCGGGACAAGCTCGGCTCCCCTCAGAGCGTCCTTTCCAAGCTAGCCGATCCAGACATGTCGCATCACTTCGATGCTGCTGTCGAGTGGATGCGCCAGCAGGGACCACGTGGTCTATCGAGACGTGCACCGGTCCTAATCGAGGCCGGAGAGAAGCCTCGGTTCCTCATCAATTAACAAGCAAACTAGAATCCCCATACCTACGGCAATCGCTCCATGACCCATAGCCACAAAGCACGTCAAACTGCCGATCCTATTACGCAAACACCACCGAATACCGATTCGGAAATCCTGGCAGCACTGCCAAACGTGACCGTTCCGCGATCGGCGAATATCTCGATAGCTAAGTTGATGGCACCGCCAGCAACGAAGTACTCCTGCCTTGCGTGCAAGTCGATCTACAACTATGAGATCGCTCACTGGGAGCGCATGCCGCTTTCGATCTTGGGGCTTCCTCGCAGCGAACGCGAAGCGCTTGACACACCAGATTACGAGATGAATGTGCGCCAATGCGCGAGCTGTAGTCACGTATTCCACACCGAGTTTCGCTACGAGCATGTCCCCTACCGGGATGGCTCCAACATGGTTTTCAATGAGAGCATCTTGTGGCGCGAATACCAAGACGACCTCGCCAAGGAGTGGGCACGGGACTACGGGATTCACGACACGTGCGTGGTTGAGATTGGTTGTGGCGAGGGTCGCTTCCTCGAGCGCTTCCAGGCTTTCGGAAACCGCTGCATCGGATTCGAACCTGGACCGGACTCCAAGCTCGTCATCGACCGTGGGATCGAGTGCTTCGCGGAGTACTTTCATGGCCGCAGACTATTCGACTTACAGCCCGAAGCTATCCTCTGCCGGCACGTCCTCGAGCATCTCGACGCACCTGTCGACTTTCTAGAAGACATCGCGATTGCCTGCCGTGAAGCCGGCATGCAGCCTGTCGTACTTGCCGAAGTTCCCCTAATCGAAAAGGCGATTGAGCAGCGTCGGCTTAATGACTTCCAGTACGAACACGTCTCTTACTTCACTCAACTTTCGCTGCGAACCGCCTTTGAGCGAGCTGGCTTCGAAGTCCTAGATGTGCGTCCGCGATTTAATGAAGAGGTGGTGACGATCGCCGCGCGCCCGAAGATTGGCGCAACGCTTGAGCAGATTCGCAACGGAGCTTTGGCCTTTAAGAATGGCGTCGACTCGCAAATTGTCAACGTGCAAACAACTCTCAAGAGCTGGCGCGATGCCGGAAAGAAGACCGCGCTCTGGGGAGGGACGGGACGCGGCACTGCCCTGATTAACATGTTTCGGATCACGCGGGATGTCGTAGACATCGTGATTGACTCCGACCTTCGAAAGTCTGGTGGATTCGTACCGGGTACCGGTCAAAAAATTCAACCGCCAAGTTTTCTCGACACCAACCCCGTGGACAGAATCGTTATCTGCACCAACTGGCGCGCACGTGACATCGAGCGCGAGATTCGAGAGGACTGTGGTCTAGATGCCGACCTCTTTGTCTATATCGAAGGGAAGCTTCGCCGGCTGACGGACTCTTCGCCGCTATGATAATGATCACCCAGCAAGATATCGCGCGCATCCAAGTGGACGCGGGGTTGGCTGCGACGATGCAGAGCGCTCTCCTCGCTGGCAACGAAGAGGCTGCCACGAGTGCGGCCCTTGTCTTACTTGCAACCTCACCCGAAGAGGTTGCCCGCGAGGCCTGCGCTGAGGAGCTCAGTATTCGCTTGATGGTCCACGAGATCGCTTCAAGTTTGATGACGGATCTGATTTTTAGCGACTCTCATGACGGGACGTTTTGGAGGCGCTTGATGCTCCCGACGGGCGGGGGAGTTCTCGGCTATCCCATCTGGATGGGGAACATTAAATGGATTCGATTATTCGGGGGCGAGCCGCCGAACCCCGACTCCCACACCCTGTGCGTAGAGGACCTGCGCAGCCGAAGTCTAGTGGCCCAGGCCAAAATGCTGGGGCGGTTTTGTGTCACTCACGATGCAGCTACTGCACTTGACTTCAGCAAGCTCGCCGACGCGCTCGACCCGCGCCTTATGCCGGTCTTCACCAGTTGGTTGTTGGGGACGTACATGCAAAGTCCTCACCATATGGTGAGCGATCTTGTTGCCTCGAACCAGGCGGCTGGGATGGACTCCTTCCTTGCTCGCTGGAAGAAGAAGCCGCTAAAGCAGGCGGCCTCTGCGATGGAGCTCACAACTTCGTTTCTCGTTGCCTATCGAGAAGACATCGACGTACGAGGGTCCGTTCAGGCGATACGCGGCAACCTAATGCGCGATCTCTTCACTTCGGTTAGGCCTCCCCCTGCCGAACATGGGGCCCAAGAGATACGCGACGAACTACAACCACTTCTCACCACCGATGCGGCGCTGCTGTGCCCTAACTGGCGCGATGACCATGTTGCCTATCGGTGCCTAGCGGGTGCCGCCGAAGCCATGCGCAAACAAGGCAGTCTCGCCATTCAAGTTCATGCCAACGGCTCTCCCATCCGAGATCTCCGGGCAAAGTCCTGGCAGGACCAAACCGTGGCCGTCAACTTATCCCCCAACAGTCACTACCTTCTGGAGCTCGGAAGGGTCGCTAACGAGATCGCTGCTGCGAACTTGGACTTTTTGTTCTATCCCGAAGTCACACCTAGCGACTGCACTGCCTTTTTTGCAACACAGCGACTTGCTCGTGTTCAGGCTGTCGGCTATGGGTTCCCGCTCACTACGGGGTCTCCGCACA
>ERZ889078.1046-NODE-1046-length-23005-cov-9.205011_pt1 | contig 23005 bp, 17 predicted proteins | sample MGYA00521266_ERZ889078 | MGnify/ENA primary metagenome ERZ889078 (study PRJEB32303, sample SAMEA104408618) | aquatic metagenome | biome: Brackish water; feature: Pelagic; material: water | place: Baltic Sea | collected 2014-06-16T06:34:00 | depth 76,534 m ...
CGGGAAGGTGTTCGCGTCGATCGGGAAGTCCGGGACATGATTCGACCTGACACAAAGATCTTTGTAATATCAAAATACTATATATATAGATTATTAGAATTCTGATAAAAAATAAAAAAAATAAAAAAAATTATTATTGTATCATGCAATTGTTGTATCTTGCAAGCGTTTTTTAACCTTATAAACCAGTAAATCTATGAAAACAAATCAAAAATCTCAGAAAAAGTTCGGGTTATTATCCTGGATATTAGTATTTTACAGCGTCTACCTGCCTGCTCTTATCTTTATATGGGCACCTGGAAGGACGTACGGAGCAACGGGTATCTCACCCATCATTACAAATGTAGCGATCAGCATTCTGGATGGTGGTGACAGTATCAATCTGTTTGATATGAAATTTAAGCAGCACCTGGCACCTTTAGTTCCGCTGGAAGCTGATTTCGAAGATTTTACTCCAAAGTTACCAAACGAAATTACCGCACTGGAACCTCAGATCCCTGCTGAAGCAGATTTTGACGATACCTGTGATGTCATCCGGAATATCAATACAAGTGGAAAATCAATCTGTTGTGTGACCGGAGATAGATTGAATAAAAGTTGTTTGTAATTTTTTTGTTCTTACATTTGTGTACGACAATTTTTGCAACAAACAACTTTTCCAATAATGTGATATAACAAAAATCCTATGCACGAACCAACCATCAGAAAATTCAGAAAGGTCCTTCGCCGTTTTGAATGGGGACTTAATACCCAAACCACCAGTTGCGGTTGCTGCGGGGTTACACTCCCTCAGTGTCATGCACTGATGGCACTGGAAGAGGAGGAAGGGGTCAGCCTCAACGAACTTGCCGGTAAACTCAGACTTGATACCAGCACTACCAGCAGGATCATTGACGGACTGGTCAAACAACAACTTGTTGAACGGATCATTCCTCCTGAAAACCGCCGTGCCGTGAGTTTGACCATGACAGAGCAGGGCCGGCAGGTGAGCAAAAACATTCATCAGACCAACGACAGCTATTTCGGTGAGGTACTCGGGGAACTGACAGAAAAAGAGCTGGACGAATTCATGATTACGTTTGAAAAAGTGGCTAAAGGAATGGAGAAAGTCAACGAACTGGACAGAAATGAAAAGCGAATCATATTTTAATACCATTGCATCTGAATGGGATCAGACCACATAAATAGATGATTGATTTTAATACAAAAAAGAACATTATGCCATTCATCAATTTCAATACCCGAAAAAAGATCCGGGTATGGGACGGAATAACCGGACCGGTATACCATTCGGATCAGGCCACATTCGGGTATTTTACCATTGAAACCGGTACGGATCTGCCGGCACACAGTCATCCCCACGAGCAATGGACCCACCTGATCGAGGGAGAACTGGAATTCACCATTGGAGACGAAACCACGGTATTGCTGCAGTTGGACATGTCATCCATTTTGGCAGCTCCTCCTGGCTAGGGAACATCATTGTCAGAGAAGGGTTCAGGAAACAGGGTCTTGGAACCATTGTGACCAAGAGCCTGATCAGCCTCTGTCGTAGCGGGCAACCGATCCTTCTGGTCGCTACCGAGATGGGATTCAGGGTTTATTCAAAACTGGGGTTTACCACCTCCTCGACCTATTGTTTTTTCCGGGGTGGAACAGTGGATGGAAAAGGACTATTGAATGTGAAACCTGCAACCCAGGATGATTCTTCGCTGATATTGAACCTGGATGAGCAGGTTACAGGAGAAACAAGGGGATGGCTCTTATTGAAACATCTTTCCAGTGCGCTGGTTATCAAACATCCTGATAACGGTGATCTGAGAGGATTTTATCTTCCAGACTGCGGGGCAGGAACCATTGCCGCAACAGATACAGAAGCCGGGATTGAGCTATTGAAATATAAACTATATCATCACCCGGAAAAACAGCTGTGCATCCCGGAATGATTTACAGCAGGATTGCCGGTTATTGTGGCTGAAAATTATTCAAATCTGAATTTCATCTGTAATTTTACGTTAGCTAAGACTGGGTAAAGCAGCTCCCATGTCGTTGGCAAATCTGAGGTATTAGCCATGGTTGCTGATGTTTCTAAACCTGAAGATATCAGGATGCTGCAGGAAGAAATCAGGAAAAAGTTCGGGAGGCTGCATATTCTTGTAACTAATGCCGGTGGACCTCATACACAGCTACAAGATCTTTATCTTTTCTTTTTCTTGGGCTTGGGTTCAGGCAGTTCCTGAACGGTTATCCTAATCAGGTTACTGATCCATTCACGGTCTTCAATCTTATCTTCAATAAGAAAACACGGTTTTGCTCCCGGATAAGGAGGTGCTTCGACTACTTCTTCAATAATGGCTCGTCCGGCTGCCGTAGGTTTGACAAATAGTTTGTTATTGCAGATGAGAGCGAAAATTTTCCCATCCGAGAATACTCCATATTCGCCAAACATCTTTTTGGCTTTTATTTCGCCAGCATTTTCAATCTGGTCTACAACGAAATCGACAAACTCCTGGTTTGTTGCCATATGATTTATTTTTTATCTAAAGAGTTGTCATGGTCAATGGATTAAGTACAAAACAAACTTCAATTGGGGTGGGCATAGGGATTATTCCCGCAAGGTCAACGGAATGTTGAAATAAATCTGAGTTCCGGAACCTAAACTACTTTCTGCCCAGATATGACCATGGTGTTTTTTTACAAACTCCCTGCAGATATTTAGTCCCAAACCACTCCCCTTCTCTCCATCTGTTCCCTTCCTAATGGATTCCATCGACTTCTCAAAGATGGTTTCAGTCATTTCTTCAGTCATCCCAATGCCGGTATCTTTAACGAAAAATTTGACTTGATCCTTCCCGAAAGTCCATCCAACAGAAACTTTCCCATGGTTCGGTGTGAATTTTATCGCATTGGTAAGAAGATTATAAAGAATTCGCTCAAACATGATTTTATCAGCATGTATCATTATTTCTTCATTCGGATCATATTCTTTACGAATTTCGATTTGTTTCCGGGTGGCTTGAATTTCTGCACTGGTAAGTAGGTGGTTAATTAAATTGACGACATTAAATAATTCAGGGCTGTATTGAATCGTTCCCGATTGTTCCCTGGCCCAATCCAACAACGTATTGATCATATCAATAAGTTGTTCAGACGCCTTTGCTATACTCTTGTAATAGATTTCCCTGGTATCTGCATCAGGACTATCAGTCATTAATAGATCAATATATCCCTGGATAATATTTAACGGGGTTTTTACGTCATGACCAATTATGGAGAATAACTTCGATTTTGCAAGATTCGCAACTTCCAATTGTTCGGTCATGGCTGTCTGCCTGGAGACCATGTTCATCAATTCATCGCTGTAACCTTTGATTAACCGGTTTTTATCCTGAAGTACCCTGGCTCGATTTTTTCTCGATCTGGACAATAAATAAAGGAACAGCGAGACTGCAAGCAAAGCGATCGTGGTGATTATGGCAATCAGAGCAATTAAACGGGTTTCTCTGAGATTTGCCTGGTAGATAAGATCAGCATTTTCGATTTCCAGCTGTTTTATCCGATCTGCCTTATCTTTCTCAAATTGCCATTCAGTTGAGATAAATTTTTCCAGGGTGGAAGTGAGTTGGATGCTGTCCTCGAATTCGTGGACCTTCTGATAGTAGATCAAGGAGTTTTTATAATCGGTTTGTTTTTCATATACCTCTGCTAAGGATTCCAGGCTTAACCGATAACCGTCGACAGACTTGATCTTTTTTGATTGATCCAGTACATTAAACAGCAGTTCTATCGATTCGTTAAATCGGTTGGTTTCAGCGTAAAACATGGCCTGAGAAATAGAAATGGAAATCATTTCTTCTGGCGAATTTACCTCTTTGGCATATTCAAACGCTTTGTCGATGTATTTCTGAGCTTCACCGTATTCTTTCAGTTCTATTTTCAGGTCAGCTAAACTAGCCGCAAGAAAGCTGAGCATATCTGATTCATTGGTTTGTAATGCCAGATTATACGATTTCATCAGGTAGAGATAAGCCGTATCGTAATTTGAATCTTCTAAAGCCAGATTGCCTAAAGCCGAGAGTGAATAGATGATGGTGGAGGTATCGTGAACCTGCACGGCCCTGGTAAGGCATAACCGAAATCTTTCAGTGGCCTTATCCAAGGCATTTAAATCATAATAACAATTGGCAAGATTATACAGAAAAAGGATTTGCAACTCGGTATTGTTGTACTGATCGGCAATTCTCAGCCCGTTGAAGTATGCGATTATGGCCTCCTCTATTGGCCCTGTACTGTGGTAGATAAGAGCCATCAAATTGTAGTTGTTCGCCAAATCATAGAATCCGGAGCTCTTTTGGAGAATGGTGTCCGCATTCAATGCATATACTAATGCCGAATCGTAATTCGATTCGGTATAAAAGCACTCCGAAATATCAGATAAGGTTTTTCCGGCAAGAAGAAAATCCCGGTGTTGAAGAAACACGTGATAAGAGGGTTGCAGAAGTTCCCTTGATCGCTGAAATTGATTTACCACGAAATAATGCAATCCCAGCATCCGGTTAACTTTGGCTATACTATATACATCGCCTGATTCTTCAGCAATTCGCTTTGCCTGCTGAAGATAAAAGAAGGTTGAATCCTCTTCTGAGAAGTACATGCACTGTTTGCCCAGGTGTAAAAGAATGTCAATTTCAGCTATTACACACCTGTTCAGTCTTGCGAATGCCAGGACCTTCATTGATCTTCTCCGGCTTTCGTGGAACATCTCTGAATCAAATAAGTATTTGGCCTCGAACACACCCAGATCAGCTTCCAGGCATTTATCATTCAGATGATCAACAATTCCCTTCGCTTCCAGAATAACCTCATGCAGTTCCTTCGTTTGATCCGAATAATAGAAAAGGTCAGCAATCTTAAATAACCACCTTGTTTTTTGGGCATCAGTTGCATTCGGCAGATTGATCAGGGTCCGAAGGCTGTCAATATCTCGTTGTTCATGAGCATGACCTGGAATCAACACATGAGTCAGGAGAAAGAAAACCAGCGAACAAAGTATCAGTCCCTTTTGCATATGCAATAATAATAAAATTATTGGTAAATAAAAGGTTTGGAGATTGACTAATCAAGGAGTTAGGAGAGCGAACGTTCCATAGGATTGGAGGGAGTAAAGGCAGGGGATTACTCTCAGCGGTCGTGATCCCATTGAGGGGGAGTATTCATGGGATTACTCCCTTCGGTCGTGATCCCTGAGGGGGGATCGTCAACATGGAAATGCCGGGTACTACGTACCACCTTTTTTCTTCCCTGAAATCCATGGAAGCAAGCTTCATGGATTCCCGGAAATAAAAAATGCCGTTTCACAACGGCATTTCCATGTTGCGGAGAGAGAGGGATTCGAACCCCCGGACCCTTGCAGGTCAACGGTTTTCAAGACCGCCGCATTCGACCGCTCTGCCATCTCTCCGGGAGCAAAATTACAAACTCTTTCGTTGATAAAAAAATGTGATCAGAATATGCATCAGATGATTCAATCGATCTGTTGTATCTTTCTTTTTTGTACCTTTATCAACGTTGATAGTGGCAAAGAAATCAAGCTATCGAATAATGAAGAAGAAGAAACCCAACATATCTCAGCCAGAGATTGACCTTTCAATAGCAGGCATCAGTCGCAAAACCATTGATAAGATTGTTACCGCATGGAAGGAATCAGGAAATCCCCCTCCAAAAATCCATCCAGACATGCTTCCGGAAGATGAAAAAAACCTGATGAATCTTATGACAGAGTGTATTATGGAAGAGGGGGGAGACATTTCAAGACAGGCGAAAGTAGTGCATCTTGGGATGATCTATATCAACCTGTCGCAAAAGGGGAAGGGAAAATTCCTCAGGATTCTCGCCCGCAATTTTGATGTGGATACAGACCTTCTCGATGAAAGGATCAGGAAATTAAGAACAGCCGGAAACGAAACTGAACGTATAGAAGCTGAACTTTCACTCCTTGATGCCTTGATTCCACCACGTGTAAAACTGTTGCGACAGCTGATCAAACTCCCCAATGGATTTATCTTCCTTAAAGACATGCGGAGCGATTTGATACCCATGATTAAATCGATACCCCGTTTAAAAAAACTGGATACAGATATTGAAAACCTCCTAAGCGCCTATTTTGATGTAAACCTGCTCGACCTACAGGAGATTAGCTGGAACTCCCCGGCATCACTGCTGGAAAAGCTAATGGAATATGAGAAAGTTCATAAAATCCTATCGTGGGAGGATCTCAAACACCGTCTTTTTACGGATCACAGGGTGTTTGCATTTTTTCACTTCCGCATGCCAAACGATCCGCTGATCTTTGTGGAGGTCGCACTTGGCAATGGTATGCCAGGGAATATTCAGAAATTGCTGGATGTTAAGGCACCCGCTAATGATCCTGCTGAATCTGATACGGCTATATTCTATTCAATTTCAAATACCCAAAAAGGACTCACCGGGATTAGTTATGGTAATTTCCTGATTAAACGGGTCGTACAGCATCTTTCAGAAGAATTGCCCAATCTTAAAACATTTGCCACCCTCTCCCCTATTCCTGGATTTTACCAATGGTTATACGCTTATCTTCAGGAAGGAGGAGATCCCCTTGTCACGGCAAATGAATCAACTAAGATCTGTAATTTATCAGGAAAGAGGAATTCACGTGAAGGACTGTTGGAGATACTTAAGGATGAATACTGGTACAGAAATACAGAAAAAGAAAAGATACTTAAAAAACTCCTGATGCGTTTGTGCGCCCACTACCTGATTAACATTAAACGAGGAAAAAAGGCCTTCGACCCTGTTGCGCATTTTCATCTTTCCAATGGAGCAAAGATCCAGAATATACATTGGATGGCTGATATCTCAAAGAAAGGAATAAGTAAGAGTTGTGGCATAATGCTCAATTATCACTACCGGTTAAATAAGATTGAGCTGAATCATGAATCATACCTTGCCACCGGAAATGTGTACGCTTCAAAAGATGCCAGATCCTGGCTAAAATAAATTGATTTCAGTTATGAAAAAAACAAGAAATTTCTTCTTCATTGGACTGGCTTGCATACTATGTATTTTCATAGATGCATGTACCAATAATGAGGGGAGCAAGATTCACGACAATGATGTAAACCATGCCCAGAAACTGATCGGCATGGAATTCACCCGGGCTGAAACCGACAGCATGCTGGGTATGCTGAATGAGCAGCTGAAAAACTTTGAGAACATGCGGAAGGTGGAACTTCCAAGCCATGTGCCGCCTGCCTTTGGGTTCAATCCTGTTCCTGTTGGGAAACAATTTGAAACCACTCAAACACCGCCCGAATTCTCGGATTACAGCGGAACACTGCTTCCGGCAAACATGAATGATCTTGCATTTTATTCAATCGGGGAACTTTCATGGCTCATTCATACAAAACAGATCTCTTCTGAACAGCTGACACAGTTCTTCTTAGAGCGGCTGAAACAGTACAGCCCGATGCTCCATTGCGTGGTTACCTTCACTGATTCACTGGCCCTGGAGCAGGCCAGGAAGGCCGACTGGGAACTGGCATCCGGACTGGACCGCGGGTTGCTGCACGGAATTCCCTATGGCATCAAGGATATGTTCTTTGCCAGGAATTACAAGACCACATTCGGTTCACCTCCCTTTGAAAACCAGCTGGTGGAAGAAGACGCCACCGTAGTGGAGAACTTGCGCGAGGCGGGAGCAGTCTTGATTGCAAAATTATCGCTGGGTGAACTGGCCATGGATGATGTATGGTTTGGAGGCAAGACCCGTAACCCCTGGGATACGGCCAAAGGATCCAGCGGAAGTTCAGCCGGACCTGCCAGTGCTGTTTCTGCCGGATTGGTGCCGTTTGCTATCGGTTCGGAAACCTGGGGATCCATCGTCTCCCCTTCCACCGTGTGCGGGGTTACAGGGCTGCGTCCCACCTACGGCCGGATAAGCCGTCATGGAGCTATGGCCCTGAGCTGGACAATGGATAAGATAGGACCTCTCTGCAGGAATGCAGAGGATGGTGCCATCGTGCTGAATGCCATTTACGGACCCGACGGGAAAGACCAGACGGTGTTTGACATCCCATTCAACTATTCCTGTGATGTAGATGTCAGGTCTTTGAGGATTGGCGTTCTTACAAAGGACTTTGAACAGGACGACTCCACACACAAACCTTTCAATAATGCCGCACTCCAGAAACTGCAGGAAATGGGCGCTACCCTGGTTCCTGTCGAACTCCCTGAATTCCCCTACTATGATATGTCGATTCTGCTGATGTGCGAAGCCGCCTCAGCCTTTGACGACCTGACTCTTTCAAACCGCGACGACATGATGGTACAACAGAATCAGGACCGCTGGCCGAACCTCTTCCGCGCTGCTCACTTCATCCCGGCAACGGAATACATCCGGGCCAATCGCCTGCGCTATCTCATGGTACAGCAAATGGATGCACTGATCAGCCAGTACGATGTCATTGTGGCTCCCTCCCATGCCGGCGACAACCTGCTGGCTACAAACCTGACCGGCCATCCGTCAGTTGTTCTGCCAAATGGCTTCCTTGATGAGACAACCCCCGTCAGCATTGTCTTTACCGGGCAACTTTTCGGTGAAGGGAAGTTGCTCGCAATTGTTAAAAAATACCAGGATGCCACCGGGTTTCATAAAAAACATCCGCCAATGTTTTGAAATGAATTGACTTAAGTCGGTAAATGATATATATTTACCCTGTAATTCTCATTCCCATGCGTATAATTATACTAACCATGCTTCTTCTGGTGATGGTCCAAGGAACGTTTGCCCAAAAAGAAGGCCAGCAACTGGTGGATTCACTCACTGCTGAACTGGCAAAGACGAAAGAGGATACGAACAAAGTAAGGCTCCTTGCAGCAATCTCGTATGAGGTGAGCAACATCAATGCAGAGGAGGGACTGATACTTGGTCAGGAAGCCCTGGACCTGGCAGAAAAGATAAATGATCCATTTGGGATGGGCATCTCCCATTTGGCGCTAAATAGATGCAATTATCATCTATCGAAGATTCCCGAAACAGTTGATCATGCCCTTAAGGCAAAAATGATTTTCGAATCCATCAAAGATCCCAACAGACTTTGCGAAGCATACATCTCACTAACCGTTGCTTTCTTTGATATTGATATAAAAATGGCCCGGTCATACCTGGAAAAGGCATCAGAATTAACCTTAGTCACTAACGACCAGATCCAGAAAGAAAAAACCATGAGCAGAGTGGGGAATCTTTTCCGATGGTTCGGGGAATCTGACTCAGCACGGAAATACCTGATGGCCGCTATCAGAATCGGTGAGGAGAATCATTTGAATGGAGAGGTTAACCTGGCAAAAAACCGCCTGGCCTGGCTTTATGAGTCTGAGCAGAAATTGGACTCTGCTTACTTCTTGATGCAACAAACGACTTCCTACTTTAACGAGATTGGACAACTGAAGTATTACGTCGAAGACCTGAACCTGCTTGCCGGAATCAGACTGACCCAGGCCAGGGAGAATCCGACTCTCCGGAAACAATATCTTCAGGAGGCAGAATCCTTTGCCCTCAGAGGGTATGAATCGGCAACAAAGATCGGCTATATAAATGAAATGTACCTGGCAACGCAGGCCCTTGCAGATATCTACAGGGAGGAGGAACGGTATGACCTTGCCTATCGGTTCCTTGATTCCGCATCTACCTATCATAAGATCATTTTTGGATCCAAGGAGGTAAACAAAGCGTCGATCCTTACCTGGAAATATGAGCAGCAACTCAAGGAACAGGAAGTTGAGTTGCTGAAACTGAAAAACAGGCAGCAACTTACCCTGACAATTGCGGCTTTCTCCGCACTTGCAATCCTCATTCTCGTGGTGCTGTTCGTCATCAACAACAGACGAAAACTGAAGAAGTCGTATTCCCTCGTCAACCAACAAAAGGAAGAAATCTCTATGATCCTCGAAGAACTCAAGGGCACCAACCTGAAACTTGAAACATCAAACCTAAAACTGGCGGATGCAAACCAGGAACTGGAGGCCTTTTGTTATTCGGTTTCACACGACCTTCGCGCCCCGGTGCGCCGGATCGAAGGGTTGTGCGAAATGCTTGGCGAAGATTACGAGAAGCTGCTTGATGATGCCGGGAAGGATCTGATATCGCGTATCACGGGATCAACAATCCTGATGAACACCCTGATCGAAGATATGCTCAAACTCTCCCGGATCACCCGGCAGTCGGTCAGCAAAGTGCCCTGCGACATCAGCGAAATGGCAAAAAAAATCTGTGAAGATGTAAGGCTGAATTATCCCGGGAAAGAGGTGACCTGCAGGATTCAGGCAGGGATCATCGTGGAAGCCGACACAAACCTGATGCAGATCGCCATGCAGAACCTCATCGACAATGCGTTCAAATACAGCAGTAAGGTGGAGCATCCGGAGGTGGAAGTAAATAGTACAATGCAAAATGGTGAAATGCAAAATGGTAAACCGGAGCGAAACGGAGCTCGGCGGAGCCAAATGGTAATATCAGTCAGTGATAACGGAGTTGGCTTTGAGATGTCGCAGGCGGGGAAGCTGTTTACACCATTTCAGCGGCTGCATAGCGACGAGGAGTTCAAGGGGACCGGTATCGGGCTGGCTACGGTGAAGCGGATCATCGTCAAGCACGGGGGAAGCATCAGCGTGGATAGTGAGCCGGGGAAAGGAACGACGTTCAGTTTAAAGTTGGGATGAGGGGATGAGGGGATGAGGGGATGAGCGTGGGTCTTGAGACCGCGACCCTGATAACCGGCATCTGGCATCCGGCATCTGTTGTTGTCCCAAAACGTACAACTGTGAACCAAAAACCTGAATATATGGTGGCGAAAAAGCTTCTGGTACATGCGCTAATATTCATTTCTTTCTTCTTAGGGATAAAACCATTCGCACAGAATCTGACGAGGATCGATTCCCTGCAAAATGCACTGAAAACAGCCGGGCAGGATACCAACAGGGTGATCATCCTGAACGAACTTATATGGCGGTTAAGGCACAACCTAAACCATACCAACCTGCCGAAATATGAGAAAGAAGCCATCGCCCTGGCGAAGGAACTTGATTTCCCACGTGGAGTGGCGTATGCTTACAGAAATATTGGGTATATTAACATCAACAAGGGAGATTACTCCGTTGCGTTGTCCTATTTTGATTCCTGTTTGATGTTTAGTAAAGAAAAAGGCTACCGAAGAGGTGAAGCCTTGGCTTATTCAGGTATCGGGTGGGCTTTGACTGACATCGGGAGGTCTTCTGAGGGAATTGATAATTACAAGAAAGCGCTGGCAATCTACAACAAACTTAAAGATAGCCTGAGAATTGAAGATGTTTACATAAACATGGGGAATAACTACTACGTTACCGGTAACTATCCCGATGCGTTGAACAGCTACATGTTGTGTCTGCGCTCTGCTGAAAGGAGTGGAAACCAAGGGAATGAGGGTTCTGCCTACTTTGGTCTCGCATTGGTTTTTACCATGCAGCGAAATTATACCGAGGCGCTGCATTATTATCAAAAACAACTGCGGATCAGTGAGGAGAAAGGAGATATACTTACCATTGCCTACACATTTAACAACATGGGTGTGATTTACAAGGAACTGGGGAACTATCCGGAAGCGTTGCACTATTTTAACGAGTCGAGAAGAATGAAGCAAGAGCAGGGAGATGTTGCGGGAACTGCAGAGGCCTTTGCCAACATTGGCGATCTATATCTTAACCAGGGAGAGTATAAGAAGGCCCTGGAGAATTTTCGGACGGCGTTAACTCTCTTTCAGAAATCCAATTAAAAGCTGGGAATAGGATCCACTTATATCTTGATGGGGAGAACTCAATTAAAAGAAGCTATTTGCAACAAGGATGCCGCATCAGCTCCGCAGTTTGCAGAAGCATCAAGGTATCTGAACCTGGGGATCTCCACTGCCAGGGAGGTTGGAGACAAAGAATCCATAAAAAATGGCTACTTCTATCTCTCACGCTTTGACAGTGCCCAGGAAGATTACAAATCCTCCCTTGAACATCACAAGTTATTTGTCATTTACAAAGACAGCCTGCTCAATGAAGCCAGCCAGAATAGAATGAGCCAGATAAAAATTGATTATGAAACCGAAAAGCGTGACCGGGAAATCGCACTGCTGGCGGGTGAGAAAAAACTCAAGGAGGAGCAACTGGCCCTGCTTAAGGAGAAGAACCGGCTCAATGTGACCATCATGGTGGCTTCAATTGTTGGACTGGCCGTGTTGGTCATCGTAGTCATCTTCATTGTGAGGAGCCGTAGAAAACTGAACAAAGCTTATAACCTGGTCAACCGCCAAAAAGAGAGGATCACTGAAGTCCTCACCGAACTGAAGTCCACTAACCTGAAACTTGAAACCTCAAACCTGAAACTGGAGAAAACCAACCTGAAACTTGAGGATGCAAACAAGGAACTTGAGGCCTTCTCCTATTCCGTATCCCATGACCTCCGCGCCCCGGTGAGGAGGATCGAGGGGTTGTGCGAAATGCTGAGCGAGGATTACGAGAAGGTGATGGATGATGCCGGAAGGGATCTCTTATCCCGGATCACCGGTTCCACTGTTCTGATGAACACCCTGATCGAAGATATGCTCAAACTCTCCCGGATCACCCGGCAGTCGGTCAGCAAAGCGCCCTGCGATATCAGTGAAATGGCCAAAAAGATCTGCGAGGACATAAAGCAGAATTATCCGGGGAAAGAGGTGACCTGCAGGATCCAGGAGGGGATCATCGTGGAAGCAGATGCACACCTGATGCAGATTGCCATGCAGAACCTCATCGACAATGCGTTCAAGTACAGCAGCAAGGTGGAGCGGCCTGAGGTGATTGTTAAATGTGAAAGGCAAGATGGTGAAATGCGAAATGGTGAGATGCAAGATGGTAAAATGCAAAATGGTAAGGCCTGTGGCGAGAAGCGAAGCGACGTGGCCATGGTAATATCTGTTCGGGATAATGGGGTTGGGTTTGACATGAGTCAGGCAGGGAAACTTTTTACGCCATTTCAGCGGCTGCACAGTGATGAGGAGTTCAAGGGGACCGGTATCGGGCTGGCGACGGTGAAGCGGATCATTGTCAAGCATGGAGGAACAATCAGTGTGGAGAGCGAGCCGGGGAAAGGAACGGTATTCAGTTTTACCCTGTAATAAAACCTGATGTAAATCATTTGATTTTACTTAAAATTTAAGTTACATTTGCTTATATATATATGCATACATCCATGCATTTTGGGGACAATTCCTACATTGAGAAGCCTCCATACAGATGGGAACAATATATTAAGAGCCGGACTTATGAAAATCAAGATCATTCTTTCTACTATTGCATTTACTGTGATATTAGGAGTTTTTGGACAGAACATTTCAGTGATCGACTCACTCGAGCTTGTTTTAAAGACCGCTAAGGAAGATACCGTAAAAGTGAATAACCTTTACTCATTAAGTAAGCAATACAGAAATATCAGCAACTTTGAGAAGGCTATGCAATATGCTGAATCCGCGCTTGTCCTGGCTGACAAAATAAATTATAAGAGAGGTAAAGCAAACGCTTACAATATAATCGGGAATCTTTATATATACACAAGCAATTATCCGGAAGCATTGAAGAATTCTTTAGCTGCTTTAAAGATCAGCGAAGAATTAAGGTATAAGAAAGGTATTGTTAGCTCTTACAACAATATCGGGATTATCTATGATACCCAGGGCAAGTATGCGGAAGCATTGGAAAACTTTTCCGCTTGTTTAAAGATAGAGGAAGAAATCGGGAATAAGAAAAATATTGCTACTTCATACAACAATATCGGATATATCTATCGGAACCAGGGCAATTATGCGGAAGCATTGGAAAAATATTTCGCTTCATTGAAAATCTGTGAAGAAATTGGCGATAAGGTAGGTATTGCCAGGTCTTACAACAATATCGGAATTATTTATCGGATCCAGGGCAATTATGCGGAAGCATTGGAAACTTATTTGGCTTCATTAAATATCAGGGAAGAGATTGGGGACAAATTTGGTATTGCTAGTTTATACCTCAATATAGGGATTGTCTATGGGTCCCAGGGCAAGTATGCTGAAGCATTGGAAAATAGTTTGGCTTCATTGAAAATCTGTGAAGAGATTGGCGATTTGCAGGGGGTTGGGTATTCCTATTCCAACATTGGACAAGTATATGAAATTCTTGGCAATTATCCGGAAGCATTGAAAAATTATTTGGCTTCCCTGAAAATCTATGAAGAAATCGTCGACAAGGAAGGTATTGCTAACAGCTATAATAGCCTTGGTTCACTAAATATTCATCTCGGTAATTTTCAGGATGCAAGAAAATATTTGGATGATGGACTTGCCTTATCTGTAAAAATTGGGAATAAATCAGATATTCAATCCAGTTATGGATCCTTATCCAGATTAGACAGTGTTGAAGGCAATTTCGTACAGGCATTGGAACATTACAAAATGTACACTTTTTACAAAGACAGTTTGCTCAATGAAGAAAGCAACAATCAGATAGCCCGGATGAAAATCCAGTACGAAACCGAAAAGAAAGACCGGGAGATTGAGTTGTTGAATAAGGATAATGAGATTAAATCGCTGCAACTGGCGCAACAGCAGGTTTCTCTTCTTGCCGCCAGGCTGGAGGCCGAAAAAAACCAGAGTGAGCTCCTGCTAATGAACAACTCGATGGAGATTCAGGAATTGAAGATGGCCGAGACACAAAAAGATTTGGAGCGCAAGCAGGCGGAAGCCGAAGTGAAGGCAGCAGAAATGGAGCTCCTCAATAAGGACAAGAAATTGCAAGAGAAGCAACTGGAAAACCAAAGGCTCGTCCGAAATGGAATTATTGCCGGCACTGCACTTTTACTGCTGGTGGGATTGCTCCTTTTCCGTAGTTTCCGGCTCCGCAAAAAATTTGAGAAGCAGCAGGCTATCGTGCAAGAACGCAAACGCATCAGCGCCGACCTGCACGACGACGTTGGTTCAGGCTTGTCCAGGATTATGCTGCTGAGCGAATTGGTTAAGAAAGAAGCCAGAACGCCGGAGACCAGGAAAGAGGCCGAAAAGATTTCTACGATCTCACAAGAACTCTCCTCGAACATCAGCGAAATTATCTGGGCGCTGAATTCTAATAACGATTATATCGAAAACCTGGCGGCTTACATCCGCCGGTATGCGGCTGAATATTTTGAGACCTCTTCTGTCAGACTTAACATCAATACGCCCGCAAAGATGGATCATGTTCCTATCAGCGGAGAGCGTCGCAGGAACATTTTTTATGCCGTGAAAGAAGCGCTGCACAACATTATCAAGCACGCACAAGCTTCGGAGGCCGAACTGAAATTTACAGTAGAGCATGATATATTGTCGGTCGTGATCAAAGACAACGGTAAGGGAATTCCGAAAGGTGAGCTGAACCGCTTCGGGAACGGGATGAGCAATATGCAGAACCGTATGAAAAGCATCAAAGGAAATTTCAGCATTGAAAATCATTTGGGGACAAAGATCACCCTGACGGTTCCTGTGTAACTTATCATATTACCCGAAAGGGTTATTGCAAAGGACTAAAACCGGGATTATTTTTGCATCATCATGAACGAAGACAAGATCATAGTTTCCATTGTAGAAGACACCGACGACATCCGTGAGGCGTTGCGGGTGCTGATCAATGGCTCTACTGGGTTCGAATGCGTTCATGTCTTTGCGGATGCAGAAGAAGCGTTGGATAATATGCCTGCAAACGATATCAATGTGGTGCTGATGGACATCAATCTTCCCGGTATGGATGGGATAGGGTGTATGAAAACCCTGAAGCCTTCCATGCCCGACACCCAGTTCATGATGTGCACGGTGTATGACGACGACGACCATATCTTCAATGCCCTCCAATCCGGCGCATCCGGGTATATTTTAAAACGCACCTCCCCTGCCCAGATCCTTGAGGCAATACGTGATCTCCACGAAGGCGGTTCACCCATGAGCAGTGAAATTGCCAGGCGGGTGGTCTATTCCATGCAACAGAACAATAAACCCTCAGAAGCAATCGAGTTGCTCACTGACCGTGAAACACAAATACTTGACTTTCTCGCAAAAGGATATCTTTACAAAGAGATCGCAGTAGAGCTCTTTATCAGCAAGGAAACCGTGAAGAAACACATCCACAACATCTACGAGAAGTTGCATGTGCAAACCCGTACCGAAGCGTTGAATAAAGCTTATCACGTATAACTGTTTCCCTTTTTTTTCTTTAGCTAAAAAATTACCCGAAAGGGTTATTGACTTTAGTTTGTGTTATACTCAATTTTACATCATTATTTATTCACTGGTTTTGTTTTACAAAAAATCAGGCATGAAAAAAATATTAATCAAAAAAAAACTATGATGAAAAAAACAATTACTTTTCTCGCAATAGTGCCTATGTTATTTGCTTGCAGTAAAACGAAGTATCTAACATTTTTGATCAGTGGAGCATTCTTGCTAAACTGCGTATGGGGAAACGCCCAAGCGCTAATCCATCATTATGAGTTTGACGGTACTTATTCGGATGAATTTGGTGGAAGTGACATGATACCGTATGGCGGTACACTTACTGCAACAGAATATATCTTCGATGCCGGAGAGGGGTTGAGTGTCATTGATGTGATTGATGCAAACAACTATTCTATCGAGTTGAGATTCACCCCTACCTATACTTCAAGTTGGAGGAAGATTCTGGATTTCAATAATAGAGAATGGGATGAGGGTCTATACATTTTTGACGGTTATCTGGAATTCTACCTTGAAGAAATCGGGGAATCCGTTGTGTTTACCGAGGGAATCCCGGTTACCGTTCTTTTAACAAGAGACGGTAGCACTAACGAGGTACGAGGATATGTAGATGGTGTTGAGCAATTCGTATTTACTGACGAGTATCCCTATGCTACGTTTACAGGGCCGGATAATATTCTTTATATTTTCATGGACGATTTTGATTATCCAGGTGAGGACCAAGCCGGGTCTTTAGATTATGTTAAGATTTATGATGGACCTGTAACTACTGCTTCAGTTTCAATCGAAGTTTCGGAAAACCCTGTTTGTGAAGGTATAAACGCAATCTTTACAGCCACTCCGATTGTCAGTTCCAGCGGTACCTATACTCTTACATACCAGTGGACCGTAAATGGCATCGACCAGGGAACAAATTCCAGTACCTTTACCTATACACCTGTTAATGAGGACTATGTAACGTGCGAATTGACCATTGATCATGGTTTCATCGTCTCTGCTATATCAGATCCCATTAACATGACTGTAAACCCAAACCTGCCTGTGAGTGTCATCATCGCTTCTTCTTCCACGGAAGTCTGTGCCGGAGAACCAGTAACTTTGACAGCAACCCCGACAAATGAAGGCAGTACGCCTTCCTACCAATGGTTCGTCAATGGTGTTGAACAATCCGAAACAAATCCCGAATTTACATATTCCCCGGAGAACTTAGACGCAGTCACCTGCATGCTGACCTCCAGTGAAAGTTGCGTAACTGGGAATCCGGCAACATCCGAGTCTCTTACTCTCACAGTGAACCCGCTTCCGGTGGCAAGCATTACGGCCAGTGACGCAAATGACTTCTGCAATGGAGTCACACTGACCGCTCATTCCTCGACGTCTGAATACCTCTATGAATGGTCCACAGGTGAAACCGATCCTTCTATTTTCCTCTCCATCGATCAGGATGTCCCGGGAGATTATTCAGTCATTGTAACCGATCTGAACGGATGTCTTTCTGCATCTCCGGCCGTTTATACGTACGCTCCCGAAGACCTGGGAAGCTCCTATACGATCATCGGGTTGACAAAATGCCTGGTCGGACCCAGGAACCATGTTATCAACGGCTCAGTTGGCTTGAAAGCGGAAGCAGGAGTTGCCAGATTTAAAGTAAGATCCACAGTCAATGGAGAGGGTTCGTTTGTCAAAGCTGACAACATCTTTGCGCATCCAAAAGCACTGATTGACAGCCCGATCTATGATCCGGCCAATCCATCATTACCCGATATGGAATATAATACGACCACCGGAACATTCACAAACCTCAAAGTACCCTCTGGAACTACAGCCACGATTGATGAAGAATATCTGAACCTGGATATCAAGCAAAACTGCACTGTTATCATTAACGGGAGTATATACGGTAATGTCAGGATCGGGCGGGGCTGCAGCGTTACATTTACCTCCCCGGATATTTACCTGATAAATCTAAGCATTAAAAATACTTCCGCATCAAGCCCTTCGGAGATATTGTTCTCAGGAGATACCCATCTGAAGGTAAGGTTAAATGTAATAATTGACAGCTACTGCACCATTAATGCGGCGAGCTACAATGTGGTGTTTTATATCGGTGAAGACACTGAGTCGGTGAATGGATTATTCCAGATCCGTGATGAAGGCAATGTGTTCAATGCCAGTATCTATGTCCCCCATGGGGAGATACGCACAGTCCCAACCGCTGGACTTACCGATCATTCTTTCATAACAGGCCGGTTCATTGCGGATGATTTCCACAGTGAAGGAGCATTTATCACCTGGAACTGGAGAGACTGTGAATCCACGCTAGCACCAACCATGCCAGCCTCCGGTCCAGGACTGGCCAACGGAGATCCTGCCCGGTTGACCGCTGACAACAGATTTTCAGTTTACCCGGTACCGAATGAAGGGAGATTTACGGTTTCCATCAATGATCCATTGGAGCAATCCTTTACCATAAAGGTTTACAATACCATTGGCCTGCTTGTATACGAAGCACGGGATGTAATAGGAAGCGGAAGTACCGAACGCACCGTGGATCTTGGATCGGTAACTCCCGGAATCTACCTGGTAGTTTTCCAAAGCCGGGAAGAACATGTTGTCAGGAAAATCGTGATAAATTAATTTAGGGAAATTCGAACAATCGAGTAGGAAGTGAGGGATTATTTCCCCCACTGTCCTCTCACACCACCGTACGTGCCGTTCGGCATACGGCGGTTCGTAAAGATACAGATTTATTATAAACTACGGAAAGACCACAAAGGCCAAGATTGCGGAAGTAGTCGATAGTTAACGACCGAGATAAAATAGGGCTATTTGACGTGTGCCAATAACTTTTCCTCGTATTGGCAAACTCCCACGCCTTGGAAACAGGAATGCCTAATCGGACAAGGTTCTCATTTCTTGCCCTGATTCTTTTCCATTGCTTCCAGTAGCACATACGTAGCCTGCGTCGTAACCATCCATCGGTCTTTTGACAGTGAATGCTCATGTCGGCCAGAATGTAATAGTTAACCCAACCCCGTATTGTATGGTTGAGTTTCTCTACTCTGGTTTCCATGCTGATACCGATGCTCCTTCCAGTAAGTTTCTTGAGTTTGGCTTTTAACCTTTTGAGTGACTTGGCATGTACTCTGATTCGCGCCACTCCATTATGGTAATAAAAACTGAACCCTAAAAACTTTCTCTTTGTCGGGTAGTCCACTGCGCTTTTCTCCCGGCTGACTTTCAACTTCAGTCGCTTTTCAATAAACTGGCTTACGCTGTCCATTACACGGGTTCCTGCCTTTTTGCTTCTAACGTAAATATTACAATCGTCAGCATACCGACAGAATCGATGACCTCGCTTTTCCAGTTCCTTGTCCAGTTCATCAAGCATTACATTGGACAGCAACGGACTTAGTGGCCCACCCTGAGGGGTTCCCTCTTCTGTGGGGCTTACCAGTCCGTCCAGCATCACTCCCGATTCAAGGTATGCCCGGATAAGTTTCAACATCCGCTTGTCGCTTATTCTTTTGGCAAGCAGGTACATCAGCTTATCGTGATTTACCCTGTCAAAGAACTTTTCTAAATCCAGATCTACTACCACCTTGTACCCTTCGTTAATGTACTGCTGGGCCTGTTCAATAGCCTGATGTGCATTACGTCCGGGTCGAAAGCCGTAACTGTACTTAGAAAATTCTTTCTCAAAAATCGGAGACAATACCTGCGCTATCGCATGCTGTATCATCCGGTCAACTGCAGTAGGGATACCCAACAGCCTTTTTCCGCCATCCGGTTTGGGTATTTCTACCCTTCGTACCGGTTGCGGTCGGTACTTCCCTTCCAGTAAAGATTGCTTGAGGCTCTCTCCATGTTGTTTGAGGTAAGGCAGAAGTTCATCCACCTTCATCCCATCCACTCCATGGCTGCCGACATTCTTCCTTACCCGCTTGTAGGCAAGGTTCAGGTTTACCCTGTCCAGAACTTCTTCAAGCATTGTACTGGTGTTTACTTTATTCCCGTCCTCGCCTTCTGTTAACGCTGAAACGATGCTCCGCTCTCCCTCCTTACCTCGGAGTTCCACTCCTGCTTCCGGTGGGTAGTCCCGCTTCCCTGCGGGATTGGCTGCTCTCTTTACATCGCTCACAAGTCCTTCAGATTTTAAAGACATCTTTACGTTCAGCCCTTCTCCTGTTTTTGTAGGATACTATGGCCTCTGCTGACTCCTGACCCTTCAGCCATACATCTCTGCATGGGTTGTCGGTTCTGATTAAAATCCCCAACATATTGGTCAGGTCTCCCCGGGTAAGAACGATAACTTTCATCCCATATACCTGCTGCATTTACTCCAAGGGGTTCGGGCAGTATAGGACTTCGTTTTGTTATGCAAACTCATCCGCCCCTCATAAGCCTTACTATGCAGTTCTTGTCCATCAGGCCAGGACTTTGCCGCCGGCTTCCTTCAGATTCTTCCTCACGAAGGACACCCTTGCCTTAAGCTAACACTTCCTACTGCCAAGTGTGTTCGGGTCTTCCACCCTATAGTTATCGCCCATGCCGGGCGCACATAAAAAACCCGATGTTATCGGGTTTTGGAATTGGTTTGCGGAGAGACAGGGATTCGAACCCTGGGACCCCCTTACGAGGGTCAACGGTTTTCGAGACCGCCCCATTCAACCGCTCTGGCATCTCTCCGGGGTTGCAAAAATACATCTATTGATCCATAAATCATGTCTATTCGTCCATTATTGTTTTTTTTTCAATTGTTTCAAAATACCTTTGTCCGGTATTAAAAAATTATACAACCATGAAGAAATTCCCGATAATTATATTTCTAATCCTGCTAAGTGGGATGGCTTCCGTAAAGGGAGGGAACCTTTGGGCCTATCTAACCTATGCAACCTTTAATTCGCCGGAAGGCCCCTATATCGAAACCTATCTTGCTGTGGATGCCAAGAGTGTGGTGTTTAAAAGACTTGATGCAGGAGGCTTCCAGGGGACAGTTAACATCCTGATGACCTTCAAGCAAAATAACGACATCAAAGCCTTTAAAAAGTATGAATTGAAGAGCCCTGCCGTTGCAGATACAAGTAATCTCGACTTCCATTTTATTGACCAGCAGCGGTTCCTTCTCCCAAATGGAACGTATGAGTTTGAGGTTCAGCTTTCTGACCAGAATAAAAAGGCAGAGATTACCCCTTATGCTCAAACTATTACCATCAATTACACGAAAGACAAACCAGCCATTTCAGGAATTGAACTGGTGAAGAGCTATAGCCGCAGTGAAAATTTGACCGAGATCAACAAGTCGGGATACGACCTGGTTCCATATGTTTACAGTTACTACCCACAGAACAACAGTAAATTTATCTTCTATTGCGAACTGTACAACATGGGAAACCAAGTGGGTCAAGGGGAGAAATACCTGCTCAATTATTATGTGGAGACTCTTGAGAACGGACAACGGGTGAAGGGCCTCGAAAAGGCGAAGAAAGAGACTGCCAAAGAGGTTACAGCCGTTCTGGCTGAACTGAATATCATCAATCTTCCAACAGGTAATTACAACCTTGTTGTTGAAACAAGGGATCAGCAAAACCAGGTAATAGCATCCAGGAAGCTCTTTTTCCAACGGAGTAATCCCTACGCCAGGCTTACTATCGATGATCTTGCAGTTGGCAATCCCGTCAACTCCTTTGTGGAGAAGTACACCAACATCGACACTCTGCGGGAGTATGTGAGCTCCACATATTCGATCTCTTCAGCACTTGAGAAGAACTTTCTGAAAGGAAATCTAAAAACGGCCTCCCTCTCTGTCCTCCAACAATATTTCCTGGGTTTCTGGCAACGCCGGAACGCGAATGATCCTGAAAAGGACTGGATGGCCTATAAATATCTTATTGAAGTGGTTGAGCATAATTTCGGGACCCCGGTAAAGAGAGGATACCAGACAGACAGGGGCCGGGTGTTCCTGCAATACGGAGCCCCCAATGTACGGGCCGAACGATACAACGAACCCAGCAACTACCCGTACGAGATCTGGCAATACTATACGCTGACCAACCAGAGCAACAGGAAATTTGTCTTCTACTCTCCCGATATGGTTACCAGCGACTTCTTCCTTCTTCATTCCGATGCCATCGGGGAGATACACAATGCCAGGTGGCAGGTTGACCTCCGTAGCCGGATGTATCAAACCATCGACATCACCGATACCCAGGTGATCAACTCATGGGGAGATATGCAGAATGATTACTGGACGCTTCCGAATTAACCCCTAAATCCCCGTTTGCTTCTCCCGAGTACTCGGGATCGCAAGGGGACTTACTCCTCCCCTTCAAGGGGAGGCTGGGAGGGGTAATTCTGATCTGCGAATAAGAATTAAATCCAGAAAACGGTATCTTTGTCGGAGAATCCTGATGCCGGATACCAGATGCCGGATACCGGATAAAATTCGTCATTCGAAAATCGATTTATTCATAAATGCCACAGATTGCTGTCGTCATTCTCAATTGGAACGGGAAAAAGTTTCTTGAAAAGTTTCTTCCCATATTGATCGACTGCTCGGCTTCCGAAGCGGAGATTATCCTGGCTGATAATGCTTCAACAGATGATTCGGTCGAATTTGTTCAGCAGCGCTTCCCGCAGATCAGGATCATCCGGAATCCAAAGAATGAGGGGTTTGCCCG
>ERZ889078.1047-NODE-1047-length-23002-cov-20.276943_pt1 | contig 23002 bp, 23 predicted proteins | sample MGYA00521266_ERZ889078 | MGnify/ENA primary metagenome ERZ889078 (study PRJEB32303, sample SAMEA104408618) | aquatic metagenome | biome: Brackish water; feature: Pelagic; material: water | place: Baltic Sea | collected 2014-06-16T06:34:00 | depth 76,534 m ...
ATCGGCCACATCATTAAAAGTGACGTGCTCTACCAGCTGAGCTAACAAGACGTTTTGTCTCTTATTTGTTAAGAGGTCGAAATTATAGACAAATAGAGTTTAGATGTCAAGGGTTTTCGTGCAAATTTAAAAAAACATCTCTTTATCTATCAAAAGCAACATTTTAATGGCGTAAAGCGCGCTTTGGTGCTGTATATAATTTCTATCACCGCTAAACATCAGATGCTCCTCGCTATTATTTGTTTCAGTTCGCACGCCAATATATACAGTGCCTACTGGTTTAAGTTCCGTTCCTCCACCCTCGCCCGCTATTCCGCTAATGGAAAGCGCGTAGTCGGCGTTGCTGACGTTCAAAGCGCCCTCGCTCATTTCGCTTACAACTTCATAACTCACCGCGCCATTATCATCTAGCGTTTCTCGAGGAACCGCCAACCAATTCTCTTTGAGTGAATTAGAGTAAGTCACTAAAGAGCCGTCGAGTACGTTTGACGCACCATTGTTTTTTGTAAAATAGTAGCTCAGAAGTCCTCCCGTGCAACTCTCGGCAAACGTAATTTTTTTCTGGTTATCCGTTAGTTTTTGGATTATGTAGGCTACAATGTTTGAAGAGACTATTAAATTTCTTGTCAACAACTGTTTGGCCGAATCGTTAAACTTGGATACGTTTCCATATTTATTGCTTGAAACGTCTATTCTTAGCCAACCGTCAACTTCTTGAACGACGTTAATGCTTACCTCATACATTTTGGCGATTGGATTTAAGATGGCGATTGTCGTCTCTCTATCCTCTTGAAAAACATGTATTGTAGAGCCCTCAGTGTTACTATCCATCAATAGCGTTGGCATTTTTTGTCCCTCGTCGATCTGAAGGATGTTTACTATAGAATCATTATGTTCCAAAAGATAAGTTCTCTCTGCAAAAAAAGTGGCCTTTTGTGGTATTAACATTCCGTCTTTTAAAACTTGATTATCGCTAATTGTTGTGCATATCACTTTGCCAATCGTAGAAAAATTCTGCTTTGTCGTAACGACTATAATTTTATCACTAGAGTTCAACTCCCGCTCTAAATGCAAAAACAACGAGTTATCACTCTCTTTAAAATAGACGATTGAATCTATGAAGTAAACTTTTTGTTCAATTGTTCTTATAACGTATTCTTTTAGACCTACGTTATATATAAATTTACTGCCAACAAAAATAAGATGAAGTTTCATATCCATTAACCTTAAAACAATTTTTCTTATTATAGCGGTTTTATCATCTTTTAATTACATAAGAGATATAATGCAAAACTTTTATATAAGATTTTGAGGTACAGATGGACTACAAAGACACACTACTTTTACCAACTACAAATTTTGCCATGCGTGGTAATCTTACAAACAATGAACCTAAGCGTTACGCTTCATGGGATGAAGCAAAAGTTTACGAAAAAATGAAAGCTAATCGTAAAGACGCCCCTAGCTTTACTTTGCATGACGGCCCTCCCTACGCAAATGGCAACATTCACATAGGTCACGCCCTCAACAAAGTTCTTAAAGACATTATCGTTAAACATAATTATTTTGATGGAAAATCCGTACGCTTCACTCCAGGTTGGGATTGCCATGGTCTTCCTATCGAGCAGCAAGTTGAAAAAAAACTTGGTGGAAAACAGAAAAAAGAGTTGCTAGAAACTGCGGAAGTTAGAAAACTTTGTCGCGCTCACGCAGCTAAATTCGTTGACGTTCAAAAAGCTGAATTCAAACAGCTTGGCATACTTGCGGATTGGGAAAATCCTTACGTAACCATGGACTTCAAGTTTGAAGCCAACATATATCGCACCCTCTCTTCTGTCGCGAAAAAAGGTCTTTTGATTGAAAGAAGCAAACCCGTTTTTTGGTCATGGGCTGAAAGAACCGCTCTAGCCGAAGCCGAAGTCGAGTATGAAGACAAAGAAGATTACTCAATGTTCGTCGCGTTCGAGTTAAGCGATGATTCAAAAGAGAAACTTGCTCTAACGGGAAAAGCCGCTCCAGTCATCTGGACGACCACTCCTTGGACGATTCCAGCCAATACGGGAATATCCCTCAATCCAGACGAAGAGTACGTTTTAACCACTGACGGTTTCATAGTGGCTCTTGCTCTTTTAGACGCTTTAAATAAAAGTGGCGTTTTAAACGGAGAAGCGGCGAGAGTGTTTCAAGCCAAAGAGCTTGAAAACCTTTTCGCCATCAACCCGCTCAACCAAAGAACTTCTCACATCGTTTTAGGACGTCATGTTTTAGTGGAGAACGGAACGGGATGCGTTCATACCGCTCCAGGTCATGGCGAGGACGACTACAAAGTCGGTCTTCTTTACGATTTGGAAGTTCTTATGCCCGTTGACGAGACTGGCTGTTTCGACGAAACAATCGTCAGAGAAAAGCTGATTCCAAACGCTGAAAACTTCGTAGGTCGTCACATTTTCAAATCGAATGAAGAGATATTGGAACTCATGGGAACGAGCGTTTTGTCCGTGAGCAAATTTATGCACTCATACCCACACTGCTGGAGAAGTCACACTCCCCTCATTTATAGAGCGACTAGACAGTGGTTCATAAGCGTCGATGAAAAACCGGCGGACAGCGACAAGACTCTTAGAAACATAGCGCTTGATGAAATAGAAAAAACTCTTTTCGTTCCCCAAACGGGCAAAAATAGACTCAAATCCATGGTCGCTAATCGTCCGGATTGGTGCATCTCTCGTCAACGCGATTGGGGCGTTCCCATCGCGTTTTTTAGAGTTAAAGCCACGGGAGAAGTCATTCTCGATGAGAAAGTTTTAAACTACGTCGCCATGATTTTTGAGATGCAAGGAAGCGACGCTTGGTACTCTTTGCCGACGGAGCACCTGCTCTACCCCGGTTCTGGCTACAAAGCGGACGAAGTGGAAAAAGTTACGGACATTTTAGACGTATGGTTTGACAGCGGCTCGACATGGAACAGCGTTTTAAAATCTCGCAACTACGACGCCGGAAAATATCAAGCGGATCTTTACGTGGAGGGAAGCGACCAACATCGTGGTTGGTTCCAATCATCTCTATTTTTATCTTCCGCGGTTGAGCTAAAAGCACCATACAAGGGCGTCTTGACTCATGGATTTACGGTTGACGAAAAAGGCGAAAAGATGTCTAAGTCAAAAGGCAATGTAATCGCGCCTGAGAAAGTTTTAAAAGAGTACGGAAGTGAAATTCTTCGTCTTTGGGTGGCTTCGAGCGACTATCAAGGCGACCTTAAAATTTCCGATGGCATTTTAAAACAAACGTCTGAAAACTATCGTAAACTGAGAAACACTTTTAGAATAATGCTCGCAAACATCAATGATCTTGAGACGCTAACCCCATACGAAGAGATGGGCGCGTTGGACAAGTGGATTTTAGACGCGGCTAGCGAAACTTTTAACGAAGTTCATAAACTTTTCGCCACGTATAATTTTGTAAACGGCATGAGCATCCTGAACAACTTTATAGTTAATGAACTCAGCGGTATGTACATCGACATGACAAAAGACAGCCTTTACTGCAACGCCAAAGATGGAAGTCGTCGAAAAGCTTCTCAAAGCGCCATGGCGATTATCACTAAATCGCTTTTACTTTTAATGGCTCCTATTTTAACGTATACCGCGGACGAGATAGTGGAGAACGCGCCTACGATTATTACGGGCGATGCAAAATCAATCTTTGACATGACGTATGAGCCAATCATGACGGGTGAATCAAATTTCAACGCGGAGTATATGACAAAAGCGCGCGATGGTTTTGGAACCATTGTCGATAAACTTAAAAAAGAAAAAATCATAAAAAGCACTCTTGAACTTGTAATTTACACAGAATCCAAAACTATTTTAGAAATGGACTCCACCGACGCAGAGGATTGGTTTGTCGTTTCGGGAATATTTGAAGACAAGTCGGATGAAGAGATTCTTGGAAGCTTTAAAGTGGATGACGACACGTTTGTTATATCCAAAGCGAGTGACTACAAATGTCCTAGATGTTGGAAGTTTCAAGCGAAAGCCCAAGATTGCACATGCGCTAGATGTGAAAGCGTCGTAAATGCCTAACTTTACGGAACCAGTTTCCCTCGCGTTTATGGGAGTTTCCATAGCTCTTATATTTGTCGTTATCGGCGCAGGAATATTTGCGGTTCAGAAATTCAAATAAACTAAGGAAAACATATTGAAATTAACTATTTTATTCGGTGGAGCGAGCTTTGAACATGAGATTAGCATTGTCAGCGCCATCACTTTAAAAGACAAACTATCCAAATTTGATTTGAGTTTTATATTTTGCGATGGAGACCATTTATTTTACAATATTGACTCATCCAAAATGAAAGCCACTACGTTTAGTAGTGGTGAACACAAAAAAATGCCACAACTTACTCTCACAAATGGCGCCTTTGTTCAAAAGAACATGTTTAGCACGATTGAACTCAGAAACGTTGTGCTAAATTTAATACATGGAGCGGACGGAGAAGATGGAACCATCTCTTCGCTGTTAGATTTTCACGCCATAAAGTATGTTGGACCTCGAACGAACGCGAGCGTTTTTTCTTTTGACAAAAGATACACAAAATACTTATGCAAGGCGAGAAACGTTCAAAGCGTTCAGTATGAAGCTTTAAGTAAAAATGAGCATCAAAACATTTCAATGCCTTATCCAATAATCGTCAAACCCGCTTCCTTGGGCAGCTCCATCGGAGTAAGCGTCGTTAAAGAAGAAAATGATTTGGATTACGCTCTCGACTCGGCGTTTGAATACGACGCGAACATTATAGTTGAACCATTCCTAGAAGGCGTCAAAGAGTACAATCTCGCAGGCTATATGGCAAATGACAAAATGCGCTTCTCCATTGTTGAAGAACCACAAAAAGATGAGTTTTTAGATTTTGAAAAAAAATATATGGATTTTTCTCGTAGTGAACAAGTTCTAAAAGCCGACATTAGCGAAGAGTTGGTTCTAAAACTTCAATCTACTTTTGAAAAGATTTATAGGGGCATGTTTGAAGGAGCTTTAATTAGATGCGACTTTTTCGTGCTCAACAACGCCATCTATTTAAATGAGATAAATCCCATTCCCGGTTCCATGGCGAACTACCTTTTTAAAGATTTCGCAACTTCCATCGAAGAGCTTGCTTCTTCTCTGCCCGTTTCAAAAAAAATAAAAATATCTTATGATTACATTCACTCGATCAGTAGCGCCAAAGGTAAATAATGGCTACAAAGTCCATTCAATACAATCAACGCGCCTTTGACGTTAGTTACGAAATAATCAACCCTTTGGCTAAGGTTGATTTTATCGTTCTTCATGGCTGGGGCAGCAATAAAAACCTCATGAAACAATCGTTTGCTCCTTTTAACGACGATTTTCGTCATATTTACATAGATTTGCCAGGTTTTGGAAGTTCAACGTGCGACATGCCGTTGAACACCTCGGACGTGGCGAATATCGTTGCGCTTTTCCTCCAACGAGTCAACTCTTCCAAAGAGATAATATTGGGCCACTCTTTTGGCGGAAAAGTGGCTCTTTTACTCAAACCCAAGCTCCTCGTTCTCGTTGCGAGCGCGGGAATATACGTGAAAAAGTCATTCAAGGTTAGAGCAAAAATAAAAATTTTCAAGCTGTTGAAAATCTTTGGTTTGTCAAAATTTCGCTCTTTCTTCGTCGCGGACGACGCGAAAGAGTTGAGCGAAAACATGTACCAAACTTTTAAAAACGTAGTCAATGAAGATTTTTCGGACGAGTTTTCCAAGTATGAAGGCAAAGCTTTGCTTTGTTGGGGAAAAGATGACGCCGCCACGCCAATTTCATCCGCCAGAAAAATAGACGCCCTCTTGAAAAATTCAAAACTGGAAATATACGATGGCGACCACTACTTCTTCATGAAAAACGCGAAAGATATTTCGAAAAAAATAGAACTAACATTTTTAACTACCTTGGAACATTAACATGGAAAACTATGAAACCTTAGCCTCGTTCGTCATCAACGTTCTTTTTGTAACGGTTCTCGGCTGGTACCTAATCACAAATCTGCAATGGTACGACTACAAACTCTCTCGCGTCATTCTCAAACATCACAAGCCGCTATGGCATGTTTTTTATTTCATCTTACCTTTTATCGTTTACCACACCACAGGAAAGTTTTTCGCCATATTTTTTATTTTCGCCGTATTGCCATCCATATTCATATGGCACAAAAGATTGGATAAAAAACTTGTTCTTACTTGGAGAGTGAAGCGTTTTTTGATACTTTTAATCTCTCTGGTTCTATTTCAAGACGTATTGTGCACGCTCAAAGACGCTTGTTCCACTTATGGGGTTTTCATGCCTTTGGCTCTCGCGTACATGGGAAGCTATCTCATCGAAAAATTTCTTTTTAACGTTTACAAAAAAGAGGCAAAAAAGAAACTAAGCGAAATGAAGGATTTGCAAGTTATTTGCATAACCGGCAGTTATGGAAAAACAAGCGTCAAAAACTTTGTCGCGCAGATACTGAGTGAAAAGTTTAAAGTTTACGCGACGCCAAGAAGCGTCAACACTCTTGGCGGAATCATAGGTGACGTTAATAACAACTTACCAGATGATACCGAGATATACGTATGTGAGGCGGGAGCAAGACAAAGCGGTGACATATATGACATCACAACATTCGTAGAGCCTCAGATAGCAGTCGTTGGCAAAGTGGGAGAGGCTCACATAGAGTACTTTAAATCTTTACAAAACATCATCTCTACAAAACTAGAAATCATGCAGTCCCCCAAACTACAAAAAGCTTTCATTCACACGTCCGTAACCAACGAACCACATGAGAAGGTCACTTTTTTTGGCGATGAGATAAGCGAAGTTCACGCGGACTTAAATGGAATAGACTTCAAAATCAACTTCGACAACACTTCTTTGGAGTTACATACCGACGTTTTAGGCGAATTTCAAACCATGAACATCGCCGTGGCTCTCAGAGTGGCGAAAAGTTTTGGAATGAACGACGAAGAGATAGTCAGGGCCGTCAAAAGATTAAAACCGGTGGAGCATAGACTCCAGATGATAAAAGCTGGCGGAAAACTCATTCTCGACGACGGCTACAACGGCAACATCGACGGAATGTTGGAGGGAGTGAGACTGTGCTCGTTGCACGAGGGAAGAAAGGTCATAGTTACCCCCGGCCTCGTTGAAAGCAGCGACGAACTCAATCTCAAACTCATTAACGCCATCAACCAAGTTTTTGACATAGTGATAGTGACGGGAGCGTTAAACTCGGAACTTTTTGATAAAAACCTCAAGGTTAAAAATAAAATATTGCTAGCGGACAAATCGTCACTAACAAACGTCTTAGGCTCTCAAACAAAAGCGGGCGACATCATACTTTTCGCAAACGACGCGCCCAACTTTATTTGAAAACATAATAAATTAAGCTAAGTTAATCTATAATCGTCCATCTTAAATTTAAAGGTCTAAAATGAAAAAAATATTGGTAAGTTTAGCGGCTGTCGTCGCGCTAAGTAGCGTCGCGTTTGCCGCAAACAATCAAACTGGTTGTGGGTTAGGTTCTGTAATTATTAAAGATGATTCAAGCGCTGTAATGCTTGCTCTTCAAGCTACAACAAATGGTACTTCTGGTAATCAAACTTTTGGTATTACTTCTGGAACTTCAGGTTGTAAAAAAACTAAGTTGGTCATGAATGAAAGAGCTTCGGAATTTGTCGCTTCGAACATGGACGCTTTGGCGAAAGAAATATCCGTTGGACATGGTGAAAGTCTTGATACTTTGGCGGAGCTTTTAAACATTGAAAATAAAGCGGTGTTTGCTTCAGCTCTTCAAGCTAACTACAACGGCATTTATAGCAGTAAATCAGTTAAAATGGCTGACGTTTTAGATAATATTTCCACTACGATATAGTTTTTTTTTATCTCAAGTGATTTTCACTTGAGTAAATATCTTCATTAGGGCTTTCTCATTTTTTTATTCAAAATTTTCATTTTTATACTCTTGAGCACTACTTTTCTTTACTCGTCTAGCGCTGTAAACTATAAAAATAAAGCGCGACAATTAAAACTATACGATAAAAATTATTGGCGTTTGCTGCTACACATGGATAAGAGCGTAAGCGAAATAGACGACGCCAATTTTTTCTTTTCAAACGATGGGAAAACGAATCCCAAGAGCGAAATGCTAGAAACCTTGGACGCGTTCTTTAGCGACGAAATAAAAGACGACAATTCTAGCGTATGTAGATTTCCCGCTCGGTATCAATGGCTCAAAGAAGAGTTAAACGCTACGGATTTTCCAACCGCTCACTGCGATGAATATGAAAAGATTTTAAATCGCGTCGACCCAAAATCGGTCACTTTAGTTTTTCCATCGGCTCATATCAATTCTCCAGCTTCAATGTTTGGTCACACCTTTTTAAGAATAAACTCTTCCTACGATTCAAAACTTCTTTCATACGCCGTAAATTACGCGGCGAACGCGGATGCAGAAACCGAGAATGGAGTCGTATTCGCCATAAAAGGTCTTTTTGGCGGATACTACGGTCGCTACTCTCTTCTTCCCTACTATGAAAAATTGAAGGAGTACAGAGACAGCGAGCAGAGGGACGTATGGGAGTACAACTTAAATCTCACGACGCGAGAGACTCTAAAAATGTTTAGGCATGTTTGGGAGTTGAACGGCACGAACTCCCACTATTATTTTTTCACTGAAAACTGTTCTTACAACATGCTATGGCTACTTGAGGCCGCGAGACCAACTTTGAATCTAAGAAAAAAATTCACATATCAAGTCACTCCCCTTGAAACGGTTCACGTGGCCAAAGAAGCGGGAATTATCTCCTCGGACAACTATAGGGCGTCCAAAAGAACCAAACTTTTAAAATACGAAGCTCTCATAAATGATGATTATATTGGCATGCCTATAGCTTTTGTCGAATCAAAACTTGACGTAAAAAAGATGATGAACAACGAGAATATCAGCAAACAACAAAAAATGTATATCCTCGAAGCCGCAGTTGAATATCTGGAATACCAATTAAGCAAGAGCAAAATAAGCAAAGAAAAGTATTTAGAACTTTTTCATGAATTTACAAAACAAAGAGCTGGCTTGGGTTTGGGACAAAGCGTTAATATAGAAAAACCTTTAAATCCAATAGAGAGTCATAGGGCCGTAAGAAGCACGTTTGGAGTTGCCCATAAAAATGACGGTTTTGTCTCTTACCTAGGTCTGCGCATTGCGTATCACGACTTGGAAGATAGTAATTATGGATTTTTAAGAGGCACTCAGATAGAGTTTATGGACATGCTTTTCTCAAAATCCAAACAAGAAACTAAAGTTGAAAAAGCGACCATAGTCTCCATCGTTTCTTTAGCTCAAAGAAGCGAATTTTTTAAAAGTTTTTCTTGGAGAATGAAACTTGGCTGGGATAACGACTCCTTTTCAAGCGACGGCGAGTTTGGGGCTAGCGTTGGCGCTGGATATAGTTGGGGAAATAAAGAAGGTTTTGTTTATTTTTTAGTCGACCCTCTCTTTTACTTGGCAAAAGAGTTTAATTGCGGAGTTGGAGGAAGCGTGGGCGTAAGCGTCGATAAATATAAGTTTATGAACACTAACATAGAAGCGACTAAAAGAGTGTACGACAATGGAGTAAATCAACTATTGATAAAAGCCTCGCAGGGGTTTCGTACGTCACAAAACACGCAAATCATACTAAAATACAATTACAAAGACAGATATTTAAACGATGCCATAAAAAAAGAAGAAACATTTATGGGTATGATGAATTACTATTTTTAAGGAATATTGAGAATGATAGATTATATGATTAAAGTCACTTCCTACGTAACGGCGTTGATACTTGCCCTTTTGGTCGTCTTGATAGTTTACGACGCGACGAGTCGGTATCTTTTTTCAGAAGGGTCGACCGCGCTTCAAGAACTTGAATGGCATTTTTTTGACGTCATTATTTTACTCAGCATATCGTACGCTTTAAAATATGACGCTCATGTCAGAGTTGACGTATTTTATGAAAAACTCTCCGCTAAAACAAAGGCGTTTGTAAATATAATTGCGGGACTTTTTTTCATCTTGCCCCTTTCGTTCTTGATAATTTACGTCGGAGTGGGTTTCGTGGAACTGAGTTTTGCTCAGAGTGAAGCTTCATCTGACCCCGGCGGGCTGAAATACAGATGGTTGGTTAAGTCGCTTATGCCGCTCGCGTTCGTTTTATTGGCTCTCGTGGCGTTTAAGGAGTTGACAAACGACGTAAAAAACTGGATCTCTTCATGATGGCTTTGCTCATGTTTGGCGCCGCCCTCTCGTTCCTTCTTTTTGGCGTGCCAGTCGCGTTCGCGTTTGGCGGCGTCGCCATGGCGTTCGCGTTTATCATTCCAGAGCTTGGTTTTGAAGTCTTCAACGTCTTGCCTTTTCGCATATACGGCATCATGAACAACACGACGCTCATGGCGGTTCCGCTCTTTATCATGATGGGCTTAATCTTGGAAAAGTCGGGAATGGCCGAAAAACTTCTCATCTCCATGAGCGCCATGTTCAAAGGCGTTCGAGGCGGCCTTGGGGTGAGCGTGGTTTTGGTTGGCGCCATTTTAGCGGCCTCAACGGGCATAGTCTCCGCGTCGGTCGTCATGATGAGCGTCATAGCCCTGCCCCTCATGCTCAACGCCGGATATGACAAAAGCCTCGCGAGCGGCACGATAGCGGCTAGCGGGACGCTGGGACAAATCATTCCTCCATCCATTATCTTGATAGTTTTGGGTGACGTCATGAGCGTCAGCGTAGGCGATTTGTTTATGGGAGCGCTACTTCCCGGCATAACTCTCGTTTTTCTTTATACTATTTATATTCTAGCAAGAGCTTTTTTACGTAAAGAAGACGCCCCCGCAATTATCAGTGAAGAAAAAGTAAGCGTTTACAAACTATTTAAAGCCATCATCCCTCCTCTGCTGCTTATGACTTCGGTTTTAGGAAGCATCTTCGCTGGGATTGCGTCACCGACCGAATCGGCGGCGTTTGGCGTTGTCGGGGGAGTAATATTGTCCGCGTTCAACGGGACTTTAAACGTCGAGATGACAAAGTACGCGCTTTTTGAAACCATGAAACTTACAGGAATGATATTTATGATTCTCATAGGCGCCACCGCGTTTAGTCTCGTGTTTAACGAGTTGGGAGGAACGGATTTTATTTTAGAGATTTTTAGTGAAGACATTGGCGACGTTTGGGTCTTTATCGCCGTATCCATGTTTAGCATATTCATACTTGGATTTTTCATAGATTTTATCGAAATAAGTTTTATAATCGTGCCAATCTTAGTTCCAGTCATGGAGGCGTTTGGCATAGACCCTATTTGGTTTGCCGTCCTTATAGCGATGAACTTGCAAACTTCTTTTTTAACGCCGCCTTTTGGACTCTCCCTCTTCTTTTTGAAGGGGGCGTCTAACAACAGCGTCACGACCATGGAAATTTACAAAGGGATAGTTCCATTCATCATTTTGCAAATCGTGGGATTATCCCTAGTTTTACTCTTTCCAGGTTTGGTATTCGCTTTTTTATAAAGTCAAATATTTAATCTTCGCTCATAAAAAAAGAATCGACGGCAATGTTTTTAAACGCGGAGTTTAAAGAGGTGAAGAGGCTTGGAAACTCTTTTTCCATTTTGGCTAACATGATTTTAGTGTCCGCCCTCGCGTGAGGCTCCTTGACGTCAAATCTCATGGCTGGGCAAGCTTCGTCGCCTATGGCCTCAAGGCCATTGTCTTGAACGAAAGCGGTGAGTTGACGTTCCCTCATTTGAATCAAGGGACGAATGACTACAAGCCCGTTTCCGGCGGTGTACTTGGGCGCCAAGCTTCTCATCTGTCCATTGTATATGAAGTTCATGAAAAAGCTCTCCGCCGCGTCGTCCAAGTGGTGGCCTAGGGCGACTTTATTGCACCCCCGCTCTTTCGCCACGCCGTAGAGATACCCTCTTCTCATTCGTGAAAAGAAACTGCAATAAGATGAGTTTTTACGAATTTTTTCTTTCGCGAAATCATAAACTTTCGTATCATGGATTACGTGTTCTATCTCATGCTCTTTGCAATGTTCCGCCAAAGCCTTAAAGTTTTCACCCATTCCATAACCAACGGTGACGGCCACGAAGTCAAATTTGAAAGGAGCGCGTCTCTGTTGTTCTTTCATGGAGTGAATCATAGTTAAAGAGTCTTTGCCACCGCTCAAGCCAACAAGGATTTTATCGCCCTCTTCTATGAGTTTAAACTCGGCGTTCGTTCGACCGAGTTTGGACATTATTTTTTTAGAAATGTTAATCGGCATAGTTACTCAACTAATTTATCCACCATTTTCATAACAAATTCAGCGCTCTCAAGCGCGCTTGTATCTAAAAACTCGTCAAAAGAGAAACTGGCGTCCATATCAGCCGCGTCGCTTATGGCTCGAAGTATGAAAAAAGGAACATTCAAAGCGTCGCAAACAACCGCTACGCTGGCGCCTTCCATCTCCAAAGCGTCTGCATGAAATGTGGAACCAATCCAATTTTTTCTCTCTTCATTCGCGACAAACTGATCGCCGGTGGCGATAACGCCCTCTTGAACCACTTTGCCCATCTCAAACGCGACTTCTTTACTTAAAGCAATCATCTCTTTGTCAGCTTCAACGAAAACGGCACCCTCAGGCACGTAACCAAAAGGGTGTCCAAACGCGGTAATGTCTAAATCGTGTTGCGTTAGTTTCGTGGCTACAATCAAATCCCCGACTTTAAGAGTCGCGGAGATCGCTCCAGCGACTCCGGAAAAGAGCAATCTTTGCGCTCCAAAACGCTCTATCATGGTAGTTGCTGTAAGAGTTGAAAACACTTTACCTATTTTAGAATAAGCAATAACTAATTCTACCCCTTTATAGCTAGCTTCATAGTATTTATTTCCTGCGTATTGGGTAGTTTTATACTCGCTTAGCTTTGCTAGTATTGGGGCGATCTCTTCTGGCATGGCTCCCATTATGGCTATTTTCATTTATCTTCCTTATATTTCAAAAGTTTTTACAATCTTTTTATAATGTGGTAATTTGTGAACTATATTTGCGTTTTCATCTACAACGCAACTTCCACCCCAAAATCCAAGTCCATCTTCAAAACCAACCCGATTGACAAAAATCAATTTCGCTCTGCACTCTTTAGCGACCGTTTTTATGATATTCATCCATTTATCTTCAATGTCAAGACCATTATCAGTAAACCCACGAGCGGGAGAAGCGACAAGAGCTATAATCAAATCGGGATTTTCTTTTATCAAATCGTCATGGACGCTCTTGTGCCATAAATCTTCACATACAAGCATGGAAATTTTTTTGTTATTTAGCGTAAAACTTTCAAAAATATTTCCAGCTTTAAAATAACGAGCTTCTTCAAACATTCCATAATTAGGGAGATGCACTTTATCATGTTTACTGACCAACTGACCATTTGAAAAATATAGAGCGGAATTTCTAAAAAAATCACCATCGACTATCGCCCCACCGACAACGACGTCAACAAAAACGCTCAAATCTTTGAGTACGGATAAATCTTCAATATTATAAGCGTCTTCAAACAGTTTGTCTTGTAAAAGATAGCCGTTTAAAGCCAATTCGGGAAAGACAATCAAGTCGCTGTTTTCTTTGTTTAGATTTATTATATCGATAATGTCACCTAAATTTGAGCGATTTAATTTAGGTGAAGTTTGAGCTAAAGTTATTCTCATCTTAAGAACAAATTTCTTCTTTCACTTTTGCCAATGACGCCATATCTGAAACATTTAACGTTGTAAGCTCTTTAGCTATTCTTTTGTTGAGTCCTTTAAGAACGACTCCATTTCCAAATTCTATCGCAATGTCAACGTCATTCGCGATAGCTACGATAGACTGCTTGTATTTAACGGGCTTTACAAGTTGCTCTTTTAAAAGCGCGACAGCGTCCATTTTTGTGGAGTAAGGTTTTGTCGTTACGTTAGAGATGACGGGAGCCGAAAAATTGTCACTCACCATGTTTTCCATCAACTCCGCCAATGGTTCTTGAGCCGGAGCTAATATTGCGCAATGAGAAGCTACGGACATGTCAAGCAATATGGCGCGTTTGGCGCCAGCATCTTTAAAAGTTTGTTCAAGTGAAACTAAATCGGCTTTCATGCCAGCTACCACGAGTTGTCCATCTTGATTATAATTTGCCGGCCACGCTTTTTTACCGTCGGCTTGCGCCTCTACGCAAATTTTTTCAACGCTTTCATCATCAAGTCCAACGATTGCCATCATTCCCGCTTCAATCGCGTCACATGCCGATTGCATAAACAAACCGCGCTTATGCACCAACTCAACTGCGTCTACGTAGTCAATGGCGCCACTCGCGCAAAGAGCTGAAAATTCGCCTAAAGAGTGTCCTAAAAAAAGTTCCGCTTTTATGTCTGGGCACTCTACGGAAAAAAGTTTATACGCTATCATTTGAACAAGGAGTATCGCTGGTTGAGTGTAAGCCGTTTGACCTAACTTTTCATTTTCTTCAAAGATTATCTCTTTAAAATCAACGCCAATTCTATCTCCCGCCTTTTGAAACATTTCACGAGCTAATTCCGAGTTTTCATAAAAATCTTTTCCCATACCTATGGCTTGTGACCCTTGACCTGAAAAGATCATTGCAATTTTTTTCGACATGTGTTTTCCTTATAGATATTCTTTGTTGTCAGTTATTTTTTTTCTTAACGTGTTTCTGTTTAAACCTAATCTATCTGATAATTGGAGTTGAGATTTATACTTTTTAAGTCCAGCTCTTATAAGCGGCGCTTCGTAGAGGTATAAAAAAGATTTATAATCATTGTTTGAGCCTAATTTCGGAGCTATGTAATTTTGAACAATGTTCATTAATTCTACGTCTTTTATATCTTGAAGAAGGTAATTAATCATCACTTGTCTTCTTAAGGAATGACTATTTTTGCTCAAATCAGGCTCAATGTTATCAATTACAATATTATTGTTTTCACCAAAAAGAGAGGAAGCTTCCGATGAGAATCTTTGAATTAACAATTTAACGTCTTCTAATCTTTTACTCAGAGGTTCTATTTCAAATTTAACGCTAAATAATTCATCAATGTAGTCGTTGCTTAAAATCTGTTTGGAAGTGGCGATAACTCTAACGTTATTTGAAATGATACTATCTATTAATACTTTCATGTTTGGAGAGTTATCAATATTTGTAATTATGATTTCACTTGAATTGTCAATGACTAGAAGTAGTTCTTTAAAATTTGACGCGTCGACAACCGAGGCGTTTGGAAGTATAAAACTCGCTAAACTTGTTTTGCCAACGCCTGATTCACCCATTATAAGAGCGTTTACAGTCAGAGTTTTTAAAAGAGTAGCTGTTTTGAACGCTTTTGAAGAAGCGTCCGAAGCAGTTATAAAACTAGTGACATCCACAGCCTGTACCACAGCTTTCACCTTCTTCTTGCTTGTTTTCAGCAGGAATACCAGTCATAGCTTCTTCAGCGGATGCTTCTCTGATGTTATTTACCACTACGCTAAACATTAACTCTTTGCCAGCCAATGGATGGTTAAAGTCTATAACAATCGTGTCGGCGCCAATCTCTTTTACCGTAACTTGAACAGTTCCGCCATCTTCGCCTTGACCATATAAAGTCATGCCAATCGCCAAGTCAATGCCTGCGAATTGGTCAGCTGGAACTTCTTGAGTCGCTTCATCGTTATAATCGCCATACGCGTCTTCCGCTTTTACGAGTATATCGCCTTTATCGCCAATGTTCATGTTAACGATTCCATTTTCCAAACCAGTAATAATTTGACCTTTTCCAAACATAAATACTAGTGGCTCGCCACCTACGTTGCTATCTACTACTTTGTCACCATCACGAACTTCATATTCGATTGACACAATTTGATTTGTTTCTATTGCCATAATTAAGACCTTTTTTTTATTTTTGCGATTTTATCATAAGTTTATAAATAATAGCAAAAATTATTTTTCTATTTACAAACCTAAATATTTTTTAGCGACTTTCGCTTCATTCGAATTTGGAAACTTTGCTATAATTGCTTTATAGAAAACCTTCGCATGATTTGCATCACCGGTATTATCCATCGATATTGCGGAATGTAACATTAAATTAGGCATATAAGACGCTTTATCATAAATAGACGTACTTTTTTTATAATAAGTAATGGCGTTTGCGTAATTTTTTCTCTGATAATACATCTCAGCTATCATATAATGAGCATAAGCGGGCTTGTAATTTTTGACTATTAGTAATTCGTATTCCTTAATTGCTTGTGTATATAGCTTTTTATCAAAATTTGCTTTTGCTTGATCATATAAATCTCCACCATTCACATTAGCAAGATCTTGTGGTTTATTTTGTTCCAACTCTTTAACAATCAATTCTTTAAATTTGTTCACTTCGTCCACTAAAAGATTAAACTCCGCCTTCGTCACGTAATCTTTCTTAATGCTCTCAATTATTAATGACAAATCAAATACTACGTTTTTTGTCTTTTCAACGTTAATTACGTTAGTCTGAACAACTTCACTTAATCTTGTCTCATACTCCCCGGTACTTTGCATATTTATCGAATGTTTATCTTCTAAATTTTTCAAATTGACTTTGTTATTATGGGTTTTTCGACTAAGATTTTCGATAATGCTTTGCAGTCCATCTATTCGCTCTCTTAACGAATCTACCTCATTAGCTTGATTATTGCTTTTAACAACTACGTTTTGTAATTTATTTTTATTTTGCAATATAACTTTTTCATTAGAAGTAAGACCATATGGTTCAGGATTATCAAGGTTACCAGCGCCAAACGCGGAAGGCTCGGCGGCAGATAAGAAAAGTGGCACAGATATCGTAAAAAGTAAAACTAAATTACTGTGTTTCATATATATGTTGTACTATGGAAGAAGTGAAAAATCTACGCGACGGTTTTTAGACCAGCACTCTTGAGTTTTATCATGACAAGCAGGATTGCTTTCGCCATAACTAACCATAACTATTCTTGATGCGTCAACACCCTCGGCAGTTAATGATTTTTTTACGGAATCGGCGCGTTTTAAACCTAAAGCAAAATTGTATTCATCGCTTCCCCATTCGTCACAGTTACCTTCAAGTTTAATATTATAAGCGCTCGCGGAACTTGTAACGATTTTTGCGTCAGTCGAAATGTTACTTTGCATTTCTGGTTTTATATTGAACTTATCAAAGTCAAAATAGACAGTTGTCAAAGTAGATTCAATGTCTGACATGCTTAACTGGCTATCTGTATTGTTACCAACAGACTCAGAACTACTAGAATCACTCACAGCGATATCTTCACTTGTTGCGTTCACTACGCTGTTCTCACTTGAAACAGTTTCCGTCTCTACCGCTTTGACCTCTTGAGTAGGTACTTGCGCCATTTCATCAACTGCCGGAGACTTATCACTACATCCACTAAAAAACAATAATGACGCTACGACACCAGAAAGTACTATACTTTTCATATCTAAATTCCTTGATTTTAAAAATTGAATTATTATACCAAAAAAATACTAATTATCTTTAAAGGTTCTGAGTATTATATGCAAAACAATGAACAAGTTACCAATCCATCGCTTGCAGTTTGCCATATTTAAGAGGAAACAGATAGTTTTTATTATGATTTAATCTTATAATTCCAATAGAACTTTGAGCTTTATAATTTTTAATAAAAAGAATTGCGTCGCCATCATCAGAAAATTTTGGAAATTCATTTACTCCCGTAGCCGTTAATCTTCTAATAAAATCCGTCTCAGTTGAAATCAGATGTAAGTTAAAAGTATTTTTACTAAATACGTTTGAACTCTCTCTAGCTTTATAAACTATATATTGTCCATGAGCGCTACAAGCGGAGTTGTTCAAGCCATAGTAAACCATTTGATCAACTTCTTCTTTTCCAATCTTTTTAAAAAAAACGTTTGGAGAACCTAGCCTGTCTGAAATAAAAACAATTGAATCTTTATCCTTAAAATGAGCGCCTACGTCAATGCCCTTATATTTGGTTTCTCTTACGTATTGTTTCGTATTAACGTCATATATGTAAATGTCTGGTTGACCATCAATTGCCATTGTAAGCAGTAGCTTGTCTGCGTTCTCGCTTACGTCTGAACATACAATCATCCCGTCCGAGGAGATGACACTTTGTATTTGAGCGGTTTTAATGTCTACAAACTTAAGCGTTGGTTTTTCCGTATCAAGCGTCGTATAATAAAATGAGTTTTGTTCTTTATTCGCCCATTTTGGAAAAACGTTAAATCCACCTTTAATGATAGCGTGCTGGTAAGAGAGAGTATAGTCAGAAATGACTATTTCACTTTTTTTTGGTGCAACTATTCTTGAAAAAATAACCTTTCTTTTCATCCATTCTACGGATGACTCCCCCATAAATTCATTGATGTCGTACGCTATTGTGTGACTAACAAACATAAATATGTCTTGTCTATTTACTTTGTAATTCTTTGCGAGGACTTCTTCGCCAGCTTTAAATAATTTTATTGATATGTTTAATGAGCTACCGTCACCTTCGGACATTTTATATCTAAGCACATAGTTAACGTCTTTATTCTCTACAATAACATTTGTATCCTCATACTTTACAAGCCTATAATGTCTATCAACGTTAAAAATTGATATAACGTTCATATCAGCGACTAAAGTCTTGAAAAATTCTAATTTAAAAGTGTCATTATAGTCGACGGAAGAGTCTTCAATTGATAATGAGGGAAGTGCCTCAACTTTTTTTATAACTTCTATTGTCGAGTCTGTCGCATAAGACATGCTTATTAATAATAGTAATGAAAGAAAAAACTTCAATTTTACTCCTTTGATGTTAATATAACTACCGTTCTTGTTGATATGTTTTCTGGACTGAGAGGAAAAATCACGCCCAAGAGCCTATCTTTCATCTTGTCAGCTTCTTCGTTTAAATCGTCATTATCAGAATACGTCAATACCCTAAAATCAATCAGCTTTCCTAGTGAATTAAGCTCAATAACAGTCTTAACGCTATGCCCTTGCGAATTAAAGGGAACATGAAAAGATTCATAAACTAAAGCTTGAATTTTAGCCAAATATTCATTAACCTCATTAGCTGTAGAAACTGAATTTTGATTCTCGTTTAGACTAGAATTTTGATCATTGCTCGCAATAGCGTCATCTACAACGTTCTCTTTTGTAGTCTCTATCTTTTTTTCTATTGCCGCCATTCGCCTCTTATTGATTTGTTTAGGAGCGTCTTTAATAATTTTTTTAGTCCAGACATCGCTAAATAAGTCATTAACGTCTACATTCTCTTGAACTGGAGCAACTTCTTTTACGACAGGAGACGCGGCAGTCGCTTTTTTATCGTTTTTACGTTGATTAGATTTAATTTTTGGAATTTCTAATGAGATTGATATGTAATTATCTTTATTCAAAGCGTAAATATCTTGTTTTTCTGCCATGAACGCCATATATAAAGACATGAACATGAAAAGCGCAAAAAGAGATAGAGCGATTAAGCCACTAAAATAAAAGTAGAAATTGTTCTTAGCCATTTGTAGCTAACGAAACCTCAGAAAACCCAGCTTGTTTAACAGCAGCCAATACTGACATTACAATTCCATATTCTAAACTTTTATCCGCGCTTATCAAAACTGCGGCTTTTATATCAAAACTACTTGATTTTTTATAAAAATTTTCAATAAAATTATTTAAAAGATATGTTTCCCCATTGACTTTAAGCGTTAATTCTTTGTCAATCGTTATATGCACGGGTGGAATTTTGGAAAGTTGCTGAGTAACTGAACCTTGGGGAAGTTTGATGTTTTCTTCATAAATAATATTTGGCGCTATAACCATCAAAATAGCAAGTAAAACAAGCATTACGTCGACAAGCGGAGTAATATTTAGCTCTGGTTTATCATCCCAATCATAAATCATAACTATACTTTACGCGCGAGAATGGCGTCACTTTGCATCTTAAGGTAACTTATGACTTCAAATGATTTACGCTTGAGCATTTGATGATAAGTATACGCAAATATTGCTACAAATATCCCAGAAGCCGTTGCCACTAGCGCGTCAGAAACACCACTTGATATAACTGACATGCTTCCACTACTCTGCCCTATATGACTAAACGTATCCAATATTGACACTACAGTGCCAAAAAGTCCAATAAAGGGAGTGGTTGACGCAAAAATAGAAAGAATTGAGAGACCTTTCGTAGCCTCTTTTGTAGCTGCCAACATTCCTAAATCTAAAACTTCTTTTGAAACAATATTGCTTGTTCTTAAAAAATTATTTAAAAAAGAGTTTTGATTGACGCTCACGGAACCTAAAAGAATTGATTCTAAAGAATCACTTTCACGGTTATACCAAGCGAGTATGGAAAAATAACGATAAAAAAACACCCAATTTAGAACTATGAAGTAAACTGATAAAAGAATCAGCACTCCAATAGTCACTGGATGACTTTTAAGATAAAAATCTATTAAATCATTAGTCATATGTTAAAGTAAGCGTTTAGCCGCAGACTCGATTTTTGCAGAAACGGAAGCTATGGCTGGATTAGCGTCAGCAATATCTTTAATAAGTTTCTTAGCGTCTTCAAGAGCGGCCGCGATATCATTTTCACTTTCACCACGAATAGCTACGGCGCCTTCAACCAAAACAATAACCTTTTCTTCATCAACTTGAACAACACCCCAGTTAATAAGAATTGATTCGACTGATTTATCTTCTTTTTCAACATCGACAACGCCAGCTTCCAACAACGTAGTTAAAGAAGCATGTCCTGCTAAAACGCCGAACTCTCCCTCTTCACCAGGGAGAACGACACTAATGGCGCTAGCATTAAAGATTTCGCCATTAGGAGTTAAAATTTCAAGTTTAAACGTATCCATTAGAGTCCTTTTCTAAACATTAGAGCTTATTTATTTTTCTCGTGTTTTGCAATAGCTTCATCCATATTACCGACCATATAGAATGAATTTTCAGACATATGATCATAATCACCGTTTAAAATTCCTTTAAAACCCGCAATCGTGTCTTCAAGCTTAACGTATTTACCAGGAGAGCCTGTAAACACTTCGGCGACGAAGAATGGTTGAGATAAGAACTTCTCAATTTTACGAGCGCGTTCAACGACGTTCTTATCATCTTCAGAAAGCTCATCCATACCAAGAATCGCGATAATATCCTGCAAGTCTTTGTATTTTTGAAGCGTTGACTGAACGCCACGAGCGACGCCATAATGCTCTTCTCCAATAATTTGCGGATCAAGTAGTCTTGAAGTTGAATCTAATGGATCAACTGCAGGATAGATGCCTTTCTCAGCAATTTTACGATTAAGAACCGTTGTTGCGTCTAAGTGAGCAAATACAGAAGCCGGAGCTGGATCGGTTAAATCGTCCGCTGGTACGTAAACAGCCTGAACGGAAGTAATCGAACCACTTTTAGTTGACGTAATTCTATCTTGCAACGCACCCATTTCACGAGCTAATGTTGGTTGATAACCAACAGCTGAAGGGATACGACCGAGTAGAGCGGACATCTCTGAACCAGATTGAGCGAAACGGAAAATATTATCGATAAACATCAATACGTCAAGACCTTTTTCATCTCTAAAGTACTCTGCCATAGTAATACCTGTAAGTGCGATACGGTTACGCGCTCCTGGAGGCTCGCTCATCTGGCCATAGCACAGAGCAACTTTGTCAAGAACGTTCGATTCAAGCATTTCATGATAAAGGTCATTACCTTCACGAGTTCTTTCACCAACGCCAGCAAAAACTGATAAACCATCATGTCCATGAGCAACGTTATGAATAAGTTCCATGATAATAACCGTTTTACCGACTCCAGCGCCACCGAATAGACCAACTTTTCCACCTTTTGAATATGGAGCAAGCAAGTCAACGACTTTTATACCTGTTTCAAACATCTCAGTGGTAGTTGATTGATCAACCAACAAAGGAGGCGCTCGGTGAATTGATAAAAGAGGAGCGTCTTCAATTTGACCTTTTCCATCAATGGTTTCCCCAATAACGTTAAAAATACGACCAAGTACTTTTTCTCCAACGGGAACTCTAATAGGTGAACCAGTTGCCGTAGCGTCCATTCCACGAACCAAACCTTCACTCATATCCATAGCTATCGTTCTAACGCGACCGTCACCTAAGTGAGCTGCAACTTCTAATACTAAACGACGTTTAGTACCTTCTAAATTTATATTAACTTCAATTGCTTCATTAATTATTGGAAGATAACCATCAAAATCAACATCAACAATCGGGCCCATAACTTGGCTAATTTTACCAATCATATTTTTCTCCATTATTTCATAGACTCCACACCACTTATAATTTCTATAAGTTCTGTCGTAATAGCAGCTTGACGCGCTTTATTATATTGTACATTCAGTGATTTCACCATGTCTTTAGCGTTATTCGTTGCAGTATCCATAGCTTGCATTCTAGCGCTATGCTCTGCAGCAAGTGAATCTATTAGCGCGTAATACATATTGTACCCAACATACTTTGATACTAAAGAATCAAGCATACTCTCTTCATCCTCCGCTTCAACTTCTAGCAATGAACTATGTTGTTTTTTATCACATTCAAACGCCTCAGTATCAACTGGCAATACTTTAGTTACATGTAACTCTTGAGTTATCATGTTTTTGTATCCGTTATATACTAAATGAAGAGCATCGATTTTTCCATCTTTGTAATCTTCAATCGAAGTATCTATAAACTTATCAGATCTTTCTTTACTAGGCTTAGAACTTAAATCTACAACTGAATCAAATAATTCAACTTCATTAAATTTAAAAAATTCCACGCCTTTCTTGCCGATTCCACGTAAACGTACTTTTACATTTTGTTCTTTGTACTCTTTTAAAAGTTTTTTAACAGCTTTAATTGTTTGAATATTAAAACCACCA
>ERZ889078.1048-NODE-1048-length-23001-cov-13.641986_pt1 | contig 23001 bp, 20 predicted proteins | sample MGYA00521266_ERZ889078 | MGnify/ENA primary metagenome ERZ889078 (study PRJEB32303, sample SAMEA104408618) | aquatic metagenome | biome: Brackish water; feature: Pelagic; material: water | place: Baltic Sea | collected 2014-06-16T06:34:00 | depth 76,534 m ...
ATATATAATTGAAAAAGAACTAATTTACCATATATTATGTAATTATTATAATTAAACATAGATCATCAAGCACATAGGTCTGAAATGAAATCTAAAGTAAAGAATATCAAATAAATTACTTATTTCCTATTTCCACTTGAAACTTAGGTGTTTTTCTTTTTGAGTGGTCATAATCTTTTATATAATAAATTCATTTTTTCCCGTTGAGAATTTGAACCTAAATTCTTTTTCCACTGGAAACAAAAGTGAGGGGGTATTAATAATAAATGATAAAAGAACTAGATAAAATCTTTGAATCTTTTGATAAGAATTTAATTTTTAAAGACAAAAGTTTATTACAGGTAAATTATACACCAGAATCAATTTATCATAGAGATGAACAAATCAAACAAATTGCCTCTATTTTGGCCCCAATATTGAGGGGAGAAAAAACGAGCAATGTTTTTCTATATGGTAAAACTGGAACAGGAAAAACCTTATCTATTAAATATATAAGGGACGCCCTTTATAAGAGATTTAATAAAAATTCTGATTTTGAGTTAAGAATCGAATATCTTAATTGTAAACTTAAAAAAGTTTCAGATACGGAATATAGGATTTTAGCAGAATTAATAAAAAAATTAGGTGGGGAAGTGCACGCCACAGGGTTACCTACACAAGCAGTTTATACAAAGTTTCTAGAACTAATAGACTCCAAAAAACAATCTGTTATTTTAATTTTAGATGAAATAGATCAAACAGTTAAAAAAATATCAAATAATTTTTTATATAATTTAACAAGGATTAATTCAGAACTTTCTAAATCTCAAATATCTATTGTGGGAATTAGTAATGATTTAACTTTTTTAGAGGAAATAGATCCAAGGGTTAGAAGTTCGCTTTCAGAAGAAGAAATTGTTTTTCCACCCTACAATGCTTTACAAATACAAGACATTTTGGGCAAAAGGGCTGAAAATGCTTTTAAACCAAAGGTTTTGAAAGAAGGAGTTATTGCAAAATGTGCAGCCTATGCTGCTAGAGAGCATGGGGATGCTAGAAGGGCCTTAGATCTGTTAAGGGTGGCAGGAGAGCTGGCTGAGAGAGAGGGTGCCAAAGAAATAATTTTAAAACACATAGATGAAGCAAACAATAAAATTGAAAGGGATAAGATAATTGATGTTGTTAGATCTGAGCCTAAGCAATTTCAATATGTTCTTTATTCAATAATAAAACTCTCTGAAGAACCAAACAAACTTTTTTTTACAGGGGATATTTATGATTTTTATCAAAAACTTTGTCAAAAAAATAAATCTGAGATTTTAACTCAAAGAAGAGTTAGTGATATTCTTCAAGAATTTGATATGTTGGGAATAATTAATGTAAGGGTCATTTCAAAAGGAAGGGGTGGTAGGATGAGGGAGATTAAATTAGCCATTTCAAATGATATTTTAAGTAAAGTAAAGGAGATTGTTAAAGATTCAATTGGTTATAGTTAAAATTTATGTTAAAAATGTTAAAAGAAGAAATATTAAAAATTTGTGTAGAGAAAAAGGTCTTATTAGATAATGAGGTCTTAGAAGTTTTTAAAGGGGTTGAAAATTTGGAAATTGTTAGGTTGGTCATTGAAAAAATTAAGAATAAGACCCAAAAAAAATTTATTACAAAAGAGATCCTTAAATCAAATGAAGATCTTTTAGAGGGTTTTTTTAAAGATTCTTTTGAAAATAAAGAACATTTTAAGAAATTAAAAATAAAATTAGGTTTAAATTTAGAAATTTTAACAACTTCTTGTTCTTGTGATGAGAATGGGGAAAATTGTGGCGCTGTAAAAGTTGCTTCTTCTTGCCCAGCCCTTGCAAAAAAGCTTGAAGTTAAAGATTTTATTAAACATTTCAGAAATCGTTTTAATAATTTTAGAAATATTCTTGAGGTGCACCCTGTTTTAAAAAACATTGTTTCCATAAATAAAATTTCTGGAAAGAAGGGATCTTTTTCAATTATTGGGTTGGTTTTTGAAAAAAGAGTAACTAAAAACAAGAATATTATTTTGGAAGTTGAAGATCTTACAGGAAGAGTTAAATTATTGGTTTCAAATTCAAATAAAGAATTATATGAAAAAGCACAAGACATTGCGTTGGATTCTATCCTTGGTTTTAATTGTACAGGAAGTAATAATTTTCTTTTTGTCAACAGTTTTGTTTTTCCAGAAGCAAATATTCCTCTTAGAAAAAAATCCCATTTAGAAGAATATGCTCTTTTTATAGGAGATCTTCATTATGGCAGCAATAAATTTATGGAAAAAGAATTTCTAAATTTTATAAAATATCTTAATGGTGAACTTTCCCATGATCCTGAAGTTAAAAAAATAAAATATTTATTTATTGTTGGAGATTTGATAACAGGAGTAGGAAATTATCCTAATCAAGAAAAAGATTTAAAAATAGCTAATTTAGAACAACAATTTGAAGGGCTCGCTAATTTATTAAGTCAAATTAGAAAAGATATTAAAATTATTATTTGTCCGGGAAATCATGATTGTGTTAGATTAATGGAACCCCAACCTTTGTTAAATGAAAAATATGCTTGGCCATTATATGATTTGGAAAATGTCATTTTGGTTGAAAACCCCACAAATATTAACATAGCTTCTACAAATAATTTTGAAGGGTTTGATGTTTTGATGTATCATGGGTTTTCTTTTCCACATTATGCAAATAATATACCTTCTTTAATAACAAGTCATGCAATGGATTGTCCAGAAAAAATAATGAAATATCTTTTAATGAATAGACATCTTGCCCCCACGCACAACTCTGTCCAATCATACCCTTGTGAAAAAGATGCACATTTTGTGAAGATTGTTCCAGACATTTTTGTTTCAGGCCACACGCATAAAAGTGGTGTTTTTTATTATAATAATATTCTTCTTGTTTCTGTTTCAACTTGGGAAACAATGACGCCTTATCAAGAAAAATTTGGTAATGAACCAGATCATTGCAAAGTTCCAATGGTGAATTTGAAAACAAGAGTTGTTAAAATTTTAGATTTTGAAGATCCAGTTATCAATAAAAAAGAAGAAATTGTTGAAAGGGGGATTGTGGAATGAAAATAATGGATCTTGTTTATGGGAAAGAAGAAATAAATGAAGGTATTTTAATAGATTTAATTAATTCAAAACCCCTACAAAGATTAAAAGACATTTCCCAATTAGGAATTCCTGATGAGTATTCACATGTCAAAGGATTTTCAAGATATGATCATTCTATTGGTGTAATGGTTCTTCTGAAAAAATTAGGGGGAGGATTGGAAGAACAAGTTGCAGGTTTGTTGCACGATATTTCACACACCCCTTTTTCTCATGTAATTGACTGGGTTTTAGGAGATCCCACTAAAGAAGATTATCAAGATAAGATTCACAAAGAATTTTTAAAAAATTCAGAGGCTTCAGAAGTTTTGAAAAAATATAATTTAAATGTTAATTTTATTACCAATTATGAAAATTTTAAACTTTTAGAAAGGGATGCTCCAAGTTTATGTGCAGATAGGCTAGATTATACTTTAAGACAATTGGTGGGAAATTGTAGTGGAAATTTAATTAGCAAAGTTTTAATGGATTTAGATGTAAAAGGAAATCAAATTGTTTTTAAAAATGAAATGTTCGCAAAACTTTTTGGAGAAGAATATATGGGCCTTCAAGTAAAGCAATGGGCAGGAGATGAAATGAGAAGTAGGTATTTTGTGTTCTCTGAAGTTTTGAAGAAAGCATTTCAAGAGAATTTAATTTCCCTTAAAGATCTTAATGGCGCTGAAAAACCCCTATTAAAATTATTAAAAGAATCTAAGAATGAATTCATATTAAATAGTTTAAATTTATTGAAAAAGGGATTTAAGGTAATTCCGGATGAAAACGGGATATTATTAAAGAAAAAATTTAGGCATATTGATCCTGAAGTTATGGTTAATGGGGGTTATTTTCCACTGAGTAAACTTTCAAAAGATTATTTTGAATTAATTGAATTAGAAAAATTAAGAAGCAAAGAAACAAATAAAATTAAAATCATTCCAAACTAAAATGAATATTGAACAACATTTTATAAATTTAAGAAATCAAGTTGATGAAATTTATAGTGTTGCCCAACATGCTAGGGCAAAAGGATTTGATCCTGCAGACGAAGTAGAGATTCCTTTAGCAATGTCTATGGCTGAAAAAGTTGTGGGATTAATTTCAACAATTTATCCTCAAATGATGGATTCTGGAATGGCAGAGAGAATCTTAGAGTTAGAAGAAAAATATGGTAAATTAGATCCTACTGTAGTGTTTAAAATTGCAGAAGAAGTTTCAGAACAAAAATTTTGTAAATTTGAAAATTTGTTGGAGGCAATTGATGCAGGCATACGTGTGGGTTTTGGATATATTACTTTAGGTGTTGTTTCAAGTCCTTTAGAAGGATACACGGGAATTAAAGTTGGAAAGACAAGAGATGGAAAAGATTATCTTAAAGCATATTTTTCTGGACCAATTAGAAGTGCTGGCACAACTGCCTCATGCATTGTTTTAATGTTAATTGATTTTTTAAGAGAGAAGTTTGGTTTTGCTAAATATGATCCTACAGAAGATGAAATTAAAAGAGTTTATGCTGAATTAGAACATTTTCATGATAGAATTACTAATTTACAATATATGCCTACGGAAGAAGAAACATTATTTTTGGCAAGAAATTTACCTATTCAAGTTGCAGGAGAAGCTTCTGAAAAAATAGAGGTTCCAAATTATAAAAATTTAGATCGGGTAGATACAGATTACCTTAGAAGCGGATTTTGTTTAATTATGGGGGAAGGATTGGCTCAAAAAGCTGCAAAAGGTTATCGTTTATTAAGTGCTGCTAAAAAAAATGGGATAAAATCAACAGGTTTTGATTGGATTAAAGATTATGTTGAACTTCATGAGAAAAGAGATAAAGGTAAAACAGAGGATTCTCCAACATATATAAAAGATTTAGTTGCAGGTAGGCCTATTTTTGGACACCCTTCTAGATCTGGAGGGTTTAGATTTAGATATGGTAGGGGGAGAAATTCAGGGTTTAGTGCAGCGTCAGTACATCCTGCAACAATGGCAATTACAGATGGGTTTATTGCAATTGGCACTCAATTAAAAATAGAAAAACCAACAAAAGGTTGTGCAATCACTTCTTGTGATGAGATTGATGGCCCGATAGTTAAATTAAAAAATGGAAGTGTAAGAAAATTGTTTTCACAAGAAGAAGCAAAAAATCTTTATGATGATGTTGAAGAAATTATTTATTTGGGGGATATTTTATTTCCTTTTAGTGACGTTGTAAATAGAAATTCAAAACTTCTTGTTCCAGGTTATGTTGAAGAATGGTGGTATTTAGAACTTAAGGATAAAGAAAAAGATTTTGACAAGAATTTTAATTATTATAGTGTTTCTTTAGAAGAAGCAATAAAATTAAGTAAAATTTATGAAATTGCCTTGCATCCAAAATATATTTTTTATTGGCCAGAAATTTCTCAAGGGGAGTTTTTAAATTTATTAGAATGGTTAAAATTTTCAAAACTTGACAATAAAATAATTCTACCTTTTACTAAAAAAGATCAAGAAGAATTTTCATTTGGAAAAAGGGCATTAGAACTTTTAGGGGTGCCCCATGAAGTAACTGTTGAAAATGTTGTTATTGATAAGATGAATGGTCAAGCACTTTTGGTTAATTTAGGTTTAGATGTAAAAATTGATAAGGGTCCCATATTAATGATTGATATCTTAGATATTTCTAAATTTAAATTTAAAAATTTTGAAAAAGTATTGGATTTAATAAATTCTGTAACAAAATTTGAGATAAAAAATAAATCTGGAGATTTTATTGGTTCAAGGATGGGTAGGCCTGAAAAAGCAAAAGTAAGAAAATTAACAGGAAGTCCAAATGTTCTTTTTCCTGTGGGAAATGAGGGGGGGAGATTAAGGAGTGTTCAAGCTGCTTGCAATGTGGGTTATGTGAAGGGACAATTTCCATTAAATTTTTGTGAATCTTGCAAAAAAGAGAGTATTTTTAGGGTTTGCGATTCTTGTGGAAAAAGAACAAGAACAAAATATTATTTTTATGATTTAAAAGAAACTTCTTTTGAAAAAACTTTAAAAATTTCTAGTGTTGAAGGCAAATCTTCCATGTTCCAAAAAATAGAAATTGGGGGTTATCTTGAAAAAGCAAGAGAAAGATTAGGTTTAATTAATCAAGAGATGCCCCCTTTAATTAAAGGTGTTAGGGGAATGTCTTCAGAATCTAAAATTCCTGAAAATATTCTTAAAGGAGTTTTAAGAGCAAAATATAATCTTCAAGTAAATAAAGATGGAACAATTAGGGTGGACGCCACAGAATTGCCACTAACCCATTTTAAACCAAAAGAAATTAAAACAAGCGTTGAAAAATTAAAAGAATTAGGATATGTTTTAGATATTGAAGGGAAGGTTCTTGAAAATTCAGAACAAATTTTAGAATTAATGCCCCATGATATTTTAATTCCTAGTTCTGGAGATAATCCAGAAGAAAAAGGTGAAGATGTTTTTTTAAAAATTTGTAATTTTATTGATGATTTATTGCAAAAATTATATGGTTTAGAACCTTTTTATAATGTTAAATCTAAAGAAGACCTTGTTGGAAAATTAGGGGTTTGTATGGCACCACATAATTGTGCGGGAGTTGTTTGTAGGTTTATTGGTTTTTCAAATACTTTGGGATTAATGGCTTCACCATATATGCATGCTGCTGTTAGAAGAGATTGTGATGGTGATGAAGCAGCCATTATGTTGTTAGGAGATGTTTTATTAAATTTTTCAAGAAAATTTTTACCTAGTCATCGTGGGGGAACCCAAGATGCCCCTCTTGTTTTAAATGCAAAAATAGATGCGGGGGAAGTTGACGACCAAATATTAGATTTTGAAGCTGTGCGAGAATATCCTTTAGAATTATATAAATTGGCTGAACAAAAAAAACACTCTTCTGAAGTAAAAGTTTATTGTGTTAGAGATATGTTAAAACAAGGAAAAAACCCTTTTATTAATTTAGGATTTACCCATAATACTAATGATTTTAATGAGGGTGTTCATTGCTCTTCTTACAAATCTTTAGGATTGATGCAAGAAAAAGTAGAGCACCAAATGGCTTTGGTGGAAAAATTAAGGGCTGTTGATACAAGCGATACTGCACGTTTAATTATTGAAAGACATTTTATGAGGGATATGAGGGGTAATTTAAGAAGTTTTTCTACTCAAACTTTTAGGTGTGTTGGTTGCAATGAGATAATGCGAAGACCTCCTCTTTCAGGGGTTTGTTTAAATTGTGGGGGAAAATTAATTTTCACAATTAATGAAGGGGGAATTCGGAAATATCTTGAACCTGCATTGGGATTGGCTAAAAAATATGATCTTTCTATTTATCTTAAACAAAATTTAGATTTAGTTAAAACATATATTGATTCTATTTTTGGTCGTGAAAAAGAAAAACAAGAGAAATTGGAAAGTTGGTTTTAATTATAATAAATAAAATAAAATAACAGGCAATAATAAACACCCCATCATGTTTGTTCTACGAACACCTAATGAAATACAATATATTCCTGTTATTGTAGAAGTAATTAAAACTAATAATCCTTTCCAACCTGAAATTAAAAATATCAAAATTGTTAAGAAAATCAAAGTTCCTGTTGCGAGCCACAGATAATTTATTTTTTGAAAATTATTTGCAAAAAATTTGGAAATGCTTTTAGTTAAGAAAAATGAGATGATTCCCGCAATTAAAATTGTAATAATTATTAAAATTAAAATATTATTTGAAATGCTTCCCAAAATTTCTTTTATTGCTGCTGCAGCACCGGTCCTTGTTCTTGAAATTGCAAAAAGTGCTAAAAAAGAAAAACCCATCACAAAAGTATTTGTTGCCCCCAAGAGTATTAAAAATCCTTTACTATCTTGTCTTGAAATCAAATTCCCAATAATTGCTGCTTGACCACTTCCCAATCCAGGCAAAAAACTACATAATGGAGAAGCAATAATTGCTCCTAAAAGGGGTTTTTTTAAATTTGGTTTAGGTTTAGTAATTTGTTGTTTTGGAATTTTAGTTTTATTTTGAAGGCTTAATATTAATGTTGAACTTCCAAAAAGGCCTGTTAATAATGGAAGAAGAGGTTGGCCCATTTCTAAAGGAGATAAAACAATGTAACCAAGAATTCCTGTCATCAGAAAAACTAGCGAAGCTTTGAATTTATTTTTTTCAAGAAAGATTAAAAAAATAGAGGTTGCAATTAAAATATAGGGAATAATTGTTTCAATTGCATTATGGGCAAATTTAATTAATAATATGGCAGGATAAAATAAAATTGTTAATATTATTATTGCTGCCAAGCTTCCATAAGCTGTTAAAAGTATTGCTTCATATGCTTTTCCTTTTTTTAGTAATTTATGCCCCGGAAGTATTGAAAGTTCAGTATCTGTATCTGGACAGCCTAAAAAAATAGACGGAATAAAATCAATAAAAGTGTGTGTAATTGCCATAGCGACGATAAAAATGACAAAATATATGGAATTAATTTGAAAAAAAAGACTTGCTGAAATTGAAATTAAAAAAGCCCCAATTAAATTTATATGGATGCCAGGAATAAGACCTGTAATTGTTCCTGCCAAGATTCCTAAGAGAATTGCGAATAATATTTCTATTAGCATTTTTTAAGAAAGATTTAATAATTAATAATTATTTGTGTAATTATGGATAGTAAAAAATTAAGTGTTGAAGAAAGATTGAATTTAATAAAACAAGTTGGAGAAGGTGGAGAAATAATTGGGGAAGAAGAATTAAAAGAAATGCTTGAATCCAAAAAACAACTTGTTGCTTATGATGGTTTTGAACCTTCAGGATTAGCCCATATTCCTTTTGGGTTGCTTAGGGCAGAAAATATCAAATTAATGTTGAAGGCAGGTGTTAAATTTAAATTATACTTGGCAGATTATTTTGCATTTATTAATAATAAACTTGGTGGAGATTTAAAAAGAATTAAAAGAGCAGGAGAATATTTTATTGAAGTGTGGAAGGCTTGTGGTGTTGATACATCTAAAGTAGAAATTATTTGGGCTTCTGAAAAGATGGATAATTTGAAATATTGGGATCGGGTTTTGAATGTAGCAAAAGAAACAACTCTTAATCGAAGTATAAGGGCCACCACTATAATGGGTAGAAAAGAGGGAGAATTACAGTCTACTGCTCAATTATTTTACCCTAGTATGCAAGTTTCAGATATTTTTGAATTAGATGTAGATATTTGTCAATTAGGGTTAGATCAACGAAGAGCAAATGTTTTGGGTAGAGAAATTGCAGATAAAAGAAAATGGAAAAAACCAGTTGTAGTTTCACACCATATGATTTTAGGGCTCCAGGGCGTCCAACAAGGATCAAGTAAGGAAGAAGTACTTATGGCCAGTAAAATGAGTAAAAGTAAACCAGAGACTTGCATATATATGCATGATGCTCAGAAAGATGTTGAGAGAAAAATAAACAAAGCATATTGTCCAGAAAAGATTATTGAAGGAAATCCTTTATTTGATTATTTAAAATACCTTATTTTTAAGAGATATTCCAAAATAAAAATTTCTCGTCCTGAAAAATTTGGTGGTAATTTGGAAGTAAATTATTTGGAACTCGAAGAAATTTATAAAGAAGGAAAATTACACCCTTTAGATTTAAAGAAAGCTGTAGCTTTTTACCTTAATGAAATGATAGAGCCAGTTAGACAATATTTTGAAAAGAACAAAAAAGCCAAGGCGCTTTACGAAGAAGTTAAAAAATACTCTATAACAAGATAATCATCTAGTCTTAAGCTCAACAACATCTAAATTTTTTAATTTATGATTTAATCCTACTTTTTGTCCCCCAAATTTTGAAGAAGGCCCCCAAATTTTTGTTTCTTTTACATTTTTACTTAAACCCTTTAAAATTTTTTCAGCAATATCTTTTACAGTTGATTTTGGATTCATGATCATTGGTTTTTTGGATTTTTCCTTTCCAGGTTCTTTAGTATATACTTTTATAATATTAAAGGAATCAAAGATTTTCTTTTTTAATTCGTCCAAATTATTATCTTCAATTTCTTGGATTGATGAAATTAAAACATAATTGTATTTTTTAGATTGCAATGTTGCAGACATTTTTCTTTTTTCTTGTTCAGAAAGAAGATCTGATTTGTTAAACACCACAATTCTTTTTGCTTTTGTCGACGGTAAATTTTCTTGAATGTATTTTAAATCTTCTAGATTTGTGATTAAAATTATAATTGTATCTGCCGTATGAACGAGACTTTTATCAAACCCTTCACTTTCAATTGCGGGAATTTCAATTAACTGAATTTGTGTATCTAAATAAGGCATCATACCAATTATTGAAGTTCTTGTAGTAAATTTATTATTTGAGATTAAAGGGGTCGCATTTGTCAAAGTTTTTAGAAGCATAGATTTTCCTGAATTTGTTTTTCCAATGATTATTGCTTGCATATCTTCTTTTTTAATTCCCCTAAATGAAGATTTTCCTGATTTTTTCTTTTTTTCAATATCTTGTTCTAATTTTTTTCTTCTTGTTGTTAATTGTTGCCTTAAGTTTTCTCCCCCCTTGTGTTTTGGGGCGTGAGAAATCATTTTTTTTAAATGCATCAATCTTTCTTCTGGAGATTTTGCATCCATGTATGATTTTTCTGCTTGAGTGTATTCTGGATCGTTTACATTTATTGGCATTGTAGATAGATTATTAAGATATTTCTTCTTTAATAAAATTATGGATGAAGAAATTTATGAAAAGATAACTAAGAGAAAACAATTTTCACAGCTTCGAGAAATTGATGTTGAAATTGCTTGGAAGCATTTTGAAAAAAGACAAACTGCTTTGGAAGAAAAAATAAAATTGACAAGAGACTTATTAAGAAAAACTTTTACAATGTTTGGGAGTAAACAATTTCTTAAAATAAAACCTTTTGATGCAGAGTGGGTTTTGAAAAAGCACCTATCCACAAAAGATAGGTTTGAATTTTATTCTAAGATTTATTCTAGGATTTTTTCAAAGTTGAAAAATAAAGCCACCCTTTTTGATCTAGGTGCAGGGGTTAATGGGTTTAGTTATCAATATCTTCCTAAAAAAACCTCTTATGTTGGAATTGAATCTGTGGGCCAGTTAGTAGATTTAACAAATTTATATTTTAAAACAAATAAAATTGTAGAGGGAAAAATGGTGCATTTAAGTTTATTTGAGTTAAAAGAAATAAAGGAATTAATTAAAAAAACAAAAGGTCCCAAAATTGTTTTTTTATTGAAGGTTCTTGATTCTTTGGAAATTTTAGAAAGAGATTACTCAAAAGTTTTCTTAAAAGAAATAGGGGGTTTGGTCGATAAAATTGTAATAAGTTTTGCTACAAAAAGTCTCTTCAAAAAAACTAAATTTAAGGTGAATCGCGCATGGATTTTGAATTTTATTATGGAAAATTTTCATTTAATTGAAGAATTTGAAACCGGTGATGAAAAATACATTGTTTTTTCAAAAAAGCAAAATTTTTAATAGGTATTTCATTTAATTTAAAATGGTAGAAACAGGAACAGGTATTCAAGAAGAAAAGAGTATGCTCTCTTCTGAAAAGGAGGTTTTTGTAAAGAAAAAGCAATATGATTTTGAAAATTTGAATTTAGGTGATGGAACTGGGGCTGTGGAAGAAAAACCAAAGACTTATTTTAAAGATTATCTTCGTTGGATAATTGTGGGGTTGGTTATGGTGGTTTTAATTATACTTGTTTTTGTATTTGATCTTATCTAATTTTCATAGTTATCTTTATATATTTAGAAATGTTTTTTTATTAATGAAGGGAAATTTTAAGAGAAAAAAATTGAAAAATGGATTAACTTTGTTATTTGAAAAAAGAAATGTTCCCGTGGTAAGTATTATTTTTGCAATTAAGGCTGGAAGCAATAATGAACTTATGTCTGAAAAAGGAATCTCTCATTTTATAGAGCATTTATTATACAAAGGAACTCAAAAAAGATCTGCAAGAAAAATTGCGGAAGATATTGAAAGAAACGGGGGAGAATTAAATGGTTTTACTGGAGAAGAAGTTACAGGTTATTGGTGTAAAATGCCCAGTGATAAATTGAAATTTGGTTTAGATGTTTTAAGTGATCTTATTAAAAATCCTTTATTTGATGAAAAAGAAATAGAGAAAGAAAGAAAAGTTATTTTTGAAGAAATGAGTATGAGAAAAGACAATGCACCTGTTTATGTTTTTGATGAAATCCAAAAATGTTTATATGGTGGAATCATGAAGATAGATACAATTGGAACTAAAAAAACAATGGGTAGCATGGGTAGAAAACAAATAATAGAAAGATTTAAACAATTTTATACTGCAAATAATTTAATTTTATGTGTTGTCGGAAATCTTGATTTTGAGAAAATTGTTACTTTTGCCGAAAATTCTTTTGAAAAGAAAAAAGGCGTTGTGCCAAAACAAAAAATAACTTTGAAAAATGAGGTTAAAATTGAAAAAAGAAAGGGGATCGATCAAGCAAATATTCTTTTTGCATATCATTCTCCTCTTCCAAAATCTAAAGAAATTTATGCCTCAAGAGTTTTGATTTCTCTTATGGCAGAAGGGATGTCTTCAAGACTATTTGGTGAAATAAGAGAAAAAAGAAATTTAGCTTATGCTGTAAAAGGAAGTTTGGAAGCACATAGAGATTTTTCTTTTAGTTGGATTTATTTTGGAATAATGAAAGAAAATGTAGAAAAAGTAAGGAAATTAATTTTACAAGAATTTGAGAAAGTTTCAAAAGATTTGACTGAAGAAGAATTAACTTCTGTAAAAACACAATTAAGAGGACAATATAAAATTTCTATGGAAGATTCTCAAGTTCAAATGATTAATCTTTTGGCTAGTGAAATTCAAACACGTGCAGAAAATTTTTACGATTTTGAAGAGAACATAAAAAAAGTTACTCTTAAAGATGTAAAAAAACTTGCAGCCAAAGTTAAAGAAGGGAAATATAGTTTTTTTGCTTTGATTCCTGAAAATTAGAATGTTCTATTTATTATTTCATAAATCTCCTCAGATTTTTTTCCTAAAATTGTTTTAAGTTCTTCTTTAGAAGCATTTGTTATTTGTTTTATTGTTTTAAAATGAGATAATAATTTTTCAGAGGTTTTTGGCCCTATTTTTGGAAAAGATTCTAAAATAAATTGTAATTGTTGATTTTTTGTCAAATTTTTTTTGGAAATGTTTAAAGACATGCTTGTAGGTTTTTTTCTTGATATTAAATTAATATATTCTGCCGTTTCTATTGGATTTTCTGTAAATATTATGGGTATTTTGTAACTTAAACTTATTGATAATAAAAATCCTTTTAATGCATTTGGATTTATATTAAAATCAAAATCCCTTTGATTGCCTTCAATAATTATCAAAGGTTTGGGGTATTGTTGCAAATCTTGTAATTGTCTTAATAATCTTTTATTTACCATGGAGGAAATGAAATCTGAAAAGGTTTTTCTTTCAATAGCAATATCCTCTATGACATAATCTGCAACTTTTAATTCTTTAAATTCTATAGGTGTTTTTAAGGCCATTAATTCTGAGGGGACTAAAGAGTTTTTCTCTCTATAATCTACTAAAACTAATTTTGCTTTTTGTTCTGGTTTTTCTTTTTTTAAGGATTTTTTAAAAATGTCTTGGATTCCTGGGTTCATTTTAAATTAATTTTTCTTGAGTTTCTTTTTTTATTTGTTCTGAATTTTTGAATTGGTTTTTTATTTGTTCTATTGAAGTGTGCATCTTTTTCTCACGAGCTATTGAAGCATAATAGCTCCTTTCATCTTTAGTATTTTTTGTTATTAAAATTATTAATTCTCCCTTATTAAGTCTAGCAGTTCTCCCTCTTCTTTGAATTGCACGTATTGCAGATCCAACAGGCTCGTAAAATATAACAGAACCTACTTCAGGGATATCTAAACCTTCTTCTCCAATAGAAGTTGCACATAAAACATTTATTTTATTTTCTTTAAATTCATCAATTATCTTTTTTTGTTCTTTTTGAGTTAATCCCGTGTCTTGTTTTTTTGTTTGTCCAACAAAGACTTTTGATTTTATGTTTGGCAATAAGTTTATGTTTCTTGAAATTATTGATGCCGTGTCTCTAAATTGGGTAAAAATAATTGTTTTTGAGTTTTGTTTATCCTTAATAAGTTCTATTGTTTTTTGTACTTTTGGATGTTCTATTTTTTTTATTAAAAGTTCATTTGCAAGAGAATAAATTAAAGTAAATTCTCTTCTTGCAACAAGTTTCACAACACCTTTGCTTTGTTCTTTTGTTGCTTGACCATATAGATTTTTTAAATATTTAAAGAAGCTTTCAAGAGTTTGTGTTTCTAGCAATTCTATTGCATGGCTCAATTTTATTGCTTGTGCACAATCACTCATGGCAACATATGTTGATCGTGATTTGAAATTTCTAGCTATTTGGGAACTTAATCTTTTTTGAAGTTCTAATAAAGCAATTTTATGTTCAGGACCATGAAGAAAATTGCTCCTTTTTAGATTATCTAAATATTCCCTAAGAAGCCGATTTAATAAAGATCTTATTTCTTCAAACCTTCTTGGAAAAGAAACCTCTATTTTATTGAAGACTAGTTCTTGCAAATATTTTTCTACATCTAAACTTTGTCTAGTTCTTAATTCCACTTCGCTTATTGAAAGATTTTTACAAATATCTTTTATTTTTTTTAAATCACTTCCTGGAGAGGCTGTTAAACCAATAATTCTTGAATTTTTGGATTGTTCAATATATTTTTTAGCAACATAATTATAATCGTAATTTTTTACACACCGATGCGCCTCATCTTCTACAAGTAAACAAACTTCTTTTAAATCATATAATTGTTTTTTTAAATCGTTTGCAATGCATTGGGGTGTAGAGAATATTATGTCTGCAGTTTGCCATATTTTTTTCCTTTTTTGAGCATTTAATTCTCCTGTAAACATTTGAAGATCTGCAAATAGGTCTGGAAGATGTTTTTGAAAAGATGTTAAGTGCTGTTCTACAAGGGGCTTTGTTGGGGCTAACATTAAAACTTTTTCTCCGGGAAATGTTTTCATCCTTTCTATCGTCAACATAATTGCTATTAAAGTTTTTCCAAGTCCTGTTGGAAGCACAACTAAACAATTCTTATTTACACAAGTTTCAAAGATCTCTCTTTGATATTGTCTTGGAATAATTTTTTCTAGAAATTCCATCTTTAAACCATAAATATTGATAAAAATAATCCTATTAAAACAAGTAACATTAAGAAACACCATAAAACCATGCTCCCAAAGAAGATTTTATTACCATCAAGATTAGAAATTGGAAGTAAATTCCAAAAAGCAAATCCTAAGTTCAATCTTGCAAAATCTGGAAACCCAATAAGATACCCTACTATTGAGGCAATTATGTTCCCTGCAACACCTACTGCAGCAATTGCACCTATTTGAGCTTCACTAATTTCTGAAAAAGCATATAATCCGTGTTTTTTTGCAGCCCTATAAACTTTTGCTTTAACATCAAACACTAAAGAAGCAGTAAAATTTAGATATCCCAATGAAACTACTTTTAAAATAAATGGAACAAGAATTCCTAAGTTTACAAGATTTTTGAATCTAAAATGGGCCTTAAAACCCCATTGTTTTATTTCCCACATTTTAACATCCATCTTAATATCTAAGTAATGGCTTGTTAGTTTCTTAAGACCAACATTAAGGATTATGATTATTGCTATTGCTAAAAGTGTAGGCAAAAAAGCCTCCCTAAAATTAAATAAACTAATTGAAAGTGCTAAGATAAAGATAATAATTACTATATTTAGTATTTCTCTTTTATTTAACATATTTAATGTAGGAATGATTTTTTTATAAATATTTGTGAAGTGGTTTTTAACTTATTCTTTCTTTTTAGTATGGAAAACTATTTAAATAAAATAGTCTAACTTTTAACATGAGGATTAGGAAAATAACAGAGATCATAGGAACAAAAGTTTATACTGATGCAGGTGATTTTTTTGGTGAAGTTGAAGAAGTAAATTTATTTGAAAATAAAGTTGATGGCTGGAGGATAAAGGTAGGCGGTTCTGTTATGTCTTTAATTGGAGGGGCAAGAGGAGTAATTATTCCCCACCAATTTGTAAAGGCCATTAGTGATATTTTTATTATAAACAAAACCGCATTACCAAGTTCAGAGACACACTTAGATGAAGTTTCTGAAGATTTGATGTAAATATATAAAACCTATAAAAATGACAACAATTTTTCAACATCCACTTTTAACTGATTTCTTATATCCTTTTCTTTTAATGTTTTTCATAGTTTTTGCTATTTTAGAAAAAACAGGAATTCTTGGAGATAAACACCAGTTAAATGCTTTTTTATCTTTAGTTATTGGATTGATTTTTGTTGGGGCTGTTTTTCCAAAAATTTTAGTTACAAATTTAATCTTATTTTTATCAGTTGGACTTGTGATTATTTTTGTGGGACTTATGCTTTGGGGATTTATTTCTGGTAAAGGAACAGTTGATAGTAAAGGGATGAAAATTTTCTTAGTAATAATAATCTTTGTAGCACTTATTTTAGCAATTATTGGGATTAGTGGTTTTGGAGGAGGCATTGAAAATTTCTTTACAAGTATTTTTAATTTTCTTTTTAATAGTGCTTGGAGTGGTGGTGTTTGGACAAATATTTTAATGATTGTATTGATTGTTGGAGCAATTCTTGTTGCTCTTGGTATTAAGGCCAAAACTTCTGGAAGTTAAACTTTTATAAATAGTATTTTCAAGTGTAGAAACATATTTAAATAATATTTGTTAAATAACCTTATAATGATAGGTGAAATGTTTTTAGCTTTTTATTCTTCTATTGGTGGGGGCACAATTGGAAATATGCTTTTTCAATGGGAACAGGCAGGAGTTTTTGCATATGTTTTACCTTTTCTACTTATTTTTGCAATTGTGTTTGGAATTTTAGCCAAAACAAAAATCTTTGATAATAAAGGATTAAATGCAATTATTGCTATTGCCATTGGTATTTTGGCATTACAATTTAATTTTGTCTCTGTTTTCTTTTCTGAAATTTTTCCAAGATTAGGTATAGCTCTTTCAATACTTTTGGTGGTTCTTATTTTATTGGGGCTTTTTATAAATCCTAAAAATAAAGGGTGGATGATTGGAATGGCTGCAATAGCTGTTTTAATTGCCGTTGTTGTTATCTTTTCTAGCTTAGATTCTTATAGTTGGTATGCTGGCACAGGAATAGGTTATTGGTTAGGTTATAATTGGGCAACAATTTTAGGAGTGCTTGTTTTTGTTGGGCTTTTAATAGCAATTATTGCTGGATCTGGAAAAAGTGATCCTTATGCAGATTCAAGTCCTCTTGCTAGAATGTTATTAAAAGATAAAAATTAAATTATTTTTTCTTAGAAGTTTTTTTATGGGCCTTTGTTTTGTGTATCTTTTTTTCAACTATTTTTGAAAAAGAATCTTCAATCATTTCCATTTCTTTTTTTAGAGTATCTAAGCCTTTTCCATAATTGCCAACTTTATTTATAATTGAAATTTGCATTTGGTCAAACATTTTTTCCATTCTTTTTAATCTTTCTAAAATGTCTTGTGTTTTTGCACTATAAATTGTTTTGAATTCAATTAGTTCACTAAATTGTGTTTGCATTTTTTTTACTTTCTCTGAGAAAACCTGTTCTGCAATTTCAATCATATTGTCTATATTTGATACAGGATATGTATTTTGAGCATATTCTTGTTGGGGATAATATTCTTCATTATAATTTTCTTGAGGAGCATATTCTTGTTGGGGGTAATTCCCATAATTATTTTGTTGGGGAGATTGTGGTTGGTATGTTTCTGCTTGTCCTCCTTGGTTTGCTGGGGCTGGAACATCTTGAGAATCTTCTGAAGAATTTTCCATCATTGAGGGTTGCATATCTTGTTCTGGTATTTCTGAAGAAACGGCTTGTTTAATTTGTGATTGTGCCAGCGCATCTGAAATTTCTTTTGGAGATATTCCTTGCCCTTGTAGATTTTGGATTATTTCTCTGTCTGAAATCCCTTGTTTTTTTAAATTCATAACTTTTTCTAGTGTTGCCATGGTTTTATGTGGTTTTAGTTGCTTTTTAATTTTTCTAAGTCTGCTTTTGTAACTAATTCTAAAGGTTGAAACATTTTTGCCTGTTTCATTAATATTTCTAAATCTTCTTTTCTAGCAAAATTTGAAAACTCTGAAGAGACGGTTTCTATAAAAGATTTTACTTTCCCTATCGTTTGTTTCATTATTTCAAATTCTTTTTTGAGTTCTAAAATCTCTTTTTCTGTTTGTTCTTTCACTTCAATTAAGTTTTGTCCAATTAAAATTAATCTATCTTTGAGGATTCTTTGTTTTTCTTCAATATCCCTCAATCCAAAATTTGTTTGACCATAATTGTCTTCTGCACCAACATACTCTTCCATTCAATATTATGGGGGATTTAGTTTAAATTTGTTTGGATTTTATTTTTTTATTTTCCCCAAATAATTTAAACCATGTTTGCTTTATTTTTTAATGGAGCCAGAATCAGAACCAAAAGGGATTAGTTATGAAGTAAGAAGAGAAGGTGGAGAAGATGTTCTTTATTTAGATTATTCAAAAATTCCTTATTCTCCAAGTCTTTCCGAGTCTCCAGAAACTATGGAAAATACCATTGATCGTTTAATTGAAAATCCAAACGTATCTAGAATAGTTTTTGCCCAAAGCAAAAATTATAATTATGATTTTAGAGAAACTTCATATTTGTTGGAAATTGCAAGCCTTTATGTTTATTTACTTAAACAAGAGAAAATATTGTCTTTTGGAAAATTAGTGAAAGAAAATGAAGGGGCTTTTTCTTCAAGATACAATTCTCTTTTTTCATTTCTTTATTTATTGAAAAAAGATCCTTTTTTAGCATATTTTGAATTAAAAAGAATTTTTTTGGAAGCAAGAATTTCTTTAGATAAATCTTCTGGAAATTCTAGAATTGACTTTTTAAATTATGTTCATTTATTAGAAAAGATTTTTGGATTATTAGAAAAAACAACCCTCATACAAAAATTAATTTCCCATTCTACAAATTATCGGAAAGGGAATAGGGAAATTTACCATTATGCATTTAAACCAGACATAATTCCTAATTTTACTTTTACACGTTTAGTTTCAGATTTGCCTTCTGATGCGGAAATTATGGACCAATACAATATTTTTATTAATGATTATGATGTTTCAAATGTCACAATTCTTAAAATGAAAAATGAATCCAAATTATTTTACTATTTGAATCCTCCTGAAAATTCTTTAAAAGAAGAACATAATCTTCTTTTGAAGTTAGCTAGAAATGTTTTAATTGAGCACCAACCAAAAGCAGAAGAATTTACAGATACAGAAAGAACAAGACAAGTTTTCTTTAATATTTCTAAAGATTTGATTAGAGATTTGGGAGACGCAAAAAAAATAAAATTAAGTTATGAAGATCTAAATAAATTAGCAACTATTTTAGTTAGACATACTATTGGGTTTGGTTTAATTGAAGTTTTACTTCAAGATAAAAATATTCAAGATATTTCCTTAAATGCTCCAATTTCTCAAGTACCGGTTTATATTAGACACCAAGATCATGATGAATGTTCTACAAATATTCTTCCTAGTTTTGAGGATGCAAATTCTTGGGCTGCAAAATTTAGAATGATTTCTGGAAGGCCTCTTGATGAATCTAGCCCTATTTTAGACACTCAATTAGAAATAGGGAAAATGAGGGCAAGAATAGCAATTATTCAAAATCCTTTATCTCCAGATGGTTTGGCATTTTCTGTTAGAAGGCATAGGGAATCTCCTTGGACTTTACCGCTTTTTATTCAAAATAAAATGATTAATCCTCTTTCTGCAGGCCTTTTGAGTTTTTTAATAGATGGTGCAAGAACACTCTTAGTTGCTGGAACAAGAAGTTCTGGTAAAACTTCCTTATTAGGAAGTTTAATGCTTGAAATTAATCCTAAAGCCAGAATTATTACTATTGAAGATTCATTAGAACTTCCTGTAGAATATATGAGAAAATTAAATTATAATATTTTAAGAATGAAAGTTAGATCTGCTCTTTTAAAAACAACTTCTGAAGTTTCTGCAGATGATGGCATTAGAACTAGTTTGCGTTTAGGAGATAGTGCTTTAATTGTTGGTGAAGTTAGAAGTGTTGAGGCAAAAGCCCTTTATGAAGCTATGAGGGTAGGTGCTTTAGCAAATGTTGTTGCAGGAACAATTCATGGTGCTTCTCCATATGGTGTTTATGACAGGGTTGTGAATGATCTTGGTGTACCTGTAACTTCTTTTAAAGCAACAGATATCATTGCTGTTGCAAATCCAATAAAATCTGCAGATGGTTTATATTCTTGGAGAAGGCTTTTAGAATTAGCTGAAGTAAGAAAACATTGGGAAAAAGATCCTATGCTTGAACAAGGATTTGTGGATTTAATGAAATATAATGTTGAAAAAGATGAATTAGAACCTACGGGAGATTTAATTAATGGAGAAAGTGAAATTGTAAAAGATATAGCTTCTAAAGTTAGGGGGTGGGCCGGAAATTGGGAAGCTGTTTATGACAATGTTCTTCTTAGGGCTAAAATTAAAAAAGAAATTGTAGAGGTTGCAGAAAAAACTAAAGATCCCGGTATTTTAGAGGCCGAATTTAATCAACTAGTTAATCATCATTTTCATAGACTTTCTGACGAAGTTATTCGAGAAATAGGTTTGCCTTTAAGTGAGAATGTTTTTCCAAAATGGCAAAAATGGTTGATGGATGAATTAAAAAAAAGAAAAGTTTAATGTAAAAATATTTAAATACTCTCAATTAATTAATTAATTATGAATAAAAAGAGTGGTTTAATTTTTGGAATTATATTATTTGTTTTAATGTTTTCTATGTTTTCGTTTGATTTAGTTGATGCTAAATCTGGAACTGGAACAGGGGTAAATTTTCTTAGTTGTGTAGATTATGAAGTTGGAACAAATGGACAAACCCCTGCACTTGATCCTGTTGTTCAAGGAAATATTCAAGTAGAATATGAATCTGCAGGAATTATGGTTTTAAGAAATGTTCCTGATGTGTGTAAAGATGGGAAAACAGTTATAGAATATTTTTGTAAAACTCCTTGGATAGGATCTACAAAACCTGCTAAGACAGAAGTTTTTTGTGGGATTGGTCAAACTTGTGAAAGTGGTGCTTGTACAAGTAGTGGAGGAGAACCAAGTGTAGGTTTATTTAATGAATTACCTCTTGAATTTTTTGGACCTAATACTAGATATACTTATTTTGAATGTACAGGGGCTTTAGAACCTAATCCAACTGTGAAAGAATCTATTTATGTAGAATATAGTGATAATGGTGGTCCAACACAAAGTATTACTATTTTTGATTCTTGTGGTAATGGTGGTAGTGCTTTTTCTTCAGTAAAATCAATTAGCGAGTATTGGTGTAAAAATACTGCTACTAAAAAACAACCTGTATTAAGTGTTCTTCCATGTGATGTTGGAAAAACTTGTGAAGATGGTGCTTGTGTGGGGGGTTTAATTTGTAATGAAACAGATGGTGGAAAAATATATTCTGTTTATGGGAAAGCTTCTGGTTGGGATTCTTTTGTTAAGAAATATACAACTTATGAAGATCAATGTTTAAGTGGCAATACAGGTAATGAAATTAAAGAAGCATATTGCAGTTGGACAGGAGAAGTTGGAAGAGAGTCTGTTGTTTGCTCAGAAGGATGTAGTAACAATGTTTGTGTTGAACCTGCTTTAGAGGGGAATATTCCTGGGATATGTGCAGATAGTGATAATGGAATTGATGCAAGTATTCAAGGGACTGTTGTTGGATTAAAAACACATTATAACTCTTCAAGTTGGAATTTTACAGATTCTTGTACTACAGAGGTTGTTATGGGGCAGACAATTAATGTGGCTGTTGAAGGTTATTGTTCTGAAAATGGAGAAGCAAATACAATTTGGGTTTATTGTTCTGAAGGTTGTACTGATGGAAGTTGTGATTTTGTAGCAGGGGTTTCTGGATGTGTTGATACAGATAATGGAATTAATTATAGTAAAATGGGAACTGTTTCAGGAACACATTATGGTCTTGAAGGATGGAGTTTAACAGATACTTGTCATAGAACATATAATAATCAAGAGGCGTATCTTAAAGAAGGATATTGTGAAAATGGAGAAGCTAAATTTGTTAATGTTCTTTGTGCAGGAGATTGTTTAGGGGGAACTTGTAATACTGAAGGTTCAAACGCTACAACATATGATTGTGTAGACACTGATGGGGGTTTGAATTATGATTTAAAAGGCATCACTACTGGAATGCATGAAGGAGATCCAAATTGGGTTCATGAAGATAGATGTTATGGACAAAATGTTATAGAGGGACGTTGTGATAGTTTTGGAAATGTGCATCTTGTAAATTATGGTTCTTGTGAAAATGGTTGTGATGATGGTGCTTGTCTTGCTGGAGATTCTGGACAAGGAGCTGGTGGAAGTGGAGAGGGTTTTGGACAAGAAGGTGCTGGACAAAATGGTGCTGGGCTCGGAGACCAAATAAAAACACAGTCTTCATTAAGGCAGAAACTTTCAAATTTCTTTAGAAATACCTTCAATGCTATAAGAATGAAATAATTGGTTTGAGTTTAAACTAAATCTTTAAATATAATTTATACTCTTTATTTTAATGAGAAGTAAAAAAATATCTTTTGTAGTTTTATTAAGTTTAGTTTTATTTTTATTAATCTTTTTTGTGTTTTCAGGTACTTTTTCAAATTCTCCAAAAAAAATAACTGCAAATATTATAAATGAAATTCAGATTAAGGACAATTCTATTTTTGAAAGCACATGTTATGATTCTGATG
>ERZ889078.1049-NODE-1049-length-22988-cov-26.364235_pt1 | contig 22988 bp, 22 predicted proteins | sample MGYA00521266_ERZ889078 | MGnify/ENA primary metagenome ERZ889078 (study PRJEB32303, sample SAMEA104408618) | aquatic metagenome | biome: Brackish water; feature: Pelagic; material: water | place: Baltic Sea | collected 2014-06-16T06:34:00 | depth 76,534 m ...
AATCCGCCTCTCTTTGGTTGACGTTCTCCGCGTTTAAAACGTCCAAGTCGTTGTAGCCAAGATGGGTGTCGCTGAAGTGGAGTATCTTCACGTAAATCCTAATTAACGAGATTAATTGGAATATGATAGCTGAAATTTAATAAATTAAAACGTTATGACCTTCACGTCGTCGCTTTGAAGCGCTTGCGTCAATGTCTCTCCCGTGTGCATAAGTTCTACGCCCATAGCTTGTAGTTTTTGCGAAACGCCATAGTCGTCGGCGCAGACGACGCAGGCGTTAATCTTCACTCCGCTATCTTGGACAACTTTTAGCTTTGCTTGGAGTTCTTCATCCTCCGCTAGAAGTTTGGCTGATGGTCCCCAAATCATTATGGTCGCTTCGTCCCAGTATTTTCTCTCTAGAATAACGGAGCCATAGAGAAACACGAGCTTGAGGGCGACTTCTCTTTCCCCGCTAGACAGACTATGAGCAGTTTGTTTTTCATCTTACTTGTCGCCAAAAAACTTGTAATAAAAATCTTTTACCAAACGCATTTTATTTCTGCTGATGACTAAGTTTCCGCTCTCGACGACGCCGCTTGTCACCGTGGTTCCGGCGGCTATCATTACGTCGTCTTTTATGGTGAGAGGCGCGACGAGTTGAGAGTCGCTTCCAATGAATACGTTTTTGCCTATGACGGTTTTGTATTTTTTCACGCCGTCGTAGTTGCAGGTGATTGTTCCCGCGCCGACGTTGGTTCCCTCGTCGATTTGAGCGTCGCCGATGTAGCTAAGGTGTCCGGCTTTTACGCCTTTGAGAGAGCTTTTTTTAACCTCTACGAAGTTTCCGATATGCGTGTCTTGGATATTTGAAAGGGGGCGAATGTGCGCCATCGGTCCAACGTCGGAGTTTTTCACAACGCTATCCTCGACCACGCTTCCCGCTTTTACGTGAGAGTCTATGATGACGCTGTTTCCAGTAACTCGACAGCCGTTTTCAACAACGCATTCGCCCTCGAACGAGACGCTCTCCTCGATGAAGATGGTCGAAGGAAGTTGCATGATCACTCCGGCTTCCATCCATCGCGTTTTAATTAGGTTTTGCATAATCACTTCGGCGTCCGCCAAATCTTTTTTGGAGTTTACGCCTTTAAAACGTTCCTCGTCCACAAGAAGCGGCTTGACCCTCAAGCCGTCTTTTTTCGCCATGGCCACGACGTCCGTGAGGTAATACTCTTTTTGGGAGTTGTCGTCGCTCAAAAGCGGAACGTATCTGTTTATGACGTCTTTTGAAAAAGCGTAGATTCCCGCGTTTACCGTCGTCACTTTCATCTCGTCCGCGTTGGCGTCTTTTTGCTCGACTATATACTGAACGCTTTCGTTTTCTATGACGACGCGACCGTAACCGCTTGGGTCTTTAAGGTCGAACACGCTCATTATCACGTCCGCGTCCGCGTCTAAAAAGCCTTGCAAAGCGTCAGAAGTTATAAGCGGCATGTCTCCGTTTAAAACCAAAACTTTGTCGTTTTTGGGAGTGACGTTTTTCATCGCTCCACCGGTTCCAGGGAAGTTTTTAGAGTCTTGAACGACAAAACTGATATCGTCGAAGTAAGCTTCCATCTGCTTTTGAACCGCTTCCTTTTGGTGCGCTATCACCACGCTAACGTCGTTTGAAATTTCGAGAGAGGCTTTTATGATGTGATAAAGCATAGGCTTTCCGCTGATACCGTGGAGGACTTTTGCCTTGGGGGATTTCATGCGACTGCCTTTTCCGGCGGCTAATATCACTACGCTTATTTCTTGTTTGTTCATGCTCTCTCTTTAAAACTAATATGGGGGATTTTATCATTTTTTTAATTAAGGCGTTGACCTTAAGAGTGTATAATGCAATAAAAATTATAAAGAAGACAATGAAATTGAAATCGATAACGCAAACAAAACTCATAGCTTACGCCAGTCTGTTTTTAACGCTATTTTACAACTACAGCTTTTTCCAAAACACCATAAAAGTATATCCGCTTGACTCGTCAAACGTTGGTTTCGTGATTTCCACGGCGTTCGTCATTACGTTCTTTATGATGTTTTTGCTCACGCTGATTAGCTCTAAATACACTCTGAAACCAGTCTTGATGGTTTTGTTTCTCGTCTCGTCCATGACGAGTTATTTTATGAACGTTTATCAGGTCGTGATCGACGAGAGCATGATAAGAAACATGTTGCAAACAAATACGAAGGAGTCGCTTGATCTGTTGAGTTTCAAGCAGGTCGCCTACTTTGTCGTTTTTGGACTCGCGCCTTCTCTTTTCGTATACAAAATCAAGCTTGAAGATAGACCTTTGAAAACGGAATTGTTCTCAAAATTCAAATTGATTCTCTTGTCTCTCGTTATTATCGCGGCTTCCATATTTGCGTTTTCCAAGCATTACACTTCGTTCGCGAGAGAGCACAAACCGCTTAGGTTCTCGGTGAATCCCGCTTATTGGATGTATTCGACGGGAAAATATATAAAGCTTACTTTCAACACGGGAGAGTTGGTGGTCGAACCCATAGGACTCGACGCGAAAATAGCGCGCAACGACGCGAACCGTTCGAAACTCGTGATAATGGTGGTTGGAGAAGCCGCGCGCGCCGATCACTTTAGTTTAAACGGTTACGAGCGAGAAACGAATCCGCTTTTGGCTAAAGAGAACGTAATCAACTTCTCGAACATGTCTTCATGCGGAACTTCGACCGCGGAGTCCGTGCCTTGTATGTTTTCTAAGTACGATAGAGGCGATTTTAGTTACAAAAGAGGAATCAACACTCAAAACGTTTTAGACGTTTTGTCGCACACCAACGAGGTTTCCGTTCTTTGGAGAGACAACAACTCCGACTCCAAAAGCGTCGCGCTTCGAGTCGCTTACGAGGACTATAAAAGTTCCCCGAACAACACGATATGCGACAGCGGAGAGTGCAGGGACGTCGGCATGCTCGTTGGACTCGACGAGTATATAAAGCGAAACGAAGGAAAAGACGTCCTGATAGTTCTACACCAAATGGGAAATCATGGACCGGCTTACTATAAAAGGTACACTGGAGAGTTCGCGAAATTTACGCCGGAATGCAAAACGAATCAACTAGAACAATGCGCCCAAGAAGAGATAGCCAACTCTTACGACAACGCCATTTTGTACACGGATTATTTTTTATCCAAAACGATTGAATTTTTAACCAAACATGAAGAGACTCGCGACTCGGCAATGATATACGTTAGCGACCATGGCGAGAGTCTGGGGGAGAACGGAGTTTACCTTCACGGCTTGCCTTACTTTATGGCTCCAGACGCGCAGACCCGCGTTGGCGCCCTTATGTGGTTTGGCGAGAGCATGGGGAAAAAGATAAACGCGGCCAAACTTGAAAGCCGCTCAAAAGAAGAGTTCTCTCAGGACAACCTCTTCCATACTCTTCTTGGGATATTCGACGTCCAGACGAAAGAGTATGACGAGAGCATGGACATGCTCAAATAATGAGCGTTAATCAGCAAATCTACGCGACCGCGTTAGCGTTGGCGTTCGCGATCGTTTTTTTCGCTTTGAGCGACATCGACATCTTGGCGCAGGATCTTTTTTACGACCATTCCACGCACAAATGGATACTGGACTGGGCGTTGCAGCCATATAGGTTTATCTTCTACGACGGGGCGAAAAAAGCGCTTATCGCGTTCGCGCTTTCATTCCTCGTCGCATTGATTTTTTTCAGGAACAAACAGCTGCTGAAAGAGTACAAAAAAGGGGTGATTATCGTTATCTTGTCCGCGATTTTCGTTCCCTCTATCGTGGGACTTATAAAAGACAACTCCAATATGCCGTGTCCTAAAGACGAGATTCACTACGATGGCGTTTACCCAAGAACGGCCGTTTGGGAAAGTTACCCTTTGGACTTCGAAAAGCCTCAAACCAAGTGCTGGCCGGCTGGTCACGCGAGCGGCGGTTTCGCTTTGATGAGTCTTTTCTTCCTTTTCAAAAAAAGAAAAAACAAGTTTATCGCTCTTGGCGTGGCAATGGCCGTGGCTTGGAGTATGGGTCTGTATAAGATGATTATAGGCGACCATTTTTTAAGCCATACTTTCATCACTATGATTTTAGCCTGGCTGATAATTCTCATAATCTTCAAGATAGTTAATTTTAAATTCAATACTTAAAATATTAGACAAATTGTGGTATTATGATGTCATTATAAATTTTTACAAGGTTTTTGGATGGATTTAGGGACGGTTATCGGTATTGTTTTAATCTTGGCTCTTCTACTTGGGTCTATGGCTATGGGTGTTGGGGTCGGGGCGTATATTGATATTCCGTCGGTTTTAATCGTTGTCGGCGGCAGTATTGGCGCGCTGATGGTTTCGTTTAAGCCGGTACACATGAAAGCCTTCGCCAAAGTCTTTATGAAAGCTATAAAACCGGGCGAGGAAGATGTCGCCGGGCTAATAAAAAAACTTGTAGAATTCGCCACCAAAGCTAGAAAAGACGGCATTCTCGCTCTTGAAAGCGAAGTGAACAACGAGGAAAATTTGTTTCTCAAAAAAGGTCTTTCCATGGCCATAGACGGAAGCGATCCAGACACAATTCGCGAACTTTTAGAGATCGAGATGGAGCAAACGAGCACTAGGCACAAAATCCACGGATCTATTTTCAATCAGTGGGCCGGTCTTGCGGGAGCCATGGGTATGGTTGGTACGCTTATCGGTCTAGTGGCGATGCTTTTAAATATGGCGGACCCTTCGGCGATTGGTCCTTCGATGGCGGTCGCTTTGCTTACCACCATGTACGGAGCCATTATCGGAAATGTTTTTGGAACGCCTATTTACAATATACTGTCAATCAGAAATGACGAAGAGACTTTGGTTAAAGAGATGATTTTATCTGGAATTATGTCAATCCAATCAGGCGACGCTCCGAGAGTTTTGGAAGCGAAGTTATTGAGTTATTTGGCGCCGGCGCTTCGCGTTAGCCAGTTTGACTAATGGACGTTCGTAATGGCGGGTAAACAAAAATGTCCAGATTGCGAAGAGTGCCTTCCAGCTTGGTTGGCGGCTTTTGGCGACTTGATGTCGCTTCTTCTGTGCTTTTTCGTTTTGTTGCTTTCCATGTCGAGCATGGACGCGAAAAAAATCTCCGAGGCCATAGGCTCTCTTTCGGGCGCCATGAGCGTTCTAGAGGGTGGAACTCAGACTGAAATATCCAAAAAAAGAATGTTGCAATCAACTCCCATCGACTCGCAGGACGAAACTAGCGAAGAGGTGAACAGGGTTCAGCAGGCCATTGGCGACGCGAACGAAATGATGGAAAAGGGGCACGGCCCCGCCATTACCTTGGAAGACGCGCAGGAAGGTTTCGTCATCAAGCTCCCCGCTTCGCTTCTTTTCAAATCGGGAAGCGCGACTATAGAAAACCAAGACGCGCTTCTTTTTTTAAAAAGAGTCGCGCTGATAATCGAGGAGTTGCCCGCGGATATGGCAGTCAGCGTTCAAGGCCACACGGACAACCAGGGGCCAGGAACAAAGAGCGCGTTTAAGGACAACTGGGAACTTTCGTCGGCGAGAGCCATATCGGTTTTGCAAGAGCTGCTGCTTGACGGAGTGCTTCCAAACAGAATCAGCGCCTCTGGATACGCGGAGTACAAGCCACTTGCCACAAACGCCACCGAGAATGGACGCGAAAAAAATCGTCGCGTCGAATTGCATTTTTATGGAAGCAAAAAAGAAAGCGAAGACAAAGCCAAACTTAGCGTGCTAGACAAGGTGGCGAATAAATAATGCCGCGTTTTATCGTTTTTCTTTTCGCTTTGGCGTCAGTCTTGGGCGCCACCGAAACAGTCGCTATTCCAACCATGAATTTCGCGTTGTCGTCTCCGGACACTCCTCGGCAGTTGGTGTCGTCGCTAAACGTGCTCGTCGTGCTCACGCTTCTTTTTTTAGCGCCCTCTATGGTTTTGGTCATGACCACATTCACTCGCTTCGTCATTGTGTTCGGATTTTTGCGTCAAGCTTTGGGAACGCAGCAGGTGCCGCCCACTCAGTTGCTCGTCATGCTCGCCATGGTTTTGACTTTTTTCGTAATGGAGCCGGTCGGAACCAAAGCCTACGAAGCGGGAATCAAGCCCTACATAGCTGAGCAAATTGGCTACGAAGAGGCTTTTACCAAAACCGTGTTGCCTTTTAAAAATTTTATGATTAGAAACACGAGGGAAAAAGATTTGGCGTTGTTTTTTAGAATCAGAAAGATGCAAAACCCTCAAACCGTCGAAGACGTTCCTTTGTCTATCATCATTCCCGCGTTCGTGATTAGCGAGCTGAAGACCGCGTTTGAGATTGGATTCTTGCTCTTCTTGCCATTTTTGGTTATAGATATGGTCGTGGCGTCCATACTGATGTCTATGGGTATGATGATGCTTCCCCCCGTTATGATTTCGCTACCCTTTAAGATACTCGTTTTCGTTCTTATCGACGGGTGGAATCTCCTAATTGGCAATTTAATTGCCTCGATAAAGTAGAGCCTATGAAGTGTGAATATTTTGGACAGTGCGGCGCTTGCGTGGTTTACGAAGATGGATACGAAGCCCAGCTAAATGAAAAAAAAGAGTTGAACCGCCAGAGATTTAAAGGTTTTTACGCCGGAGAGACGAGCGTTTTCAAATCTCCGGATTCGCATTATCGCTCTCGCAGCGAATTTAAAATATGGCATGATGGAGACGAATTGCGTTACGCCATGAACCACGTAAGCAAAAAAGGCGTGGTTTTCATAAACGAATGCCCACAGGTGAACGAAAGCATATCAACGCTTATGCCGAAATTGCTGAAGAAAATAAAAGACGAAGAGATTGGATTTAAACTTTTCGGAGCGGACTTTTTAAGCTCCAGCGTGGGAGAGATCGTCGTTTCGCTGCTTTATCACAAAACCCTTGACGAAGAGTGGCGAAGCGCGGCCGTAAAAATCGCGCAAGAGTTGAACGTTTTCGTCATCGGCCGCTCTCGCAAGCAAAAAGTTGTGATAGGACAAGATTTCGTTATGGAAACTCTGAACGTCAACGGCCGAAAATACAAATTCAAACATATAGAAAACAGCTTCACTCAGCCAAATCCAAGAGTGAACGAGCAAATGATTTCTTGGGGTATGGGCCACTTTGAAAATATCGAGGGCGATTTGCTGGAACTTTATTGCGGAGCCGGAAACTTCACCATACCTTTCGCGACGACTTTTGGCAAAGTTTTGGCGACTGAAGTCTCGAAATCTTCCATAAGCGCGGCCAAAGAAAATATGTCGCTCAACGACGTCTCGAACATAGAATTCGTTCGCATGAGCGTTGAGGAGTTCGTGGCCGCTCTCGACGGAGTGAGAGAGTTTAGGAGGATGAAAGAGGTGGATGTGGACGCTTACAACATCGAAGCCGTTTTCGTGGACCCTCCTAGAAGCGGAATGGACGAAGCGTCCTGTAAGTTTTGCGCGAGACACGAACGCATACTCTATATATCTTGCAATCCAGAAACTTTAGTTAGAGACTTGGAAATTTTAACCCTGACTCACGATGTGGTCGACATGGCCATGTTCGACCAGTTCCCATACACCCATCATGTCGAAATGGGCGCGATGTTGATACGAAAAGGCTCCAAATGAAATTTTTATGGATATTGTTGATAACTATAGCGTTCTTAAACGCGGACGAAACGCAAAGATTGGAAGCGATACTCAAAGATATATCCAACCTTAGGACAAGCTACGAAGTTTGCGAATCCAAGCTCGAGGCTTTGGGCGAAGAACGGGACTCGAGCCAAGACTTTAGAGCCAAAGAACGAGAGTATGAAAAGAAAATAGCGACGTTGGAAAACAAGATACTCGTCCAAAACGCGCTTTTAAGCAAAAAAACGCGAGACTCGTCCGCGAAAAAAGCCAAACAAACGCTTTCTCCAAAGTGCGAAGAGACCAATCCATTTCCAAAGCTTCTAATGAAAGAGAAGTACGCCGCGGCGGACACAGAGGATAAAATTGAAACTTTTAAAGCGAGCGCGTTCAGGCTTAACGAAACGGCTTCCATATATGACGGCCCCAATGGAAAGAAGATTGACGCGTGGGAAAAAGACACGTCTTTCACCTCGGATAGAAAAACAAAAAACATGATTGAAATCACTGGATATTTCGTGAACAAACTATGGTCCAAATCAACCAAAGCGATGTGGGTTGAATCCAAATACGCGAGCAAAAGATAAAATGATATGAAGAAAATTCTCATTATAAGCGACGGCAGAGTTGGCGAGCACTTCATCAAAAGAACCATAGCCACATACAGCAGCGAAAACATTTACTATATCGTGCAACTTAAAGAAAAGATTTTCGAAGACGTCAATCCGGCCCGTTTTAAATTTTACGAATTCGACCCTACGAGTTTGTATAAACTCTCAAACCTGCTAAAGATGGAATTTATGCAAGTTCTTATCGCCATGGACAACGTGGTCGACGTTGAAAACACCATAAAAAACATCAGAATGATAAAAAAACAGCTTAGAATAGTCGTTTTAAACCAATGGAACCTAACGAACGAAGATCCGAACGTGGTCTTGATAAACACAAACGAAATCCTAGCTTCAAGGCTTTTGGACTACTTGCCAAACATTCCCGTAATCGCTCAAAACGTCGGAATAGGCGAGGGTGAAATCATGGAAGTTTTGGTTCCCTTTGGAAGTTCTTTCGTTTACAGGCATCTGGGCGTGATTGAGCAAAAAAATTGGCGAATCGTGGCTATCTATAGAAACAGAAAACTCATTATGCCATCGAGAAGAAGAATGATACAGCCCAACGATTTGCTTCTTTTGGTTGGAGATCCCGCCGTGTTAAAGTCCGTTTATCGCGCGATTAAGCGCGAACTTGGGCAATTTCCGGAACCGTTTGGCTCGAACTTGTATCTGTTTATCGATATGAAAGTGGCGAAACACGCAACCATAAAAGAGTTGGTGCAACGCGCTATTCTCGTGCATGGAATATTCAAACACAAATTGATAATCAAAATAACAAATCCAAACAATATCGAAATATTGCAATACATCAAAGAACATATCGGGTTGACCGTCGCCGTGGATATCGATTACGAGGGGAAAGACTTTTCAAATATGTTTTTTGAAGACGTTAAAACTCACCACGTCGGACTCGTGATAGTTTCCAAAGAGATATTTGGAAACTATAATATTCGAAAAATTTTATACGAGGGGCACGTTCCGGTGTTGAAAATTTCCGACAAAGATTTCTCCACGCTTAAAGACGTGGCTCTAATACTCTCGGACAATAGAGATCTCGAAAAGATATCTTCGACGATTTTCGATATCGCCGGTCAGATGAATCTAAAAATAGAATTGCACAATTATATGAACGAGCATCAGGTTGAGAAAGAGCAGGTGATCGAGCACTATAACAATCTTTCAACGATCTTTTCAAAGTCGATTAAAGTAATTAAAGAAAAAGAAAACCCTATCTTGGCGCTGAAGCAAAAAAAGAATTTTATTCAGATAGTTCCATTCACTAGCAAGTTGACGAGAAGAAGATCGTTCTCGTTTCTTTCCACCGACAGCGAGGCCTTGTATCATAAGCTTGACGCGTTCCACCAGATTTTCATTCCCGTGCGGTTGTAATCCAAATATTTTTAGTTTTTACGCATTTAGCGTTTATTTAGTTAAACTTTAGTATTATTAATCACATACAAATTTTGGATAAACAATGCAGGTAAACATCCCCCTAAAACAGATCGTGGACAACTCTTACTCCATAACGATCGACTCTATCCCCAAGACTTATTTCGACTCGAAAGTGGCGATCGTCACAAACCCTAAAGTGGCGGGCTTGCATCTTGCTTACTTGCTCTCTCGCGTGAGCGCTAAAGAGCTTTATATCATAACCGTTCCAGACGGAGAAGAGTACAAAAATCAAGATTCGGTTAATCTTATCTTGGAGTCGCTTTTCAATCACCGTTTTAATCGAAAATCCACACTCATCGCGTTTGGCGGCGGCGTTATAGGCGATATGACCGGTTATGTCGCTAGCGTATATCAGCGAGGTATCGATTTTATCCAAATTCCGACCACTCTTCTCGCTCAAGTCGACGCCAGCGTTGGCGGAAAAACTGGCATGAACAACGCCTATGGCAAAAATCTCATAGGCGCGTTTCATCAGCCAAAAGCCGTGCTGATAGACCCCGCTTTTTTAAGAACGCTTCCTTCTCGCGAATTTGGCGCGGGAGTGGCGGAGATCGTAAAAATGGCCGTTGCGTTTGACAAAGAGTTCTTTGAGTTTTTGGAAAACGCCGACTTGAGAGACGATAAAGTCTTGCGAGAGGCTATACAAAAAGCCATCCAGACGAAAGCGAACGTGGTGGCTCAAGATGAAAAAGAGCATGGACTAAGAGCCGCTCTGAACTACGGACACACCTTCGGACACGTCATCGAAAACGAAACGAAATACACAAAGTACCTTCATGGCGAAGCCGTCGCCATCGGTATGGCGATGGCGAACGAAACCGCTGTGAAAATGAATCTAATGACTCCTGGCGAAGCGCTTAGAATCAGAAATCTTTTAGAAAAATACGATTTGCCAACAAAGTATAAAGTTCAAAACGCGCAAAGTTTTTACGAAGCGTTTTCCTTGGATAAAAAAAGTTCCGACTCGAGCGTCACGTTTATAATCCCAGTGGGCTTGGGCGGAGTTAAAATAACGGATGAAGTCAGCGAAGCGCTCGTTCTTTCCGTTTTAGAAATTTTTTAGGAACTTTTATGAAATCAATACTGACTCTCTTCTTATTGTTTGGCGTTTTCGCGGCGTCATTGAGCGCGATTGACGCGCTTGTCCCGCAAGAGCTAAACGCGACGCAAGTCGAAACCCAAGAAGAATCGCAAATGATTAAACTTGAGGAATTGGCGAAAATAGCGAAAGACAAACAAGAGAAACTAGATTCGTACATAGAAAGAATAAAAGAAATCGACGCCGCGATATCCGAAGAAAAAGTGTGGATGAAAAGTTACGCGTCGTATCTAACGTCGCTCGAAGTCAGAAACAATTTGGATGATATAAAAAATAGGATTAAATACCTAAGCAAGCATTCAAAAACTTTAAACGACAAAGACGAGTTGGACGCTCTTATATCAAAAGAGATGATTTTAACGTCGCAAATAGAAAAGCTTAAAAGCAAAAACACCGCGCCGTTTTCCAAGTTGATAACTCCTCCCGAGATAGACGAGATTCCCTCCATTACGAATCCCTTCGATATTTTTACCGGCCTCTCCTTTATGAAATATCTCACGACGAATCTCGAAGAGTACAAAAAAAGACAAAACAGCCTCGCCGAGCTGATAGTTTTGCTTAGAAAAGAGAAGGAAATATACAAACTAGTCGAAGAGTTGGACGAGGACAAAGAGTATTCCAAAGAAATCGAATACAAAAAACAAGAGCTTGAACGGTTCGAGACGGCCTTAGACACGATTCAAGCGACATCCGACGTGTACGAAAAAAGATTGGAAATCATAGAGTTGACCATCAACAAAGAAGTCGAAAATCAGATGTATGGACTTAGCAAAATAGGAATCGTCGTCTTAGTCGTTTTTCTATTTTTCTTTCTTGTGAAGCTCGCCGTCAAAAAGTATATTGTGGACAACGAACGATTTTACATGGCGAATAAATTTATCACTTTCGCAAATTTTACGCTAATCATACTGATACTCTTTTTCAACTATATCGAAAACGCGGCCTATCTCGTCACCATATTGGGTTTCGCTTCCGCGGGTATCGCGATCGCCATGAAAGACTGGTTTATGAGCATATTGGGCTGGCTGGTCATAGTCTTTGGCGGAAGCATTCACGTTGGAGATAGAATTCGAGTCGACATGGAGGGAATGAAATACGTTGGCGACGTCATGGACATATCTCTTTTGCGTATGACTATTTTGGAAGACATAACGCTTACCTCCATCATGCAAAACAGGCGCGCGGGCAGAATTATATTCGTGCCGAACAATTACGTCTTTACTAGAATGATAGCGAACTACACGCACAGTTCGCTCAAAACCGTTTGGGACGGGGTGAAAATAACCATAACCTACGATTCAAACCACAAAAAAGCCATGCATCTCGCCAAAGAGATAACGAGAAAATATTCAAAAGGCTACACGGATATTACGAGAAAGCAGTTGAACAAACTTAGAAACCACTATAGCCTGAAAAACACGAACGTCGATCCTAGAATCTACTCTTTTATAGTTCCAAACGGTCTCGACATCGAAGCTTGGTATCTCACGAACGCCTACGCCACCTTGACTCTAAGAAGCGTTATCTCCACCGAAATCGTGGACGCTTTTAACGGCGAAGACGACATAACGATCGCTTACCCTACGCAAAAGCTCAATGTTTCCATGCAGAGCGAAGAGCCAAGTTCGCACAACCATGAGATGGTCTAAATGAAAAAAAAAGTATTTTTTAAAACCTTCGGCTGTCGCACTAATCTTTACGATTCCCAGGTGATGATGAGTTCGATGAAAGATTACGAGATAACCCAAGATGAGAGCGAAGCGGACGCCATCGTTATAAACTCTTGCACGGTCACCAACGGCGCGGACACTCACGTTCGCTCGTACATCTCCCAAGTGGAGAAAAGCAATAACGGCGCGAAGCTATTTTTGACGGGTTGCGGAGCGCACACCAAAGGCGAGTCGCTTCTCAAGGAGAAGCGGATTCATGGCGTTTTTGGGCAAAGCGAAAAGCAAAAGATAGACTCGTTGCTTTCAAAAGAGAAACCTTTTTACGATCCAGGCGATTTGAACCACATCGACGAGAGCGTCGTTGGCGATTTCGTCGGAAAGAGCAGGGCGTTTATAAAGATTCAGGAGGGTTGCGACTTTCGATGCTCTTACTGCATCATACCCTTCGTTCGCGGAGACGCCAGAAGCATGGACGAGGGGAGAATACTCGAACAGGTCGCGAAGCTCGCGCTGAACGGTTTTGGCGAGTTTATTCTAACGGGCACGAATGTTGGAAGCTATGGGCAAGGCGGAAAAACTTCGCTCGCCAAACTGATGAAAAAAATGAGTCAAATCCGCGGAGTTCGCCGCATTCGTTTGGGAAGCGTCGAGCCGATTCAAATTACGGACGAGTTTTTGGAAATTTTGGACGAGCCTTGGCTTGAGAGGCATATGCACATAGCGCTGCAACACACGGCGCCGCAAATGCTCAAAATCATGAACAGACGCAACGTTTACAAACAAGACAGAGCGTTGTTCGAGCTTTTGGCGGAGAAAGGTTTCGCGATAGGAACGGACTTTATCACGGGTCATCCGGGCGAGAGCGAAGAGTTGTGGCTTGAGGGGATGAGAAACGCGAGAGAGTTGCCTTTGACGCACATTCACGCCTTCACCTACTCCAAACGCGACGGAACTAAATCGGCCACTATGAAGCCGGAGGTGAATGGCAAAATCGCCAAAGCGAGACTTCACGAGATACAAGAGTTGGTCGACGCGAAAAATTTGGCGTTTAGAAGAACGTTTGGCGGCGAACTCGAAGTTTTAGTCGAGTCTAAAAAAGACGGGCTTTATCATGGACTCGACCAACATTTCAACAAAATCCTGATCGAGTCTAGCGAAGATCTGTTGGGCAACTGGATCAGCGTCGATAAATACGAAGTTAGAGGAGAACACAACTATGCTAAACTCTAGGTCAAATAGAATCGCGATTTACGTATCCGCGTCTTTAATCGTAGTGTTGATAATCTTCGCGATAGCGCGAGACAACGCGGACGATATCTCACTTGGAGCCGCCAACGCGATTTTGCAAAATCGCAGCGTCGAAAAAGTCGTGGCTTCCAAAGAGTACGTGTATCTAAAAACCAAAGACGACTTGTATCGAATTCCCTCGTCGCAAGTCACTCCTAAAATGTTTGTTGACTACACGGTCGAAATCAGCTCCAAAAAAGATATTTTACTGTACATACTTTTCGCGACGCTCTTTTTGGGCTTAGGCTCATTGGCGCTTAGATTTTTTCAAAAGAGAGGCGATATCTCCATCAGCGGCTCCGGAATCTCTAGGGGAGCTTCCAGTTCCGAATCTCCAGAGACGAGTTCTAAGATAGAATCGACAAAAAGCGACGTCACTTTCGACGATATCGGCGGGATAAGCGAGGTGAAGATAGAGCTCGAAGAGATTATAGACTTTATGAAAAATCCAAAGCGCTATAAAAGTTTCGGCGCCCGCATGCCTCGCGGCGTTTTGCTCGTGGGCCCTCCCGGCGTCGGCAAGACTATGATAGCCAAAGCCGTGGCGCACGAGGCGGGAGTTCCGTTTTACTATCAAAGCGGCGCTTCGTTCGTGCAAATATACGTAGGAATGGGCGCCAAAAGAGTACACGAGCTTTTCGCAGCCGCGAAGAAAAACGCCCCTTCCATCATCTTTATAGACGAGATAGACGCGGTTGGAAAGAAGAGAGACGGGCAAAGAAACGACGAACGCGAGGCGACTCTCAACCAACTTCTAACGGAGATGGACGGTTTTGAGGGTTCAAGCGGCGTCATAGTCGTCGCGGCGACGAACAAAATAGAGGTTCTCGACTCGGCGCTTTTGCGCGCAGGCAGATTTGACAGACGCGTATTCGTCGAGCTCCCGACAAAACGCGAGCGAGAGTCCATTTTGATGAAGTATTTGGCGAAAGTCCCTCATCAACTCGACGCCAAAATAGTCGCGAACATGACGGTCGGCTTCAGCGGCGCGGCGCTCGCCACGCTTGTAAACGAGGCGGCGCTTTTGTCCTTGAGACAAAACGATTTCCACGTGACGATAGAGCATTTTCACCAAGTAAAAGACAAAGTGATGTTCGGAAAGAAAAAGTTGCAAATGTTGAACGATAGACAAAAAACCTATCGCATCGCCTATCAAGCCGCCAAAGCTTGCGTAGCGACGTACTTCGACACGCCTTTTGAAAAACTGATGCTCTCAAACGAAAAACTCACGCCGGCGACGGACGAGCCGCTTATAAAACAAGAACTCGAGTCTCAGGTTAAAATGTTTCTAGCGGGCATGGCGGCTTGCCATATCCGCTTTGGGGAGCATTCGAGCAGCGTAAAAAACGATTTGGACGAGGCGAAAACAATAGTTAAGAGAATGTGTCAAGAGTACGGTATGGGTTCTTCTTTGGCGTCCGATATAGACGAAGAAAAGATTATCTTGAAAAGACTTTACGAAGAGAGCAAAAACTTATTGTCTTCCATGCCTAGCGTAATCGCGAATGTCGAAAAAGTTCTTTTGGAGCGAGAAAGCATAAGTAAAGACGACGTTAAAAAGTTTATAAATGAAATTTTTTAGCGGATTTTCCTTGAAAAACGAAGAGTGTCTTTTTAGCGAATTTATAAAAAAAAGCGACTATACGGTGTGTGGTTTTAGCTATGGAGCGATTAAAGCTTTCGAGTTCGCGCAAAAAGAGTTGAGAAAGGGAAATAGAATAGACGCTCTGCAGTTGTTTTCCCCCGCTTTTTTTCAAACTAGAGACGAGAAGTTTAAAAGATTGCAGATGTTGGCGCACTCCAAAAAAAGATTGGAATATATGAATCACTTTATAGATTCGTGTTTTCATCCGTATAATAAAAAAATTGTAGAGCTTAAGAAGAGCGCGCAAAACGAGTTGACTGAGTTGTTGAATTACGAGTGGATAAGAGAAGAGTTGCGTGAGCTTGTCCATAAAGGCGTAAAACTTGAAGTCTATCTTGGCGGCGAAGATAAAATTATCGACGTTGTTGGAGCGAGAAAGTTTTTTTTAGACGTCGCGACCGTAACCTATATCAAAAACGCGAACCACTTTTTACAAATAAATTAACGATAATGAAAAGGATATGAAAATTGAGCGAAATTAAAATAGGCGTGATAACGGCTAGCGACAGAGCTAGCAAAGGCATATACGAAGATATTTCCGGAGTGGCGATTCAAGACGCCATGAAGGATTATCTCAAAAGCGAGTTCGAGATAGTTTACAGATGCGTTGCGGACGAGCAAGACGTTTTGGAAGCGACCATGAAGGAGCTTTGCGATGAAGAGGGATGTTGCTTGGTCGTCACGACCGGCGGCACGGGGCCGGCGCTAAGAGACGTCACTCCCGAAGCGACGCAGAACGTGTGCGAGAAGATGATGCCGGGCTTTGGCGAGTTAATGCGTCAGGTGAGCTTGCGGTACGTGCCAACGGCGATACTTTCTCGTCAAACGGCGGGTATAAGAGGAAAGAGTCTAATCATCAATCTTCCAGGAAAGCCAAAATCGATACGAGAATGTCTCGACGCGGTTTTTCCAGCGGTGCCGTATTGTATTGATTTGATAGAGGGTCCCTTTATCGAAACCAACGAAGATGTGATTAAAGCTTTTAGACCAAAAGCGAAATAGGAAAAACAATGAACGCGACCGCTCAAACAATGGAACAAACTCCAACTATCGACATGAGTCTGACGATGAGCCTTTTGGGTTTGTCCGTAGTAGTCTCGATTATTTTCGTAGTGGGCTTTTTAAAATTTATTAAAAAAGGCTAAATAGTTTAGCCTTTTACTTCAGCGCCGTTGTCACCATCATCCGTCTAAGGTACGCGATCTTGCTTTGAAGCGGCAAATCCTTAGGGCAGACGTCTTCGCATCCAAGAAGAGTCATGCAGCCAAAAACTCCATTTTCGTCGCCGATAAGTTCATAGTAGTCTTCGTCGCTTCTCTTGTCTCTCGGATCCAAATGATAGCGAGCGATTTTGTTTAGCCCAACCGCCCCCACGAAGTCTGGCTTCATTTGAATCGTTCCGCATCCGGCGACGCAACATCCGCACTCGATGCAACGGTCAAGCTCGTATATCTCGTCCGCGAGGGCCGGCTCCATTCTCTCCTCAAGTTTGTCGAATTTCAACTCTTCTTCTTGATCGTGTATCCAAGTTTCAAGTCTTTCGTTCAGTCCATTCATCCACTTTCCGGTGTAGATGGATAGGTCGCCAATGAGTTCGAAAAGAGGAAGCGGCGCCAGCGTGAAATGGGCGTCGAGTTTTTTGGTGAGCGTGCTGCAAGCCAAAGTCGGACGGCCGTTTACTAGCATGGAACAGCTTCCGCAAATTCCCGCTCGACAAACAAAGTCGAATTTCAAAGAGTTGTCTTGATGCTCCCTTATCATATTCAACACTATGTAAATGGTCATGCCGTCCGCTTCTTCTATATCAAAAGTCTCCATGTGCGGAAAATCTTTCGGATCGTTTGGATCGAAACGCAGCACGCTCACTTTTAACATTCTTCCCTTCGCAATCTCTTGGCTCATACGTTTTCTCCCAGTCTTTCATTAGTCTCGCGGTATTTTTTAGGCAGTTTGCCAAGGTAAGGCATCAGAGCGTTTTGAATCTCAAAACGGTTCGCGCCTTCGGCTTTAAGTCTTTGGGAGATCATGTCGACGGTTGATTGTCTTATATGGGTCTCTGGATGATGATCGGTCAAATCTTTGCCGTAGCCGCGAAATCCTGGAGGCATCTCCATGTTTGATATGGGAATGTCCTCGTAGCTTGCGGTGGGCATGGTCGCGTTGGGATCGCTCCAAGTCATAATCGTGCGTTTGAGCCAGTTTTTGTCGTCGCGTTTGGGGAAATCCTCGCGAGAGTGCGCTCCGCGACTCTCTTCGCGCAGAAGCGCTCCGTAGGCGACGGTTAGAGCCACCTTTATCATTTTTTGAGTTCTGTACGCGTTGAACAAGGCGGGATTGGCCGCGCGAGATTTTGAGCGAAAAACTTCTATGTTTTTAGAGCGTTTATGCAACTCTTCGAGTTCGTTCACGGCGTCTTGAAGATCTTTTCCATTTCGAAAAATCCCAACCTTCTCCATCATAATCTCTTCCATGGCGCGGCGAAGGACGTAGGCGTCCTCGCCATTTTCTTTGTTGAGAAGGGCGTCTATTTTGTCTTCTTCAATCTTTATGAATTTTTCCACGTTTCCGGTGTGAATGCTAATGGCGCTCTCTGGAGAGTCCAGATAGTCGCTTACGTACTCGGCTACGAGCATGCCGGCCACGACCGTTTCGCTAACGGAGTTCCCGCCAAGACGATTGAACCCGTGCATATCCCAACAAGCGGCTTCTCCACAAGAGTAAAGCCCTTTCATAGTTTGGGACTCGCCTGTGTGTTTGGTGCGTATTCCGCCCATGGAATAGTGTTGCGTCGGGCGAACCGGTATCCAGTCCACGGCTGGGTCTATGCCTAAAAAGTTTTCGCATATCTCTTTGACCTCGCGCAGGTTTTTCTCAATGTGTTCGCGTCCGAGAATGGTGATGTCCAACCACAAATGGTCGCCGTAACGACTTTTGACGCCTTTCCCCTTTCTCATGTGTTCCGTCATTCTTCGACTTACGACGTCGCGCGAGGCGAGCTCTTTTTTGTCCGGTTCGTAGTCGGGCATAAATCTATATCCGTCTTTGTCCAACAAAAGTCCGCCGTCGCCACGGCAGCCCTCGGTGGTGAGTATGCCGACGGGAACGATTGCGGTCGGGTGAAACTGGATGGCTTCCATGTTTCCAAGAGTGGCCACTCCAGTCTCAAGCGCGATGGCTTGACCCATGCCTTGGCAAATGATGGCGTTCGTCGAAACGCTGTATATCCGTCCATATCCGCCAGTCGCTATGGTGGTGGCTTTGGCCACGTACGCCACAAGCTCGCCGCTCATCAAGTTTCTAGCGACGGCGCCGTAGCAGCGACCGTTTTCGTGAATGAGAGAGATGGCTTCTAGGCGTTCGTGAACTTCGACTTCGGATTGTTTGGCTTTGTTGTCCATCGCGTAAAGCATGGAGTGTCCCGTTCCATCCGACGTGTAACAAGTTCGCCATTTTTTGGTTCCGCCAAAGTCGCGAGCGGTTATGAGTCCGTGCGCTTCGTCTTTCTCCGTGATGACGACTTTTTGAGCGTTCATTATCGCGTTTCGATTTCCACGATTGACGCGACTCCAAGGCACTCCCCAATGAGCGAGTTCGCGTATGGCTTTTGGCGCGCAATGGACGAACATACGAACGACTTCTTGATCGGCTCCCCAATCGCTACCTTTAATAGTATCTGAGAAATGAACGTCTTCGTTGTCGCCTTCGCCCATTTTTGAGTTTGCCAAACTGGCCTGCATTCCACCTTGAGCCGCCGCGGAGTGCGAGCGTTTTGGAGGAACGAGGCTGAGCACGATAGTGTCGTGACCTCGCTCTTTAACTCCAGTCGCCACGCGAAGTCCCGCGAGTCCGCCACCTATTATAAGAACGTCCGTATAGATAATTTTCATGAATGTTCTCCAATCTTAATCGTTTGCGATTCATACTTGACGCCGTCGCTAAAATCATGATTTAAGCCGATGTAAGCGTATTTCGCAAGAGAGAACAGACCAATGAGTATGTAAGACGCAATCATAACTTTCATGACAAGTTTGAATCTCGCGCGAGAAACCTTTGTGTTTTTCCCTTCCATAAAACCCCATTTCATTGTAAGTCTGTACAGGCCAACGAAAGCGTGCGATATGACGGAAATAAGTAGAACGAGATAAAGAGGGCCCATAAATTCGTCCACGACTCTGCTCGAACTGGCGAAAGGACCAATGTTCGCGGGCTGCGTCATCATGATATACAAATGAACCGAACCGACGAAAAACATGACAAACCCCGTAACGACTTGAATCATCCATAGAGAAGTGTCTTCGTGTTTCATGCCGCTGATATGGTTTTTCATAATTTTGTAGTTTTTATAGTCGGATGGAAACTTTCTCATTGCGGTTGCCGCGTGAACGATGAAAATCACAAAAATGGCTCCAGCCAAAAATGAGATGATTCCAGGGTGTCTCTCACCGAAAAAGTAGTACCCCTCGAACATAAGAGTGACTTTGTACATCGCTTCGTTCGAGACGAGGATGGAAGCTTCAAAGAGGATGTGCCCCATAATGAAAACGGCTAAGATTAGTCCAGTTAGACTTTGAGTCAAGTCTAATCGCGCGGGTGTCTTGTCTATCGTTTGTTTTTTCAAGTTTTCTCCAGAGTCGCAATGCGTGATGAATCGCGGCGTAAAATAATCGAGCCGCGTATGAACTCTTATTTTAGCGTTCTTTGGATTAATCCCTAGACCTTATAAATCAAACTCGATGGTGAAGCAAGCGCCATTGTCCGCGTTCTTGGCGTAAAGCGCTCCTCCCAAATCGTTGTTGACGATGTTTTTGGATATGTAAAGACCGAGTCCGGTGCCGTTGGACTGGTGTTTCGTCGTGAAATAGGGATCGAAGATTTTTTCGATTATATCTTCTGGCACTCCGCCGCCATTGTCGCAGATGGCGATTTGAGCCTTGTTTTTATTTCGTTTCAATCGTATCGTTATGAGTTTGTCGTTTTTGTTTTGATTTTTCAGGACGTCTTTGGCGTTGTTGAATATGTTGATAAACGCTTGCGAAAGAGCGCTCGCGTTGGAATGGGTCGCAGTTATATTTTTTTCCAAATCCAAACGCGCCGCAATGCTTGAATGCTTCAGAGATGGCTCCATTAAAGCGAAAGTTTTGCTTATGAGCTCCGAGACGTCGAACTCTTCGTCAATTACATCGTCTTTGGTCATATCTCTAAAATCGTCAATGGTCTTGGAGAGATAATTGACTTGAGCCATGGAGTCTTTTACAAATTCGTCAAATTCCTCTTGTTGCAAATCCTCCAACTCGTAGGAGACTTGTATGGATTGTATCATGACTCCAATGGCGTTTAGAGGTTGTCTCCATTGATGCGCGATATTTCCAATCATCTCCGCAAGAGCAACAAGACGAGCGCTATTGAGTATCATTATGTCCTTTTCTCGATTTTTTCCAACTTCCTCTTCGACCCTCGACGTTAGCTCCTCGTTGAATTCTTTTAACTCTCTGTGTTGATGATTCATGACGTTTTGATTTTTTAAAAGTTTTTTGGAAAGTTGATTTAAACTGTTCGTTAAGCTTCGTATTTCGCTTATTTCGCTTTTAGAAACGATTACTTTTCCAATGTTTTTGTCGAGATTTGATGAAAATATGGTTAAAAGCTTAATGTCTTCAAGGGGTTTGCGAATGATTTGAAAAATAACGATGGAAAGCAGTATCATAAAAAAGAGCGCTATAAACGAACCATATAAAAGAAAATCCATGATTTTCGAGTACGCGAACTCTTTGTCGATTTCGACTCTTATCCAACTCGGTTTCGTTTCGCCGCCAACAACGTCGTATATCGCGTAGAGCCGCGGGTCCTCGTTTACGAATAGGGAATTGTGGCTGTTTATGATTTCGTATTTTTTGTTCGGATTTAAAACGACGAGCAAATCTTTGTTCTCGTCCTTGCTTATTTCGATGAGCGCGCGGTATTCTGAATTGACGAGCGAAATCGATTTTACCGTTTCGATAAGGCTAAATCTTCTCATGATGGACTCTATCTCCGCGTAATCTTGAAGTAAGAGGTATTTGTCGACGCTTGCGGATAGTTCCTTGATGACAACTTTCGAATCATGTCGCATATCCGCCTTGGCGTTGAAGTATTGGTTGTATCCAAAAAGAGCGAAAATCAGCAAAAAGCTGACGATAACGGCGGAAGAGGGCAATACTATGAGTCTCCCAAATAAAGTTTTTGGGAGAAAAAAGTTTTTAATCGTCGCTAACAATATATTTCTCAAGATTTAATTTTTGAAGTTTTAAATACTCCTTATTATAATCGGCGGCGACTGGATTTGGCAATTGTATATCGTGAAGCAATTTTTTGTATTTTGGATTCGAAGCCATATTTAAGATGGCGTTTTTGATAAGCAGCGCCGATTTGTCTCCCACTCGTGGGTGAACGCACAGAGGATGCGGAGCGCTTGGTTTGGTGGCGTAAAGAATCGTCAATTGCGACGAGACGCTTGGAGCTTCTCGCATCAAAGTGTTGTTGACTCCGCCACCTGCCGGGTAATTTTCAAACAAGACGTTTCTGTATACGTTGGCGTGCGTTTTAAGATAAATGGGGGTAAAGCGTATCTTTTCCTCTTCCGCCAACAGCGCTCTCATGTAAAGCGACGCGCCAAACGCGTTTGGCGCGGGAAACGCCAAGGTTTTTCCATCGAGATCGGAAACCTTTTTGACGTTGCCCTCTTTTTTTACGACCAATATGCCGACAAGCGGTTTTTTGTCATGTACGATAGGCTGATATCCCTTCCATTCATGCGCCATAACGGCATGGTATGGATTCATAAACGCGATGTCCGGTTCGCCTTTTTCTAATCCCTTTTCAAAAAGAGGAATGCTCGCGTAATGTTTGAGCTCGAACTCAAAACCCGTTTGTTCGCCAAGCTCTTTTAAAAAAGCGCCCCATGTTTTTTGAATATGGGTGGTCTGCGTTTGGGGAACGATGGAGACTACGTAAGGCTTGGGAACTTCAGCGGCTTTACTCATCGAGAGGAGTATTAAAAAAACAAGAGTTAAGTATTTCATACGCTTTTTCCTTTATAGTTTGATTTTATCATAGACGCAAAGCATAATTGTCGCAAAACTATGTTGCAAAACAGTCGCAAAAGAATAAATTTGCTCCGTTATTCTATCAAAAGTTTATTGAGTTAAGAGATTTAAAAACACTTTAAGGTATTGTTTATTGAATTTACCCGTCATGGACTGGTTTGTCATCATGATTTTCAGGGCGTCGAAAGTGGAGTGTTTTTTTCTGTAAGGCCTATCGTTCGTAAGGGCGTCGAAAACGTCGCAAATGGAAATGATGGCGGCGAAATCTCGGATATTTTCGCCTTTAATGCGATGAGGATAGCCCGTGCCGTCAAGATTTTCGTGATGGTGCATGATGGCGTCGAGAACATACTGGTTGTTGACAAAGTTTTTCTTCGCTATTTCGCTGCTGTAATGAGGGTGCTTGTGAACTATCTCCAACTCTTCGGCTGTAAGCGGCGTTTTTTTATGGAGAATCGAGTCATTGATTTTTTTGACGCCAAGATCATGCATCAACGCGGCTTTTCCC
>ERZ889078.1051-NODE-1051-length-22985-cov-7.778892_pt1 | contig 22985 bp, 17 predicted proteins | sample MGYA00521266_ERZ889078 | MGnify/ENA primary metagenome ERZ889078 (study PRJEB32303, sample SAMEA104408618) | aquatic metagenome | biome: Brackish water; feature: Pelagic; material: water | place: Baltic Sea | collected 2014-06-16T06:34:00 | depth 76,534 m ...
CCTCACGATACGGCGCGGCCGCGCTCGCGGCCTTCTCACGCAGCGCGTCGCGCTCGGCGGTCGTGTTAGGGTGATCGGCCTTGATTGAGGGCCGGGAGAACGCCTAGGGTTGGTCTGTCGCTTCTTCATGGGGGCGAGGATCGCACCAAGGATCGACATGTCGATCCCGCGATAGAACCCGGAAGGCACTTTGGACGAGAGGTACTAGGGCGCCGTGGCGCGCTGGTCGTCGTCGCTCACCAACCGAGCTGTCGCGCCGCCAGGTCACGCAGGATCTCCGACGCGCCGCCGCCGATGCTCAGCACCTTGGTCTCCCGAAAGATTCGCTCGACGCGTGTGCCCCGCATGTAGCCCATGCCGCCTAGGATCTGAACCGCCTCGCCGGCCACGAACTCCAACGTGTCCGTCGCCAACGTCTTGACCATGCAGACCTCGGCGACGGGCTCCCCGCCCGCGTCAACCTGCCGCGCGGTCTGATGCAGCAGCGCTTTGGCGCCTAGAATCCGGGTCTGCATCTCCACGAGCTTGTGCCGCACCACTTGGCGGGTGATGAGCGCCCTGCCAAACGTCTGCCGATCCCGGGCCCACTCCAGCGCGTCGGCGTGGCACACCTCGGCGAAGGCGACGGCCATACCGGCCAGCATCAGGCGCTCTCGGTTGAAGTTGTGCATCAGCCCCAGAAACCCCATGCCCTCGCTGCCGCAGCGCAGGCGCGCCGGCACCCGCACGTCGTCGAAATGCAGCGCCGCCGTGTCCGAGCACCACCAGCCCATCTTTTGTAGCTCCGAGCGCTGAATTCCAGGCAAATCGCCGGGGATCGCCAACACGGAGACCCCCGCCGCGCCGTCGCCGCCGGTGCGAACGGCCGTCGTCAGCCAGTCGGCGCGCATGCCTGATGTGATGAAGGTCTTGCTGCCTCGAACGATGTAGTCGTCGCCATCCCGCGTCGCCGTGGTGCGGAGATTGGCGACGTCGCTGCCGCCTCCGGGCTCCGTGACCGCGAGCGCGCAGACCTTGTCGCCGCGCAAAATGGCTGGCGCGATCTCGGCGGCGAGATCATCGCTCGCCAGCGCCAAGATCGGCGGCAGGCCGATGCCGTGGCTGAGCAGGCCAGCGATGAGCCCACCCGAACCGGCGCGCGCCAGCTCCTCGACCACGACCAACGTCGCCATCTCCGACGACGGCACGCCGCCCACCGCCTCTGGGAAGCCGAGCGCGAGCAGCCCGACCTCGCCCGCCGTCTGGTAGAGCGCGCGGGGAAAGCTGCCGTCCTCTTCCCAGCGCTCGATGTTCGGCAGGATCTCACGGGTCACAAAGCGCCGCACCGTGGTGCGAATCGCCGCCAAGTCAGCCTGCTCGTCGCTGGGGTTGTGACTGGTCGCGTTCATGGCGTGCTCTGGGTGCGGGCCGCGCGGCGGCGAGTGAGCGTCAGATCTGGCGCAGGTCGGAGTGTGAGCACGCAGCGTAGAGCACACGGCGGCAATGCTCCACGCTCAACCGCGCCTCGCGCTTGCGTCGGGTGCCGGAAGCGGCGTATCCAGCAGGCGGCCACGCAGGAGACAGACCATGACCGACCCATCGAACACAAGCACCGACAGCCTCCACTTGGAGCGCGCCCGCCATTTGGACGCCGCCGCCATGGAGGTCCGCACGGTGCCGCAGCTCACGCTGACGGACGCCGACCTGAGCATCGACGCGGCCTACACGATTCAACGCGCGCTGATCGCGTGTCGGGTCGCGCGTGGTGCGCGGCGCGCCGGGATGAAGATGGGGCTCACCAGCCTCGCCAAGATGGCGCAGGTTGGCGTGCACGAACCCATCTATGGGCACCTCACCAGCGACATGCTGCTGGCGGACGGCGGCACGCTGACCCGCGCGCACTATGGGCATCCGCGGGCAGAGCCGGAGATCGCCTTCCTCATGGCGCGGGACCTGCAGGGCGAGGTGAGCGAAGCCGAGGCGCTTGCGGCCGTCGCCGGTGTGATGCCTGCGCTGGAGGTCATCGACAGTCGCTACGCAGACTTCAAGTTCAAGCTGGAGGACGTCGTCGCAGACAACGCCTCGTCGTGCCGCTTTGTCGTGGGCTGTCGCGTCACACCGCTCCGCGACCTCTACCCGCAAGGGCTCAGCCTGAAGAACCTCGGGATGGTCCTCGAGGTGGATGGCGTCGTGGTGCACACCGGCTCCAGCGCCGCGATCCTCGACGATCCGGCGCGTTCGCTGACGACGCTGCTGCGCATGTTGGCGACCCGCGACGAGGGCCTGCGCGCAGGCGACATCGTGCTCGCAGGCGCGGCGACGCCGGCGGTGCCGCTCTCTCCTGGGCAGCACGTGCGCGTGCGTGTCGACGGTCTCGGCAGCGCGGAGCTGTTTGTGGCGTGAGCCGCTCGTGGCCGGAGCGCTACCGCGAGTCGGTCGCGCTGCTGGCGACCAGAAACTCCCAGCGATCGAGCGCCGCCAGCAGCCGCTGCCCGATCTCTCCGGTGGGCTTGGGCCGATGTGCGCTCTCGCTTCGCAAGCGCGCGGCGGCGTAATAGAGCAGCCCGATGTCGAGCTCGGTCAGTGCACTGCCGGCCTCTTCGACGGAGAGCCCCAGGTCGCGCGCGAAGTGCGCCAGTCGCGTCAGCGCCCGAATCTGTCGGCCGGCGCGCTCCACTCGCGCCAGCTGCGCCGAGCGACGCCAACGCAGCTCGTATTTGGCGCGGGCCACTTCGGAGGCCACATCGCGGAGCTGTGGGAACACCGGCAGGAGCCCGTCGGCGTCAATCTGGCCCGCGCCGAACGCTTGCAGCGCCGCGGACAGGGTCGCGGTGCTCACGCGCACACGTCGGGCGAAGATGCGCTCGTAGAACGCGGCGGAGATCGCGATGTTGACGAGCGTGGCCGCCGCGCCGCCCACACCCACCGCCGCGATGCGAATCGCCAGGGTGTGACCGACGCTGCCGTGGGGCAACAGGTGCATGTAGATCGCCGTGAAGGCCGCGACCCCGTAGGCGTGGCCCTGCCCGAGCGGAAAGATCGCGCCGACCGCGACACCGACGCTGATGGGCAGCGCGACCTCGACGGGCAGCCCGAGCGAGCCGAAAAAAGCTGCCGCCACGCCGCCGATGATGCTGCCGAGAAACTGGGTCGCAGCGCGCTGCAAACCCGACAATACGGTCGGCGTGGTGCATAATACGGCCACAAACGCCGCGGTGACGCCATCCTCCACGCCGAGGACGCGGCACGCGACCAGGGCGAGACCGGAGCCCAGGGCGACTTTGGCGGCGAGGGCGACGGGGTCGGTGAGGGTCTGCACGAGGCTCCTTTGCGGTCGAGCGGTAGCGGCTTCGGGTACGCCCGTCGCCGGACGTCGTCAAGCAAAACCGGTCGCGGGGTTGCGGCCAGCCGCGGCGAAGTTAGGGTCTGCGCTGGCTCGGTCCTGAGCTGGCTCGGTCCCGCCCCACACGGAGAGAGAGACGATGGTCACGAGCGCGTTGATGTTGGTGTCCGCCGGGAGCAGAGGTGCGGGCCTCACCTCCGTAGCGATTGGCGCGGTGCGGGCGCTCCAGCGCGAAGGGCTGCGGGTCCGATTCTGCAAGCCCATCGAGCAGGGTGAGCGGCTTGGCCGTCGCGAGCGCGCCGTCGATCTCGCCCGACTGACGGCTGGGCTCTCGCCGCCGCCGCCGATCGCGCAGGTCGAGGTGGAGGCCATGTTGGCGGCCGGCGACGAGCAAGCGCTGCTCGAACGGGTCGTGGGGCTGTGTGCCGAGGCGGCCGGCGACGCCGATGTGCTCGTCGTCGAAGGGCTGCTGCACGACGCAGGCGCAGAGTGGGTGCCCGCGCTGAACCTCGGCATCGCCCGCGCGCTCGACGCACGCCTGATCTTGGTCGGACAGACAGACACCAGCCCGCAGCACACCGCCACCATCCTCAGCACCGCCGCGCAGGCCTACAGCGCGTTGGGGGACGCGCTCGCCGGGGTCGTGCTCAACAAGGTCGGCGATGCCCAGCGGCCTGACGCGACCGCGGTGCTGAGCGTGCTGCCTGGCGAGCTGAGCCAGCCGGTCGACGCCGCAACCGCAGCGCCGCTCGTCGCAGCGTTGGCCGCCAGTGGCCTGCGTTGTCTCGGCCTTGTGCCGTACTCCCCGCTTATGGCCGCGCCGACGATGGGCCGTGTCCGAGACGCGCTGCAGGCCCGGGTTATCAACCCCGGCCAGCCCAATCGACGCGTATTTGAGGTCGTGCTGGGCGCCATGACCCTCACCAACGCGGTGCCGCGCGGGTTGCGCCCAGGCGTCCTGGTCGTCACGCCGGGCGACCGCGAGGACATCATCGTCGCCGCTGCCCTGGCCGAAGTCGGTGGCCGGCACCTCGCGGGGCTGCTGCTCACTGGCGGTCTGGAGCCCTCGCCGGCTGTACGTACCTTGTGCGCACCCGCGCTGGAGGCCGGCCTGCCGGTGCTAGGCGTCAGCCACGACACGTTGGAGACGGTGCGCATCGTCCTCGACATGGACGTCGACGTCGCCAGCGACGACCGCGAGCGCGCCGAGCTCGTCGTGGGCACGGTCGCCAACGCGCTGGACGCCGCTGCGCTCGTTGAGTTGACCATGACTGAGCGGGAGCGCCACCTCTCGCCGCCCGCGTTCCGGCACCAGCTCATCCAGCGTGCACGCGCCGCCAATCAACGCATCGTGCTGCCAGAGGGCGATGAACCTCGGACCCTGGCCGCGGCCGCGATCTGCGCCCGCAGGGGGATCGCGCGGCCGGTGCTGCTGGGCGATCGGGCGGCGATCGAGCGTGTCGCGCGCCGAGAGGGGGTCGATCTGAGCGCGGTCGAGATCTGCGAGCCCAACGCCCTGATCGATCAGTACACCGACGCGCTGGTCGCGAGGCGCGCCCACAAGGGCTTACACCGCCTGGAGGCCAGGGGGATGCTGCGCGACACGGTCGTCCTCGGCGTGATGATGTTGGCTGAGGGTGACGTCGACGGCCTCGTCAGCGGCGCCGTGCACACGACCGCCAACACGATCCGCCCGGCGCTGCAGCTCATTCGCACAGCGCCGGGCGCCAACCTAGTGAGCAGCGTGTTCTTCATGTGCCTGCCGGACCAAGTCCTGGTCTACGGCGACTGCGCGGTGAACCCTGATCCCACCGCCGACGAGCTCGCAGACATCGCGATACAATCCGCGGACTCCGCCGCATCCTTTGGCATCCCGCCCCGCGTCGCGATGCTCAGCTACGCCACCGGCGGCTCTGGCGCAGGCGCGGACGTGGAGAAGGTGGCGCGCGCCACAGCGCGGGTGCGGGAGCGGCGCCCCGACCTGCTCATCGACGGTCCGCTGCAGTATGACGCCGCCGTCGTAGAGAGCGTGGGCGCCTCCAAAGCGCCGCATTCGGCCGTGGCGGGGCGGGCGACGGTGTTCATCTTTCCTGACTTGGACGCCGGAAATACAACCTATAAGGCCGTGCAACGCAGCGCAGACATTCTGAGCATCGGGCCGATGCTGCAAGGGTTGGCCAAGCCCGTGAACGATCTGTCCCGCGGCGCTTCGGTGGAGGACATCGTCTACACGATCGCGTTGACGGCGATTCAGGCGGATGTGCTGGCGGTTGCGCGCGCGGCGGAACTGGCGGCGGCTCAGGCGACCGATGAGACGGGCGCCTAGCAGGCGACGTCCGGGCTGAGGCCGCGGCCGCCGCGCCGCGCAGCGTTGTCACCCCGGCGACGGTGTCGCATGCTCGGCTCATTCGCGAACCGTCGCCCCACCCACCGCGCGACCCACCGCTCGAGACCCAGGAGCTGCCATGGCCAAGCTGCGCACGATCCCCTTGATGGCGTGGATCAAAGAGCATCAGCACCTGCTCAAGCCCCCAGTTGGCAACAGGAACCTCTACAACGAAGGCGGTTTTATGGTGTTTGTGGTGGGTGGCCCCAACGAGCGGACCGACTATCACATCGATCCCCTGGAGGAGATCTTCTATCAAATCAAGGGCGACATGGTCCTCAAGATCGTCGAGGACGGTGAGTTTCGTGACCTCACCATCCACGAAGGCGAGATCTTTCTGTTGCCTGCCAACGTGCCGCACTCACCGCAGCGATTCGCGGACAGCATCGGCATCGTCGCCGAGTACGCCCGCCCACCAGGCCAGCTCGACGGCCTCCGCTGGTATTGCCCAGCCTGCAAGGCCGGGGTGTATGAGGAGTGGTTTCATCTCACCGACACCACGACCCAACTCGCGCCGGTTTTTGAGCGATTCTACGGTTCGCTCGAGGCGCGGACCTGCATGGCCTGCGGCGCGGTGCATCCGGCGCCGTGACGCTGCCTCGCGCGCCGTAGCTACGGCTTCTTCGTCGGGCGCTGCGTCGCGACCTGCCAGCGCAGCACGCCCGGCTCGACACCGGCGCCGCCCTGCCATCGCACCAACGTCACCGCGTGCTCTGGCGACAGGGTCAGCGTCGTCTGCAGCGCGGCCGCGGCGGGGACACGGCCAAATCGGACCTGCGACGTGACCCAATACCCCGTGTGGTTGCGGCGCCACACCGCCACGCGCACGGGCGTCCGCGCCGCGGTCTGCCCAGCGGACGGGGCGCGAGTCTCGCGATCGAGCGTCAGCAGGGTGTTGCCATCGGCGCTGACACGGGCGTCGAGATAGCGGCGGTCCGCTCGTTTCGTTCGCACCATGTCGGTGGTGCGCAAGTGCGCAGCGCCTGGTCCGAGCAGCTGGTAGAGACGCACGCCGTCATCCACGACCTGCAGCGCGACGTCGACGCCTTCGATCTGCAGCTGCTGCACGATGCGTCCTTTGGGCAGCACCACGCCCGCGAGTGGATCGCGCTGAACGGTCGGTTTTTCGGCGCGAGAGGGCGTCGAGGACAGCTTGGGCAGCTCACCGGCCGGAACGCCGACCGCGGCCGGGTCGTCACCCGACGGGACCAGCGTAGCCGCGGGGACCGCCGCGCTCGGCTCCGCCACCAGCTCCGGCACCGGCGCGGCCACCGCGACAGGCGCTGGCGGATTCGGCGCGAAGCGCTGCGGCAGCGACGCGTGGCCCGGTCCACCCGGCGTGCTCGGCGACGCCGCCTGGACCGGCGTCGCCGCGGCGGGCACGAGCGCGGCGTCGGGACTCCACGGACCGCGCTCTGCCGTGCTGGCAGCTTGGGTTACGCCGACTGCCGCCAGCGCTACGGTCGCGAGCGCCGCCGCGAGCCAACCGCTGCGTGCGAGCGCCGAGGCCCGGCTGGGTACACGCGTCGAGATCCCGACCGCTTCGCGGTCGCGGACCTCACTCGACTCGCGCGCGTCCCACGCCAACAACGTTCGCACCTCGGCGACCACGGCCGCCGCGCCTGCCGTCCACACGACCTCGGGCAGGCCCAGCGGCGCTGGCAGCGACGGCGTGCCGAGGTGGACCGCCAACGCTGGCACCGCGCGCCCCACGGCGTGGCGGGTCTGGGCGCGCACCAGCTCGTCGTCGCAGGATACGTTCGACCACAGCACCACACAGGCGCCGGCCGACTCGATTTGCCGCGAGATGACCGCCCGCCCGCTGGAGGTGTTGCCGAGTGAAGCGGCCCGCCGCGCCGTGATACCCGCAGCAGCGAGGTATCCGGCGAGCTGGCCGGCGTAGGCGTCTTCGTCAGGGTGATGGATGATGAATACTGATTTTCGCACGGGGGCCTCCTGCAAGGTTCCCCACTCAGACGCGGTCGCGAGCGCACTCTGACAGGCGTCCGGGCGCTGCGCGCGTCACCGGTCGCTCACTTCGGCCGCTGAACCCGATAGACCCGACTCAGGACGTAGCTGCGGTAGTCGCCCGGTCGCACCCGTCGGCCGCCCACATACGTCAACATCAGCGCTTCGAGTCGGTCGGGATTGAGCCACGTCACAAACACCGCGCTGTGCGGATTGGTCCGATACGAGAGGTTGATGAACGACAGGAAGTCGCCCGGTCGAATCAGAGAGGGGTCCACGTAGGGCCCCGCCGCCTTGGTGGAGTAGACGCGTCGCCGCGCGCGGCGCGCCACGCCCGCCTCGGTGTAGACGGCGTCGGCGAATGTCCAACACGAGCCCTTGAACGTGCGTCGCTCGTCGACCACGAGGCGGCGACCCGCTTGCAGCACCGCGCGTCCTGCCGCGGACGCCTCCGCCTCCGCGCGCTGCAGCCAGGGCCACAGCTGCGGCAGCCACCGGCGGTCGTGCCGCAGCGCGCCGTTGCGCCACCGCTGCGCGAGCTGCATGCCGCCGAGCGACGGTGGATCGCGGTCCGAAGGGGCGGCGCCTGGGCGGCCCGGCGCTGGTCGCCGCGGACTGGCCCCTCGGCGCGACGGACGTCGCCGATCGGGCCCCACAGTCGGCGACATCCCGTCGCCCCCGCCATAGATTGGGTCGTCCTCGACTTGGCTGCCGTCGCCGATCTGGCCGTTCGGCGCGCCGCAGCCGGCGGCCGCGAGCACACCCGTAAGCGTCACGACGCCCAGCTGCAGCCAGCGCCCGCGCGGCGTCGCGCGCGCGGCAACGCGACCGGCCGCCGGACATCGTGTCGTCGTCTGTACCGCCCTCATCATTGACCCGCTCCTACCTCGCGACCCAGACATCAACAGGGTATACCCCCGCCATGGCCCTCACCGCACCACGCCGCCGCCGCATCCTCTCCCTCGCGCTCCCGATCATGGGCGGTATGGCCAGCCAGAATGTACTGAATCTCGTCGACACGGCGTTTGTCGGTCGCCTCGGACAAGCCTCGCTCGCCGGTGTCGGGATGGCCGGATTCGCCAACTGGCTGCTGATCTCCCTACTTCTCGGCCTCGGCGCAGGCGTGCAGGCGACCGCGGCGCGTCGCAAGGGTGAGGGTGCGCTCAGCGAGACCGCCGTCGGTCTGAACGCCGCGCTCCTGCTCGCCGCCGGCCTCGGCATACCGGTCGCCGTGCTGGGCGTGGTCTTCGCGCCCGACATCCTCGCGGTGCTCAACGACGACCCGGCGGTGCGTGTGCCCGGCGCCGCCTACCTCGGCGCGCGTTTTGTCGCCGCCCCGTTCGCCGCCGCCAACTTCGCCTTTCGCGGATACTGGAACGGCACCGACCGCTCGAAGAACTACATGATGACCCTCATGATCATGCATCTCTTCAACGTCGTGCTCGACTGGGCCCTGATCTTCGGTCACCTCGGCCTGCCGGAGTTGGGCGTCGCCGGCGCGGGCTGGGCGACCTCCATCAGCCTCATGATCGGCACGGCGCTCTACTTCGGGCTCGGCTGGCTCCAAGCGCGGCCCGGCGGCTTCCTCCGCGCCCGCGGCACCCTCGCCGTCATGCCCACCATCGTGCGCCTCGCGGTGCCGGCCAGCGTGCAGCAGTTCGCCTTTTCGGCCGGATTCGTCGCGTTTTTTGTCATCGCCGGCAAGGTCGGCACCGACGCCCTGGCCGCCAGCAACGTCCTCGTCAACCTCATGCTGCTCTGCGTCTTGCCCGGTGTCGGCCTCGGCATCTCCGGCGCCACCCTCGTGGGTCAAGCCCTCGGTAGGGGGGAACCACGCGACGCCCGCGCCTGGGGCAACGACGTCATCAAGGTCGGGATGGTGCTCATGGGCGGCATCGGCGGCATCCTCGCCCTGGGCGCATCGACGTGGCTCGGCATCTTCATCGACGACGATCCAGCCACCATCGCTATCGCCGTCACGCCCCTGGTCATCCTCGGTCTCGGCCAAGTCGTCGACAGCGTCGGGGTGGTGCTGACGCAAACGCTCATCGGTATCGGTGACGCCATCGCCATCCTCCGCATCAGCCTGATTGGCCAGTGGCTCGTCTTTCTGCCGGCGGCGTGGTGGCTGTGCGTTGTTCATGACGGCGGGCTGCTCACCCTCTGGGCGGCGATGGTCGTCTGGCGGTTGGGCACCGCTTTGGCGTGTGTGCTGCGCTGGCGCGGCGCGGCTTGGCAGCGCACCGCGGCCTAATCGCCCTATTTCCCGGCCTCGCGCCGCGATCCAAGGATCTCTCGATGACCGGTTTGCCCGACAAGTCTGCCGTGCTCGAGGCCGTGTTGGCCGCGATCAAGACGCGCCTCCGCCAGACCCAAGACAACCTGCGGCGCACCCACGCCGCCGCGACCCACGAGGAGTCGCGCGCCGACAACAAGTACGACACACGCGGGCTGGAGATGAGCTACCTCGCCACCGGCATGACCGATCGCGTCGCGGAGCTGCGACAGGTGTTGTCGGCGTATCATTTCTGGACGCTGCCGCCGCGCGCCGACGTGGTGCGTCCCGGCGGCCTCGTGCGGCTCATCGACGACGATGGCCAAGCGCTCTGCTGCTACGTCGCGCCGTACGGGAGCGCGGACACGGTGCACGTCGATGGCGTGCAGGTGCGTGTGATCACACTCAAAGCCCCGCTGGGTCGGGCGTTGGTCGGCAAGCGCGAGGGCGATGACGTGATCGTCAAGGTCGATGGCGTGGCGCGAACGTGGGAGATCACGGCCCTGCGCTAGCGCGACGACCAGCTCACTTCGCGGCTGGCGTAGCGGCACCCGGAGCCGCGACTGCGTCGTCAGCCTTGGCGTCGCCGCCTTCCACGATGGCCTTCAGATTGGCGAGCCCTGCCTCATAATCCGGCCCGATCATCCCTTCGAACGCGAAGAAACCAAACAGCCGCCCCACCGGGTTGTTGCCCATGTCGGTGTCGTGCGTCCACGTCACCTTCGTGTTGCCCGCGGCCTCCTCAAGGATGAACTTGGCGTCACCGTCGCCCTCGCCGCCGAAATTCAAGTGGGTCGTCACCGACTTGTTGGGCTCGAGCGCCGTGACCTCTTGCGAGCCATTGCCGACCTTGGGGTGGTCGCTGGTCCAGGACATCTTCGAGCCGACCTGCCCGGGCGTGCCGGTGAACGTGTACTTCGTCTTCGGATCGCGCTTGAACCAGGGCGACCAGCGATTGAAGGACTCAAAGCTGCTGATCAGCGGATATACCGTCGCCGCCGGCGCCTTCATGCTGAGCGAGCGCTCGACGTGCACGTTCGATGGCAGCGCGAACGCAAAGATGAGCACGGCCACAATCACGGTCACGACACCAATCGCGATCTTCTTCTTCATGAGAAACTCCGGGGGCGGGCAGAAAGTTTCGACGATGCTCCCCGACGCGATCGACTCGGTCAAGTCTAGGACTCGTTGGGTCCGATATGGCTGACGCCGCTTGTTTACTGATTTTGCGGCGTTTCCCAGTCCTAGTTGGTCATCGCGACGCGGCAGTGTCGCAGACCGGGATCGACTCAAACACGGACGCCTTTTTTTGGTCGGTCACAAAGCACAACCACGCCGGTGTTCGTTTGGTGTAGATTCCTCACCCAAGCACGCACCCCCGTGCCGCTGATCGTCGCCTTGCCGGAGCTTGTCGCCATGCCACCTATCCGTATCTCTCGCAGCCGCATGACGGCTTGTCCCGCGTGCAGCCGCCACATTCGGGTCGCTGAGAAGCTCGACGAGACGCAGTGTCCCTTCTGCGGCGTTGACCTCAAGAGCGCCGTCCACGACGCGCGCACCAGCACGCTGACCCGGCTGCGCGACGGGATCAGCAGCGGCACGGGGGTGATCGCCGCGTCGCTAGCCAGCGCCTCGTTGGTCGTCGCGTGCTCCACAGAGCAGCAGGCAACACCGGTCTATGGCGTCGCGCCTGACGCCATCCAATCGGACTCCAACGCCGCAGATTCGGGGTCTACGACCGATACCACGGTGGCCGACACGACCTCGAGCACCGACACAAGCGCGGCCGCGGACATCCCAATTGGGCCCCTGTACGGTCTGCCAGCGCCGGACGCGACGTCTGATGCGGGCGTGAGCGACAGCGGCACCAGCGACAGCGGCACCAGCGACAGCGGCACCAGCGACAGCGGCACGACTGACGCCGTCCCCCTCGACGCGCAACCCGCTGAGGACGTACCCGTCATGCCGCTCTACGGCATGCCAGCGCCCGACACCTCGTCCAATCAAGACGCCGGCTCGGATACCCTCGACGCGATCGACGCCGTCGACGTAACGCCACAGCCCGAGTACGGCATCCCGCCGGGCGGTTGAGCGAGGCCCCGACACATGTTTGATGACCCGCCCAACGCGCCAAAGCAGCACGTTCGCGCCGTTACGGCTGCGGACCGCAGCGCGCCGCATCCGCTGTACTGCGTCTGGGAGATCACGCTCGCCTGCGATCTTGGCTGCAAGCACTGCGGCTCGCGCGCGGGCCCCGCGCGGCCCGGCGAGCTCACGACCCAAGGTTGCCTCGATGTGGTGCGCGAGCTCGATGAGCTCGGGCTCCGCGAGGTGACCCTCATCGGCGGTGAGGCCTATCTGCGTGAAGACTGGGACATCATCGCCGCTGACATCACACGCCGCGGCATGGTGTGCGGCATCACCACCGGCGCCCGCAACCTGACGCCCGATCGCATCCAGCGCGCCGTCGACGCAGGCGTGCGGACGATCTCCATCTCCATCGATGGCCTCGAGCAGATCCACGACGCCCAGCGCGGCAGCGTCGGCTCCTGGCGCGCGGCGGTCGACGCCGCGATGGCCGTAGCCAAGACCCCGATGCGCCTCGCCACGAACAGCCAGATCAATCGCCTGTCGATGCCCGAGCTGCCGGCGATGGCGACGCTGCTGAACGAGATCGGCAGCAAGGCGTGGCAGATTCAGCTGACGGTGCCCATGGGCCACGCCGCGGATCGCCCGGATTTGCTGCTTCAACCGTGGGAGCTGCTCGAGCTGTACCCGCTGCTCGTCCAGATCAAGACCGAGCGTCTCGACCCACATGGCATCTCGCTGTACCCCGGTAACAACATCGGCTACTTCGGCCCTTACGAGCAGGCGCTGCGCTACGGGGGCGACCAAGGCGCGCACTGGCAAGGCTGCTCCGCTGGCGAGTGGACGCTGGGGCTGGAGGCCGACGGCAAGATCAAGGGCTGCCCGTCGCTGCCGAGCGACAGGTGGACCGGCGGCGTGCTCGGCCAAGACAAGCTCGCCGACATCGTGCGCAACACGCCGGAGCTGACGTACCTCAAGGGTCGGACCACCGAGGACCTCTGGGGGTTCTGCAAGACCTGCTACTACGCTGACGTCTGCAAAGCCGGGTGCACGTGGACGAGCTACGTGTTCTTCAACCGCGACGGCAACAACCCCTACTGCATCCATCGCGCCATGGAACACGACGCAGCCGGGCAACGCGAACGCCTCCTGCTGGCCGAAGCCGCGCCGGGCGAGCCCTTCGACAACGGCCGCTTCGACCTGCACGTCGAACCGCGCGTCGCTCCGTCCCCGTCCCCGTCCCCGTCCCAGTCGCCGTCGCCGCCGCCACCGGCCGTGCTCGGCTTCGCCATGGCCGACGTGCTCGCCCTCACCCCGCAGGACGCGAGCATCTGGCAGCCAGACGCCATGTGGTCCGTGTTGGCCGGGTCGTCGCGCAAAGCTGGTCGTCGGGTGACCGAACTCGCCATCGGTCGCTCCCAATCGCCCAGCAATCCGGCCTCTGAGCCCGCCCGTGCGCCTGATTCTGACCGCGCGCTCGACGTGCTGCAGGCGGTCTTGCTCAAGCAGTGCGCCATCCTGCAGTCCCGCAGCGCCGGGGTGCGTGCCGACGTCGGTGGTCCCGTAGCGGTCCAGCACCTGCACAAAATGCGCGTGGCGCTGCGGCGGTCGCGCGCGTTGCTGTCGTTGCTACGCGGCGCCTTTCCGCCCGCCGTGGCGAAGCGATTTCGCAAGAAGCTACGCTGGATCGGCAGAATCACGGGGCCTACGCGCGAGCTCGACGTTTGGGTCGAGGCCTTGTCGGCCTACCTGCAGCAGCAGCCGGTCACCCATCGTGCCCAGCTCGCGCCCTTGCTCGAGCAGCTGCAGCGCCGGCGCGACGCCGCCAACGCGGAGCTGCTACGGCAGCTCGACCGCAAGCGCTTTCACCAGACGCTGCGGGATTGGCACCACTTCCTAAGCCAGCCCTATCGCGAGGAAGATCGTCCTGCCGAGGCAGATGAAGCCGTCGGTCCTCGCGCCGCCGCCGTCGCCAGCCAGCTCTTCGGCCGTCTGACCGGATCGGCCATCGTCGCCCCGCCGCGGTCCACCGACGCCGCCATGCATGCGGTGCGTCTCGATGTGAAGAAGCTGCGCTACCTGCTGACCCTGATGGTTCCGTATTTCCCGGGCGACGTCACGGTGCTCGTCGACTGGCTCCGCGATCTGCAGCGCTCCCTCGGCACGTTCAACGACCACGCCGAGCAGCTCAGGGAGCTCGATGACTTGGTGCCGGCGCTGGGGTCGGATCGCGCCACGGTCTCGGCCTATCTCGTCGCCGTGCAGCGCCTCGCCGGTGACCTGCGCGCTCAGCGGAACGTGGATCGCCAGCGCTTTGCCGGCCGATTCGAGGACTTTTTGGCGTCGGACCATCGGGAGCGGTACCGCCACGTCTTCGGCAACTAGGCGGTTGGCTACTGCACCCTTAGACGTCGTACGCGCCGATCAGCAGATCGACGTAGCTCAGAATCCCGATCAGTTCGCCCGAGTCTTCCGCCACGACCGGCAACGCGCCGACCCGCTCGTCGACCATGATGCGCGCGGCCTCAGCTGCATCGGTGTCGGGGTTCACCCCCACCGCTAGGCGTTTCAGCACGTTGAGCACCTGGCACTCGAGCACACGCTCGACCACATCGACGTCGCCGACGACGTCGGGGTCCGTGATGGGCCGCACGTCGCGATCGCTGACGATACTGAGCAGCATGCCGCTAGCGTCGACGACCGGGAGATGACGAATGTCGTACAGGTCGAGCAACTCCAGCGCCGCGCGCACCGTCGTCTCAGGACCGATGAAATGGGGCGATCGGGTCATGAGGTCGGCGACTTTCATTGGAAACTCCGGGTAGCGAGGGGACGCGTGCCGCCGCATCGTAGCCACGTCGCATGGTAGCCACGTCGCATGGTAGCCACGTCGCATGCTAGCCACGCCGGACGATTCTGCCGCAATTCGCAGAGCGCCGCACGGGTCAGGCTACGGTTTGTTGAGGTACCCCATTCCGAACACGAGCCCCATGAAGCGACCGCCACCGATCTCTTGATAACGTGCGCCGAGGAAGAGCCCCACCTCCATCGCCCGCGTCGTGCGACGGCCCCAGACCACGCCCGCCGTGAGGCAGAGCTCGTCAGCGAAGGGTAACAGCGTCGAGCCCTTCTTGCGGCTGTCAGCCCCGGCGACCTGCCAACTCGGTCGCAGCGCGACCTGGAGCGTCAACGAGCGGGTCGCGTACACGCGCAGCGCCAACTCGACCGGGACGCTCAGCGCGCTGCCGAGGCCGCCCTTGGTCCAACCGCTGCCTCGGATACCCGCGCCCAGGCGGAAGCCAATCCGACGGCGCACGATCTTGCCGACGCCGTAGGTCAACGCGCCGTCCCAGAACCAGCCCTTGCCCCCCTTGGCGATGTCCATGTCGATGCCCCAGGACAGCAACCCGCGCCTCGGCATCGTACTCAAGCTCAAGTGACCTCCCCAAAGGCGCGAGCTCTGCCCGCCGATGCGCGCCTGGGTCATGCTGACTCCGAGCCCGCCAAACACTGGATCCATGGGCTTTTCGCGGTGTTCTCCGCCACCGCCGCCGCTCGTCACCGCCCCAACCCCGAGCTGACCGCACAGTCATCGCTGTTCGCCGCGTGTGCTGCGGTAGTTCTTCCGACAGACGGCGCGCAGCTTCTGGCAGGTCTCATGATTCGGCAGGCGCCGGCAAGCCATTGCGATCTTTCTGTATTTTGAAGTGACGTACGATGGTGTGCCCGAGGACGATGAACCTGACGACGATGAGCCCGACGACGTCCCGCCGCTGCGCACGCCGATGGCCGGGCAGAGCCGTAACATGTCCCCCTTCCACACGCGCCCGCGGCACGCGGCGCGCAGCTTCTCACAGCCGCTGGTGTGGCGACTGCTGCTGCGATTGCAGAAGGCGATCAGCGCGCTGACCTTGTCGCTGCGACTCATCGGTTGGTTCGGCGCGGCGACCTTGGGCGCCACTTTGGGTGCGGTCGTGCCGCCGAGCCCGCCGAGGTCGCCCAGCTCGCTCTCCAAGTCCGACGTCGCCCCCGGCGCTGGCTTGGTCCCCGCGGATGGCGCAGCTGTTGTCGGTGGCGCGGCCTTGCCAGCCGGGGGCGCCGCCTGGTCCGCCGCCTTGCCCGTCGTCGCGCCTGCTGAGCCAAATCCGCCGCCGGCACCAAAGGTGTCCTTCGACCCCGGTGCGGCCTTGCCCGACTGCGGCGTCGCCGTGGCCTCAACCTCGACGGCGACCCAGCCCGTCGGCCCCTTCAGCAGCCGCGCGTGCACGCGGTCACCCAGCAAAATGGCGGTTTTAGCGACGACAGCACCACCGCGCCGGACCACGGTCTTGCCGTCAAATCCAAAGATCACGCCGCTACCCAGCGCGTCCGCGGCGCTGAGCTTCACCCGCAGCCGCAGACCCATCCACATGTGTGCGGTGCCGGTCACCTCGCGAAGCTGCGCTGCGCCTGCCGGCGCCGTCTCCGCGATTGCGGACGGCGCGCCTGCCGTCGTCAGGGCCAGCGCGACCAGCGCCAACCCCGGCCCAATCCATTGTGCTCTCGCGAACCTTCTCATGCGTAGCTCCTCCCGCGGCAGGTCGCCGTGGGCTCGAAAAATGGCGGACGTCGCCCGTGCCCCCAACAGCTGCACGTTCAGCCAGGATCGGCGGGGCGATCCCAGTCCAAGTTCGGCGAGTGAGGGCTCCCAACAGTCCCATGACTCTGGCAGCTTGTCTTGCTTCTGCGACTATCCGTGCAGGCTCCGACGCGCGAGTCGCCCAGACGATCCAAGACTTTTTCTCTCCGTCGCGGTAGGCAGTCACTCTCGGAGGCCCCATGCAGCAACCCCAACGTCCTTTGGCAGCGAGATCCACCCACGGCAAGTCCGCATGTGTCGTGACGTTGGCCGGGCTGGTGGTCGCCAGCCTAGCGCTGCCCGCCTCGCAGGCATGGGCCGCGGCGCCGGCGTCAATCGCGCCAACAGCCGAGGATCCCGGGGCGTCAGCGCGATCGCCCGTCGCGAGCAAGGCCTGGGACGTCGACAAGAGGCGCGGTCCGACCACCGAGGCTCGCATCGACGTGCGTGAGGGCACGTGGATGAGCGTCACGGTGCATCCAGACGGCAAGAAGGTGGTCTTCGATCTGCTCGGCGACCTCTACGAGCTGCCCATCGCCGGTGGCGAGGCCAAGGCGCTGACCCATGGCGCGGCGTGGGACATGCAGCCCACGTACAGCCCCGATGGCCGCTGGCTCGCGTTCACGTCGGACCGCGGTGGCGGCGACAACATCTGGATCATGCCGGCCGCCGGTGGCGAGCCCAAAGCGGTCAGCGAAGAGAAGTTTCGGTTGCTCAACAGCCCGGCCTGGAGCGCAGATTCACGCTTCATCGTCGCGCGCAAGCACTTCACGAGCGAACGCAGTCTGGGGGCTGGCGAGCTCTGGCTGTTCCACCGCGGCGGTGGCGCGGGTGTGCAGATGACCAAGCGACCAAATGACCAGAAGGACATCGGCGAGCCAGCGCTGAGCCCCGACGGTCGCTGGCTCTACTACTCGCGCGACGCGACGCCCGGCAAGGTGTTTCAGTACAACAAGGATCCGAACCAGACGATCTTCAGCATCTTTCGGCTCGACCGCCGCACCGGCCAGACGGAGCGTCTTCTCAGCGGTCCCGGTGGCGCGATTCGGCCGACGCCGTCGCCCGATGGCAAGTGGATCGCCTATATCCGCAGAATCCGCGGTAAAACCGTGCTCCTGGCCCGAGATCTCCGCTCGGGAGAGGAGCGGCGCCTCTGGGACGGCTTGGATCGTGACCTGCAGGAGACTTGGTCCGTCCACGGCGTCTACCCCGCCATGAGTTGGCACCCAGACAGCCGGACCCTGGCGCTGTGGGCGGGCGGACAGCTCTGGCATGTCGGCGTCGACGGCAAGCGCGCGCCGCTGCCCTTTCACGTCAAGACGACGCGCACCGTGCACCAAGCCCTCCGATACCCGGTGAAAGTCGGCGCCCCGACCGTGCATCTGCGGGCGATACGGTGGCCAACGCTGAGCCCAGATGGCAGCAAGGTCGTTTTTGAGGCGGTGGGTCGCCTGTGGGTGAAAGACGTCGCCGGCGGCAAGCCGCGGCGCTTGACGCAGCAGGGCCGTGAACAAGAGCTCACGCCGGCTTGGTCGCGCGACGGAAAACACATCGTCTATGCGACGTGGGACGACGACCGCCTCGGCGCAGTCCGCATGATCGCGGCCAAGGGGGGCAAGCAGGGCAGGGCGCTCACGCCCGAGCCGGGGCACTACCGGTCACCCGCGTTCTCGCCGGACGGTCGCGTCGTCGCCTTTCAGAAGATGCGCGGTGGCTGGCTGCGCTCGGCGCGGTGGTCCCGAGATCCCGGCCTCTACGCCGTCTCGGTCAGCGGCGGCGCGATGCATCGCTTCTCGCGCACGGGCGACAGCCCCCACTTCGCCACGGCATCGGACCGGGTCTTCTTTCACACGTTTGACGCGAAGGCGAAGGCCCATCAGCTCACCAGCGTCGGCCTCGGCGACCGACGGGCCCGTGTGCACGCCAGCTCAAAGTTTGGCGACGAGCTGCGCATCTCGCCAGACGGCAAGTGGCTCGCCTTTCGTGAGGGCTACGAAGCGTGGGTCGTGCCCTTCGCCTTCACCGGCCTGCCGATCACGCTCAAGCCCAAGGGCAGAGGCCTGCCCACGGTGCGCGCGTCGGAGAGCGGCGGTTCGTTCCTGACGTGGGCCGCCGACAGCCGCAGCTTGCTGTGGAGCACCGGCCCGATCCTCTCGCAGTTGCAGCTCAAACGCGCGTTCGCCTGGCTCGGCGGCGACAAGCTAGCCGCCATTCAGGCCCGCAGCGCCGGCCCGATCCCGGCGCAAGGCGCGGCGCCGCCACCCAAGCCGGCGCGCCCAAAGGCCATCGAGATCGACCTTGGTTTTGAGCTGCCAGCCGTCCAACCCACCGGCACCTTTGCGCTCGTCGGCGTGCGCATCCTCACCATGGCCAGCGCCGGCGGCAGTGGTGGCTCGGCCGGCGGTCTTGGGCTGCGCAAGGACGGCGGCTTGATCGAAGACGGCGTCATCGTCTGGCGCGGCGACCGCATCGTCGCGGTCGGCCCCCGCACCAGCGTCACCATCCCGGCGAACGCGCAGCGCATCGAAGGCGGCGGAAAGACCGTGATTCCGGGGCTCATCGACGTCCACGCCCACGGTGCGCAAGGCTCCGGCGGCATCATCCCGCGCCGTAACTGGGGGAGCCACTCGCTGCTCTCGTTCGGGGTGACCACGGTGCACGACCCCTCCAACCACACCGAGACCGTGTTTGCCGCAAGCGAGCAGCAGAAAGTCGGGCGCATCCTCGGACCGCGGCTGTTTTCGACCGGCAGCATCCTGTATGGCGCGACCGCGGTCTGGACGGCGAAGATCGACAGCCAAGCGGACGCCAAGCGCCATCTCTCTCGGCTCAAAGCCATCGGCGCCTTCTCGGTGAAGAGCTACAACCAGCCCCGCCGCGAGCAGCGCCAGCAGATCCTCGCCGCCGCCCGCGAGCTGAAGATGATGGTCGTGCCGGAGGGTGGCGCGCTCTTCATGCACAACATGACGCAGGTCGTCGATGGCCACACCGGCGTCGAGCACGCCCTGCCCCTGGCTAAGCTCTACGCCGACGTGGTGCAGCTGTGGTCGCAGACCCACGTCGGACACACCCCGACCCTGGGCGTGGCGTACGGTGGGCTCGGCGGCGAGAACTACTGGTACGCCAAGACCCATGTCGACCAGCATCGGCGACTGAATCGATTTGTGCCGCCCTGGGCCATCGATCCACGCGCGCGCCGACCGCGCACCGCGCATGATGGGGCGTGGAACCACATCCAGGCGGCGCGTTTTGCCAAACAGCTGGTCGATGCGGGTGGACACGTGCAGCTCGGCGCTCACGGTCAGCGGGAGGGGCTGGCTGCGCACTGGGAGCTGTGGAGCTTCGTGCAGGGCGGCATGACACCCGTGCAGGCGCTGCGCGCTGGGACCCTCGACGGCGCCCGGTATCTCGGCCTCGATGGCGACATCGGCTCCTTGGAGGCCGGAAAACTCGCCGATTTTGTGGTGATCGACGGCAAGCCGGATCAGCAGATTCGCAGCTCCGAGCGCGTCTCCAAGGTGGTGCTAGGCGGTCGCGTATTTGACGCCCAGACGCTGCAGCCGATCGTGCCCAAAGGCCCTGCGCCGGCGCCCTGGTTCTGGCAGCAGGCGGGCCACCCCAGCCACGGTCCGGCGAGCGGTCACGCGCATGGTGGCGGCTGCGGCTGCGGTCGAAACTAGCCCTCCGACCGCGACGCTTCCACCAGCTGGTGCGACAGCTCCGTCACCCGCTGCGCCAAGCTCTGGCTGAACACCCACAGCATCTTCACGCTGATCGCCTGATCTTTCTGGGAGAGATCGTAGAAGCCGTCGCGCGACATGCGAAACAGCCGCGTCTCTTCCGTCGTCGTGACGGTCGCTGAGCGCCGCTGCCCGCTCACGAGCGCGATCTCGCCGAAGTGCTCGCCGGCGTGGATCTGGTTGACCAGCACCCCGTTTACCGAGACGTTCGCCGCGCCCGCCACCACCAGGAAGAAGTCGTCGCCCTGCTGCCCCTCCTGCACGATCGCGGTGCCAGCGGGCACGAGCTCCTCGTGGATGTAGCGCAGCACCTTCATCCGCTCGCCGGGCGTGAGGTGATGGCAGAAGAACAGGTCGCCGAGCAGGCTCACCTTCTCCGCCAACTCCAGCGGCACCACCGCCGTCATCGTCGTGGTCGCGTCCTCCTGCGTCTCCTCCAGCCGCACCACAACCGCCGAGATGTTGTCGCCGCCGCCGTGATCGTTCGCCGTTTGGATCAGCGCCGTCGCCGGATCCTGCTGGTGACGACGCAGCGTGCGCAGGATCTCGGCCTCGACGACGAAGTCCGACAGCCCGTCGCTGCAGAGCAGCAGCTGATCGTGCGGCCGCAGATCCACGTACAACAAGTCGACCTGCACCGTGGCTTTTTCCCCAATCGCGCGGGCGATGACGTTCTTGTAGCGAAAGCTCGGCAGCTCCTCGCGGGTCATGCGCCCGGCTCGGATCAGCTCCTCCGCGAGGGTGTGGTCAACCGTCACCAGATCCATGTGGTCGTCTCGAACGAGATAGACGCGCGAATCACCGACATGCGCCACGTACCCCGCCGAGCGCGACAACACCACCATCGAGACGGTCGACATCATCCCGCGCAGGTCTTCATCCTCCCGCGCGCGGCTGAACACGGCGTCGTTGGCCTGTTCGACGACCGCCTGCAAGCGATCAAAGACCGCACGCCGAGACGCCTCATCGCCCTCCGCGTCGGCCGCGTCGGCGAGGTCGCGCAGGTCCTGCGCACAGCCGCGGATGGCGTCTACGCTGATGCGACTGGCCAAATCACCAGCCGCATGCCCCCCCAAGCCGTCCGCGACGACGTACAGGCCGGTGGCGTCGTCCGCCCAAATCGTGTCTTCGTTGCGGGCCCGGATCAGGCCCGGATCCGTCTGTGCCCACGATTCACCGCGCATGGCGTCTCCCGAGGCCGCTTGGCCCGCTGGTCAGCTAATCGCCCGAGTCTACCGGGTCAAAGGTGCGATCCGCCACCGTTGGTTCTCGAAGATTGGCCAAAAACGCGAACGTCCGCGCTGGAAGGCCAGCGCGGACGTCGCGATCTCTCAGCTGGGCCGGGTTAGAGGCAGCAGGCGTAGCCGTAGCCGCTGTTCTGGTTCAGGTTGTTGCCAGCGTTGCCGATGCCATACGAGCTGCTGCACTGTCCGTCGCAGTCGCTGAAGCCCGCCGTCCAGTTGCCTGGGCTCTTGAGGATGTTCGACCGGCGCAGCACCGAGCTCTGCGAGACCGTGCAGATCGACGCGCCGAGCTTGCCGCAGTCCCGTGCTGCGTTGATCCAGTTTACGTTGTTGGTGTTGTGCACCTTCACCCAACACACACCACCGGTGTCGGTGCTGCCCGCCGGGCATTTGCTGGACGTACGCTCGCCAGCGCAACACGCGAAGCCGTAGCTGTTGTGGTACGACATGTCGTCCGCCAAGTTGCTCTTGTTGCCAGACGTGCCGTACTCCTGGACGCCGTCGGTGTCCTCGCCATCGTTCGGCCACACCGGCTGCACGGTGATCTTGCCCGCCGTACGCAGGTACACGTACTGGCTTTTGGTGCAGAGGTCGGCGTTCAGGGTCGCGCAGTACACAGCCGCCGAGTGGAAGCTGACGTCGGTCTTGTTGTGGATGTGCACGACGCGCATGCCCTTGTCGCCCGACTGCCACTTCACGATCTCGTCCGTGGGTCGGCTCGGCGTGTTGTTGAAGCAACACGGGGCTGCGTAGCCAGAGTTGTAGCCGTGGTCGTCCCCAGTCGCGCCATTCGCGTCGCGCCAGTTGTTGCCGTCATTGTCGGCGAACGAGTTGGTCCAGTTCCCAGAGGATGTGTACGTGGGCAGCATGCCGTGCGCGCGCAGCACGAGCGATTGCGCACCCGAGCAGAGGTCGGCGCCCTTGGCGCGGCAGAAATCCTGCGCGCTCAGCCATGTCCGGTGCGAGCCCACACCAGGTGTGCAGACGCCGCCAACCACGATCGAGCGCTCGCCGTCACGGCCGGCGTAACACCACTCGTAGCCCAGCGGGCCCTTGAAGGTCACCGCCTTCTCGAAGGTAGAGTTGCCGGACTGGGTCACATCGCCCGTGATTTTGCCGCCACCCGACAGCGTCAAACCACCGCTGACGATCAGGTTGCCGTTCATCGCCACTTTCTGATTGCTCAGCGTCTGAATCGTGATGGACCACGTCTCAATCCAGCCGTCCGTCTTGTTCGTGGTGTTGCAGTACTTGGCGTTCCCAGCGGCCTGAGGGATGCAGAAGCCGTTGTCCAACACCTTGAGGTTCCAGAGTCCCTGCGGATTCTTGCCAATCCAGTAGCCG